>JGI10211J34971_10002462_pt1 | contig 15101 bp, 16 predicted proteins | sample Etolagsediment_FD_34971 | JGI IMG/M metagenome (IMG submission 34971) | reverse complement strand
CATGATAATACGGTTCGCTCTATTGCTTTTTTAAATAATCAACAAATTGTATCTGCAGGAGGAAATTTGTCTCAAATTTATGTGTGGGATGTTTTGACAAGTAAAGTTATAAATACTTTTGTTGGGAATCGTAAGAAGATTTGGAATGTTGGGATTAGTGAATCAAAAATAGGTTTTACAAGCAATAAGCCAAAATATATTAATGAATCGGTATCTTTAGACAATTTTTTTGATTTAAAGTCTTTTGATTTAAAGTCTTTTGAGTTCATAGATAATAAGTTTGAATCTAAGTCTACAATAAATGGTGTCTATTCACTAAATCATGTAAAGAATATTAAAACTGGTGTGTCTGCTGCTTGCCTAGAAGTTTTAAAAAATAATGATATTCATGCTTATATCTCGGTATCACCAAAAAATGGAACTTCCCATCGTGCATACACTTGGTACAAAAATTATATCGTCACGGGTGGTGACAATGGTTTTTTATTTATATACGATATTAATGGACATCCAATTGCTCAACTAAAAGGACATAATGGCGAAATTTGGGGAATTGGAGTTTTTAATAATATGCTGATTAGCTCAGATGGGAATTCAATTAAGATTTGGGATTTAACAAAGTTATATAACAAAGCTTCTTATAAATTTGATACAAAATATATACATTTGGTGAAAGAATATTTTAAAAATGAAAAAGGAATGATTATTTCTGATAGTGATGTAATAAAAATATCTCAGCAAGTTGGAGATAGTGCCATTTACAAATCTATAGATATTCAAAACTTTTTCCCTATTGTAAGTATGTTTATTTCAAATGACAACGAATGGGTACTCTGGACAAAAGATGGATTCTTCAATGCTAGTAAAAATGGAGCAAAATATATCGGATACCATATAAATCAAGGTCCGTACAAAGAAGCAGAATTTGTAACTGTAGATGCACTTTATAGTACATTTTACAGACCAGACCTTATTCAAAAAGCACTCGCTGGTGAAAGCTTAGAATCGTATGCTAAAAATATAAATATAGATACATTACTAAAAGATGGACTCCCTCCTGAAGTTCACATCTTGACCCAGACTTCTAAAACCACAACACAAGATTTAGACTTCAAAGTGCAGGTATGCCCAAAAGGAAATGGTGGATATGATAATTTAGCATTGATGATAAACGATATGCCAGTATCAGTTGTAGATACAAGCAGAGCTTTAAAATTGAAGAAAAAATCAGATGATAGAGAGGATTGTTTTGTGTATGACCAAACTATTTCACTCATTGGTGGTAAAAATATAATTGGATTTAAAGCGACAAATAAAGCTGGAAATATTGAGTCTAAGCCTGATTATATAGAGGTAACATTTGATGATACAAATCTAAAAAACAATCTCAAAACAAAACTATCAAAAATCTCTGGAAATCAAAATATCAACGATTTGCATATATTGGCAATAGCAGTCAATAAGTACAAAGATAAAGAGTTGCAATTAAACTACTCTATAAACGATGCAACTGCTATGTTAAAAACAATAGAAAATGTTGCTAAACCACTTTTTAATAATATCCATACTTATAAACTTTTTGACCAAGATGTCACTAAGCAAAAGATTATCGATATGTTTAAAAATATCAAATCAACAAGGGAAGATGTATTTTTACTCTATATCGCTGGACATGGTATCACTGATGAATACAATGGAAACTATTACTATATCCCTTATGACTTTATAGCAAATGATGAGCTAGATAATGTCTCTTCTCAAGGGGTTGGACAAAAAGATTTTATGCTCGGACTTTCAAATATCACAGCTTTAAAATCTTTAGTACTACTAGATACTTGTAATTCTGGCTCATTCGTAGAAGCAGAACTCCAAAAAACGACGACGAATAGATTAGCAAAAGCAACAGGGAGAGCAACTATCAGTGCAAGTAGTAAATCTCAAGTAGCTCTTGAGGGATTTGAAAACCATGGAGTATTTACATACACACTACTTGAAGCACTTAAAGGAAAAGCTTATAATGGAGATAACACTATAACTACAAATGAATTGTCTGATTATGTAGAAGATACACTACCTGATAGAACTTATAAAAAATGGGGATATAGACAAATGCCACAAAAGAGTTTATATGGTGAAGATTTTAGCTTGGGGAGAAAATAGGATGAGTAATAATAAAATAAAAGTACCACAAAGTCATATTACTGGGACTGATTTTCCTATTGGGATAAAATAGTGTATAATATTACAAAAGGATAAATGATGTTAATAACTTTAGATATAAAAAACGAATCGATGAAAGATAGTTTTTTAAATTTTGTAAAAACATTAGACTATGTAGAGATCAAAGAGGAGCAATATTCACCAAAAGAGATAAACGACAGTAGTAAAAATAAGTTTAGTGAATTTGCAGGTATGTGGGAAAATCAAGATAAAAACCTAGAAACTATTAGGGATAAAGCTTGGAAAAGATAATACTTAACTCTCTCCCATCGTCCCCGATGGGAGTGTATATTGAAGTTTAAATAGGTATTAATGGTACAATAAACATAAGTACGCATTCCCATCGGGGACGATGGGAACGAGTTAAAATGAATCGATGAAAGATAGTTTTTTAAATTTTGTAAAAACATTAGACTATGTAGAGATAAAAGAGGAGCAATATTCACCAAAAGAGTTAAATGACAGTAGTAAAAATAAGTTTAGTGAATTTGCAGGTATGTGGGAAAATAGTGATATAAATATAGATATTATTAGGACTAAAGCTTGGAAAAGATAATACTTAACTCGCTCCCATCGTCCCCGATGGGCAGTGTATATTTGAGTTTAAATAGGTATTAATGGTAGAATAAATATAAGTATTCATTTTCATTAAGATGCTGAAAATGAGTTGTGACTTTATAATAGGTGTAAAGTAAAAATGTATCTAACTAGAAAAATGGTATCATATCAGATAAAATAAGATAGGCTATAAATATGAATAAGATAAATATAGACAAGTATAAATGTTTTGATTCTTTAAAAGTTGACAATACCAAAAGAGTCAATCTCATAGTAGGAAAAAACAATATAGGTAAAACTGCTTTTATGGAAGCGTGTTACCTCAGTACCTCACAAACCACACAACAACTCTACTCAAAGATATTGGAAGTAGAAGTTCACAGGGATTTGATAAATCATCTAAGAACTTTTAGCTCAAAAAGAGAAACTATAGAAAAACTTATAAAAGAAAATACAAATATTGATATCTCTACTGAGTTGCAAAAAGTATTTATCAAACAAGATCAAAATAGATTTGAGGTATCACCATCACAAGGCGATTCTATGCCAGATGGTTTTATGTATGAAAATTTAGTAAGTTTACTTGATCTATATTTTCAAGATGTTAAGTTTCCTTTTAGTCCAAATTTTATCACAGCATTAAGTGATGATGATAAACTTTACAATACCATCATAAGCCATCTTAAACTACAAAACAAATATGATATCTTCAATCAATATATAAAACAGATATACGGTATTGATAAAATTGATATCATATCTGATAAGCCACATTGTAGTATCGATAATGATTGGACAAAACTTTCAAACTACGGGCAAGGTATCAAAACATTTGTTAATATTTTGGGTTCAATTCTTTGTTTGAATAATGAAGCTATATTTATCGATGAGATAGAAAATGGGATACACTACTCTTTACTTGATCAATTTTGGGAGATGATACTTACAGTTTCAAAAGAGCAAGATATACAACTCTTTGCTACCTCCCACTCAAAAGAGTGTATAGAGTCCTTTGCAAAAGCTTCAAAAAAACTTCAAGAAGATAATATCTCTTTTATCAATCTTACACACAACAAAGAAAATAAAATAGTAGCCATAACCCTTGATAATCAAATGCTTTATAGTGAAATAGAGCAAAATCATGAGGTAAGAGGATGGTAAAGATAATATGTGAGGGGAAAAGTGATAAAAAACTTATCACTAATTTTATAGACTTTTTGGGATATGAGGGATGCTATAGTGATGACAATTTTATTGTTATGGGAAATAAGAGCAACATCTTCAAAGATGATGATCCACGATATAAAACACTTATTCAGCTAATAGATACAGATAAAATCTCAAAAATAGTTTTTATAGTAGATGCTGATTATGAAGCAGACAATAATACTTATGGTGGCTATGATAATACAAAAAAAGAGATAGAAGCATTCATAACAAAACTAAAGCTAGAAAAAATCTCAGAATATTTTATATCTTGTGACCCAACCACAAAAGATGGCTACCTAGAAAGCTTACTTCTTTCCACTGTAGATGAGAATCTAAAAAGTTGTTATAGTGAGTTTTTGGATTGTGTTGATTTTAAAGAGAAAAGCCAACATAAATATATCATGGAACAACTTCACCGTATCACTAGCCCAAATAAACCTTATGATTTTTCCCATCAAAATTTTGATGAGTTAAGAATGAAACTTGAGAAACTTTTTATAGGAAACACCCATCGTCCCTGATGGGCAGTGTATATTGGAGTTTAAATAGGTATTAATGGTACAATAAACATAAGTATGCATTCCCATCAAGATGATGGGAACGAGTTATTTCTTGAAAATCCTGATTCAAATATAAGTAGGGTAAAAAATAGAGTTTTAAATGGTGGAGATCACATACCACAAGATGATATAATACGAAGATATTATAGAAGTAAAAATATGTTTTGGAATATTTATAAAGATATAGTAGATAGCTGGAGTCTATATTATAACTCTGATGATATATTTGAAAAAATAGGAAATAATGATAAGATTTTAGATGAAGAAAAATATAAAAAATTTATAGGAGATATAAAATGCAATTAAAAAACAATATAATCACTGATGATATGATACAAGCTATTGGAAACAATGCAGTAAGAGAAGCACAAAGAAAAAGTTTAGAAAATGGTATACCAAACTCATATAGTAAAAATGGTGTGATATACTATCAACTACCTGATGGCACTATCACTATGGAAGATCCATTTGCAAAAGGTGAACTGAAAAAAAGACTTGATGAGCTTACAAAATAATGAATAAGATACAACTAATAACAATATCAATACTAGCAACCATAACTTTACAAGCTACGACTATTTCAGGTACAGCATACGCAACTCTTGAAAAAGACTCAAAAAAAGAGGCTTTATCAGACCTATCAAATCAAATAAGTGTGACAGTAAAAAGTGACTTTAAAACTATCACGAAATCTTTGGGCAAAGCTTACGAAAAATCAAATGAGAAGTTAGTACAACTCTCTTCAAATCTTCCTATTTTAGGTGCTGATTTTCAAAATCTTGTAGGGGAGAGACTTGTAAAAACAACTGCTACTATATCAAGTGAAATCTCTTTGGAAGTATATATAACAGAATTAAAAAGACTCAAGAAAAATATATCTCATGGTATGTTGGAGTTTGAAAATAGTAAAAATGATGCTATAAAATATAGAATTTTAAATCAACTACTCAATGATATTGAAAATTTTAATAAACATAAAATAGTAGCATTGATACTAAAAGGTGAAAACTTACCTACATTAGATACCACAAAAAGTGAAATAGAGAGTAAACTTTTAAACTATATTCAAAAAGCCCCAAGTATCAAAATAGCAAGTGAAATTTTATCAAAAGATATAGATGTGAAAGATATCTATATAAGTGCTATTAAACCAAGTGGAAGCAATGAAGTGACACAGTTTGCAAAGATACTCAAAGACAATTTGGCAACAAAACTCAACACTACAAAATACTCATCAGATGCAAAATACTTTTTAAAAGGGGAGTACGAGATACTAAAAAATTCTATTTTTGTAACCTTAAAGCTTGGTGATCAAAACAATAACCTTCTAAAAACATCTACAGTTACTCTAAGTCCAAATGGATATAAAGATACAAAATACAAACCATCTATAAAAACTTTTGATAAGGCTATAAATAGTGAATTTGTAAAAAGTGGTAATTTAAATGTTAAAATAGGTTTCAAAGGGTATGATAGAACCAATGGGATAGATTTAACTAGTCAAGATACAGTAGATATAGTAGTAAAGACAAATAAACCTATGTGCTACTTTCTTTTAGGTCATACACTTCATAAAGATACTAAATTTAGCTATGTTTTACCAATAGGAAGTGACAATAGCCCATTTATAAATAAAATCACAGGTGAAGATGTCAATAGAAATATAACAATAATAGATGAAGTGCCTATATCAGAACCATTTGGAAGTGAAAATCTTCAAATATTTGCAAGTACTTTTAAAAAAGATGGAGGTTGCCCTTTAACTCCTCCCCATTGTAAAGAGAATGAAGATGGTTATTGTGTAGTAGGTGGAACACCTAGCTTTGTTGTTACTAAAACTAGAGGGTTAAATATAAAAAAGAAAAAAGTTAAAATAGAGCAAAGTGAAGCTAGTATTAGCTGGACAAGTTTTAAGATACAATAACCTTTGTTGTTTGTACTGTATCAAATTGATACTTAGTTGTCAAGTGACAACTTCACTAAGCTACATTAACCACCCATTAACTTTTTTATAATCTTAATTAACTTTTGTTTTATATACTTCTATTATAAATACATAGGAGTTTAAAATGTTAAAAGAAAAAATAATACTATCAACAATACTAGCGTCAAGTTTATTAGCAAGTGATATCTCACTTAATCTAATAGATCAAAACCCAGCAAGGGCAACACCTACAAATCTAAGTGAGATATACTCATTTAACAATAGTGTAAAAGAAGCTGTAAAAAGTGTGGTAAATATCTCTACAAAACAGCGTGTAAAGCAGGGTGTAAATCCAATAGAACAGATGTTTAGCGATCCATTTTTTAGACAGTTTTTTGGTCCAGGATTTGGGGGACGTGAACAGATGCCACGAGAGAGGATACAAAAGTCACTTGGATCTGGTGTGATCTTAACAGGTGATGGATATATAGTGACAAATGCACATGTGGTTGAAAATGCAGATGAGATAGTTGTATCTTTAGGGGATAACAGTAAAGAGTATAATGCAAAGTTAATAGGGATAGATAAAGATAGTGATCTAGCAGTTATAAAAGTAGATGAGAAAAATCTACCTTCAATTAAAGTGGGAAGTTCAAAAAATCTACAAATAGGTGATCTTGTTTTTGCTATAGGTGATCCTTTTGGGGTAGGGCGTACTGTAACACAAGGGATAGTATCTGCACTAAATAAAAACAAAGTTGGTATAAACAAATATGAAAATTTCATCCAAACAGACGCATCGATAAATCCAGGAAATTCTGGAGGGGCACTTATAGATAGCAGAGGGGCACTTATAGGTATAAATAGTGCTATCATGACAAGAAGTGGAGGGAACAACGGAGTTGGATTTGCTATACCTGTATCTATGGTAAAACAGATAGCTACAAAGTTAGTAAAAGATGGTAAAGTTACACGTGGGTATCTTGGAGTTTCAATAGATGATATAAGTAAAGAGCTTCATGATGTCTATAAACACAAAAAAGGTGCACTTATACTTGATATATCAAAAGATACACCTGCATATAAGTATAATCTACAAAGGGGTGACTTGGTATATAAAGTAAATGACAAAGAGATTAAAGATGCAAGTGAATTTAGTAGAGTTATAGGTTCATTTAACCCAAATGAGAAGATAACACTATATGTTGAAAGGGATAAAAAAGATATAACAGTTGATATAGTATTAGGTTCTAGAGATTCACTCCATGCAGTGTCTCAAAACTCACCAGTTATGCAAGGGTTGTATCTAAGTGACATCACAAATGAACTTCAACAAAGATTTAGAATACCTCAAGGTACAAATGGTGTGCTAATAACTGATGTAAAAGCAGCTAGTATTGCAGAAAAAGTTGGTTTTCAAGCTGGAGATATTATAATTCAGATAGAAAATATAGAGATAGATAGTTTAAACGATGTTGAGAAAGCTTTAAATAAATATGAAGATAAACCAAAAAGGGTATATGTAAATAGATATGGTAGAATATTAGTATCAGTTGTAGAGTAAGGATAGATATGACAAATATAGTTATGGTAGAGGATGATGAGGAGTTAGCATCTATAATAAAACGATACCTTAGTTCCTATGATTTTAAAGTGACAAACTACACAAATGGGTTGTCACTTTTAAAAGCTCTTGATCCAAAATATGAGCTTCTTATACTTGATCTTACTTTACCAGATATAGATGGGCTTGAGCTTTTAACTAAGATACGAAAAATATCATCAATCCCTATTATCATATCAAGTGCTAGAGATGATCTACTTGATAAGATAATGGGACTTGAAAGGGGTGCTGATGATTATCTTGCAAAGCCGTATGATCCAAGGGAGCTTGAAGCTAGGATAAAATCGATCTTAAGGAGAAAAGGTGATATAGTTATCAAAAAAGATGAGGTGTTTAAAGTAGATGAAAATCAACACATAATCTTTTTTAAAAACAATCCACTAGATCTCACACTTGCTCAATACGATATATTAAGCACTTTAATTGAAAGAAACAACGGTGTAGTAAGTAGAGAGGAGCTAATAGAAACTTCCCAACATATAGATGACTATAGTACACTAAAAAATATAGATGTACTTATCTCTCATATTAGAAAAAAGATAGCTTTGTATGATGAGAAAAAGTATATCCATAGTGTAAGGGGATTGGGATATAAACTTCTAAGATGAAAAACATATCAATAAACAGCTTTATTCATACTATTTTTATAATCACATTTATAAGTATAGTTGCAGTGTTTTATATATTTATGCAGTATGATAAACAGCGTCATATCTTAAATACAAATGAAAAGTTCAATCTCATAGCCAATAGCTTTTTTACACAACTAGAACAGCACCCAAGCTCTAAAGATATAGCTTTATTATCTGAAAAATTAAACTTAGAGTTGATCTTAAACAACCAATTCAAACTAAAAATGATAGATCTCAAAAAACCAATATACACAAAAGAGAGCTTTAGTGCTAGAGTTAGAGTATTTGAGTATGAGGATCAAAACTATATCTATATACAAAAGATAGGGTACAATCTATTTTTTAAACTACTTGATAAAGATCAATACAATATTTTTATATTGGGATTTATATTTTTAATTATCATTTTAATTACACTTACAATATATCTTATTATCCTAAAAAAGTTAAAACCACTAAAACAACTAAACGATACCATTAAAAAATTTAGTGATGGTGATCTAAATATAAAGACAAATATAGATTCAAAAGATGAGATAGGTAAGATAGCTACTAGTTTTGATAATGCAATAGAAAATATAAACACCCTTATAAACTCAAAAACTCTTTTTATGAGAAATATTATGCATGAGTTGAAGACCCCTATTGCAAAAGGGTTGTTACTTTCAAATGTAGTGGAGATAAAAGATAGTGAGGATAAAAAACTTCTAATCTCAATATTTGAAAATATGAAAGATATCATAGAGCAACTTGCACGAGTAGAGCGGATAAAAACTCAACACCTAAATTTCAAAAAAGAGACTATAGGTACAAAAAAACTAATAGATGGGATAATCATAGCTTTAGGTATCTCAAATAAAGATATAAAAGTGATCTATAAAAGTGATTTTATAGTGGCAAATAAAGAGTTGTTTGAGATACTTCTAAAAAACTTAATAGAAAATGGGATCAAATACTCTAAAGATAAAAAAGTTGAGGTGAAGTTTTTAAAAGATAGTGTTGAGGTAAACTCTATTGGAGTTAAACTAAAAGATGATATATCATACTACACTCAAGCCTTTACCCAAGATAGAAAAAACTCAAAAGGGTTTGGGCTAGGGCTTTATATAGTAAATGAGATAGCGATACTACATAAATATAATTTTTCATACAGATATAATAATGGAGTTAATAGTTTTATTATTACTCAAAAATTAGAGTACCCTTTTGTTTCAGTATAATCCCGTGTTAAGTTTTAGTTAAGATTAAAGGAGATAGCTTTATCTATTAACTACCTTTATTTTTAATTTCAGTTGATTACTGTTTGATTTTTAGCTAAATATCTGCAAATCACGCGTAATCTCTTTGTTAATCTTATCTAAAACTTAATACGGGATTGATCTACTTTTGTTTAGTACTATATCGATTTTCATAAGCTATTAAACTCTAAAGTAATATAATCACTTTATGAAAAAATTAGCACCTATATTAACAATAGTAGCTATAATAGTAGTTATAGTTACACTTTTTATATCCCTTTCAACTTCACAAAATATGACTGTAGTTTACACAGGAAACATAGATAAAAAACCTATCAAGATGGTTTTAAATAAGTTTCAAGATAGTGACTGTGGTATGGTGATAGATGATCTTACTTACGGATCTCAAGTTGTATCGAAGGATGGAAAAACTTGGTTTTTCCACGATCATGGTGGTATGGTAAATTGGCTTAAAAACAAACCTTTTAAAGATACAGCTGCTATATGGGTTATGAGTAAAGATACAAAAAGATGGATAGATGGAAGAGAGGCTTGGTATAGTAGAACAGATACTACCCCTATGTTTTATGGTTTTGGAGCATATGAACATAAGAAAAAAGCTCTTATAGATTTCCAAACTATGTTTTTACATATGGTAAGGGGTGAACATCTTGCAAATCCAAAACTAAAGAAAAAACTTCTAGAGGAATTAAATGGAAACAATTGATTTTATATCTATCATAACTATAGCCTTTTTAGGGTCATTTGGTCACTGTATTGGTATGTGTGGTGGGATAGTGATAGCTTATAGTAGTACAAAAGTAGCTCAAGAGTGGAGTAAAGCACATCAATCTACTGCACATCTTTTATATTCATTTGGACGTATATTAACCTATGCTATTCTTGGTGCAGTTTTTGGATATCTTGGTGGAGTCGCTACTTTTTCAAATACAGCAAATGGTATATTGTGGCTAATAGCAGGAAGTGCTATGGTCCTAACAGGGCTTTCGCTTATGGGTAAGATAAAGTTTCTTACACTAATAGAACACTCAGTATCAAAAAGCACTTGGTATCAACAAAACTTTAAGGCACTTTTAGGAAGTCAAACACTAGTTAGTTTTTTTCTACTTGGGATGTTAAATGGTCTTTTACCTTGTGGATTTGTATACTTTTTTGCTATAACTGCTGCTAGTACAGCTGATCCATTTTATGGCGCGTTGGTTATGATAGTNTTTGGTCTAAGTACTATACCAGCACTTTTTTCACTTGGATTTTTTGTAGGTCTTTTTAAACAAAGTGGATTTAGAAACACNATGATAAAACTAGCATCAATATCTGTTATACTTTATGGTGGATATACTATATATAATGGATATGACTATCTTGTAAGTCCAGATAGAACAATATTGGAGTGTCACTAGATGAAAAATATATTCTTAATATTGATTTTATTAGTTAGTTTTATATATGGTAGAGATGATATTTATTTTTTACCAAACGATTCAGAGAAGTTTGAAAAATCTTTAGAAAAACTTATCAAAAAAGCAAACTCATCTATAGATATAGCTGTTTATAACTTTGAGTATAAAAAAATAGCAAAGCAACTTAAAAAAGCTGCAAAAGATGGGATAGAGATAAATATTCTATTTGATAGTAAAAAAACTCAAAGTAAAAAATCACAAGATAAAAAACTTTGTGATCAAAAAAATATAAATTGCACAATAGTAAAAAATAAAAAGCAACATATAAAACTTATGGTATTTGATAAAAAAGTTGCTATATTGGGAAGTTTGAACCTTACAAAAGACTCTTTTGAAGAGAATTATGAGATGGTGCTTATCACTGATGATAGTAAGATATTAGATCAGATAAATAAAAACTATACAAATTTAAGATAAATTTACTTTTCATACTTGACAATGATACACTAAACTTGATATACTTCTTTTAGCACTTAAACTATTAGAGTGCTAAATAATATAAAAAGGAACTATAGATGTCAAACAATATTTTTGAAAAACTAACAAACCAAATGCAAGAGACAATAGAATCAGGTCTAAGTTTAGCACTACACAATAAAAATCAAGAAGTAGAGGTGATCCATATCATATGGGGACTTCTTACAAATACTAGTAGTGTTTTAAATCAGCTATTAAATAAACTAAACACAGATAAAACAGCAATAGAACTAGAAGCTAAAAGCTACGCAGCAAAACTACCAAGTGTAAGTAGTGTCACAAAAGAGTCTATAAAGATAAGTAGAAATGTGGTGGAGTCTTTACAAAATGCCCAAGGTGTGATGGCTGCAAATGGGGATAGCTTCTTAGCAGTTGATACATGGATAGTAGCAAATCTTAAAAATAAAGTATTTCAAGATGTTTTGGGTAAATATCTTGACCTTAGTGAAGTAAAAAAAGAGCTTGAGAGTATAAGAGCAGGAGCTAAAGTGGATAGTGCAAGTGGCGATGATAACCTTGAAGCACTTGAAAAATATGGAATAGATCTAAATAAACAAGCAATTGATGGAAAACTAGATCCGGTTATAGGTAGAGATGAGCAGTTAACTCGTATGATGCAAATACTTATACGTAAAACAAAAAANAACCCAATATTACTAGGTGAACCAGGAACNGGAAAAACAGCAATAGTAGAGGGGCTAGCTCAGCGAATAGTGAACAAAGATGTCCCTACAAGTTTACAAAACAAACGTGTGGTATCTCTTGATATGTCTGCACTTATTGCAGGTGCTAAATATAGAGGGGAGTTTGAGGATAGACTAAAAGCTGTAATAAAAGAGGTGCAAAAAGTTGGAAATATTATACTTTTTATAGATGAGATACATACAATTATAGGAGCAGGGGCCTCTGAGGGTAGTATGGATGCTGCAAATATACTAAAACCAGCCCTAGCAAGAGGGGAGCTTCACACTATAGGTGCAACTACACTAAAAGAGTATAGAAAATATTTTGAGAAAGATGCAGCTATGCAAAGAAGATTTCAGCCTGTTAATGTAGGGGAGCCTAGTGTAAATGAAGCTTTACAGATATTGCGAGGTATCAAGGAGAAGCTTGAAACTCACCACAATGTAACTATAAACGATAGCGCCTTAGTAAGTGCAGCAAAACTTAGTGATAGATATATCACAGATAGATTTTTACCAGATAAAGCAATAGACCTAATCGATGAAGCAGCAGCAGAGCTAAAGATGCAAATAGAATCAGAACCAACACCACTATCTATCATAAAAAGAAAGATAGGTACACTAGAGGTTGAAAAAGAGGCCTTAAAGATGGAAAAAGGTGATAAAAACAAAACAAGACTAGTAGAACTTGAAGAGGAGTTATCAAACCTAAAAGAGGAGCAAAGAGGTTTAGAGACACAATTTAAAAATGAAAAAGAGACCTTCAATGGTGTGTCAAATGTAAAAATAGAGATAGAAAAGTTAAGAGCAAAAGCTAATAGAGCAAAAAGAGATAGTAAGTATGAGGAGGCTGCATCTATAGAGTATGGGGAGATACCTGCTTTAGAAGCTAAGATAAAAGAGTATGAAGAAAAATGGCAAAAGATGCAAGAGTCAGGGACACTACTTAAAAACTTTGTAGATGAGGAGAGTATAGCTAGTATAGTCTCAAGATGGACAGGGATCCCTGTAAATAAAATGCTTACAAGTGAAAAGCAAAGAATCTTAGAGGTGGAATCGGTTCTAAAAAAAGATGTAATAGGTCAAGATATAGCTATACATGCAATTAGTCGAGCTATAAAAAGAAACAAAGCGGGGCTTAGTGATGAGTCTAGACCAATAGGAAGTTTTATGTTCTTAGGTCCTACAGGTGTTGGTAAAACAGAGTCCGCAAAGACACTTGCAAAGTTTTTATTTGATAGTGAAAAATCACTTGTAAGGTTTGATATGTCTGAGTATATGGAGAAACACTCAGTATCAAGACTTGTAGGGGCACCTGCTGGGTATGTTGGGTATGAAGAGGGTGGTCAGCTAACTGAAGCGGTTAGAAGAAAACCATATAGTGTGATACTTTTTGATGAGATTGAAAAAGCCCATCCAGATGTTTTTAATATACTTTTACAAGTTTTAGATGATGGGAGACTTACAGACAACAAAGGTGTAACAGTAGACTTTAAAAACACCATCATTATCCTAACTTCAAATATAGGAAGTGGAAAAATAATCTCTATAAGTGATAAGGATAAAAGGAAAGATGAGGTGTTAGGTGAACTAAAAGGGCACTTTAGACCAGAGTTTTTAAATAGACTTGATGATATAGTGATATTTGAACAGCTTGGACTTGAAGCTATTACAACTATAGTTGAGCTTATGTTTGAAAGTATAGTTAAAAAAGTAAAAGATAGAGATATAAACTTAACACTTACAAAAAAAGCGGTTGAGTATATAGCACAAGCTGGATTTGATCCAGTATATGGAGCACGTCCACTAAAAAGAGCACTATATGAGATAGTAGAGGATAAGCTAGCTGATATGATCTTAGAGGACAGAATAGTTGATGGGAGTAAAGTTGAGTTTGATATAGAAGGTGATGAGGTTAAAGTAAATATCACATAATACTTTTCAAAATAGCCAATAAAAAAGGGTAAGGTTAAAAACCTTACCCTTTTTTTCATTAAATCCTTAAGCTAAAAAACTTAAGTTATCACTATGTAGTGAATGATATTTATATAGATTGATTAACAAAACTAAATATTTGAAGTCCTCGTCATTTACACCTCCTATATATTTGAGATAATAAAATTATGCTCCTATTTATATTAAAGTATGCTTAAATTAAAAATTAATTAAAACTGATCAAAAAAGTAAATATAGGATAGTTATATTATAATATAGTATCAATAATATTTTGGAGTTATATTTTGAAAAAACACGATTATGATAAGATACTTTATCGTTTGACTACCATTTGGGGAAGATTAAGAGAGGGTGAGATTTTAGGTACTAGTGAATTGGCAAATGAGTTTAATGTATCAACAAAAACTATACAACCTACATTATGGAAATATTTTAAAATTGTAACCATTCAGCAGCCAACTATTTCAGGTACATAAACTTCACCTCTTATAGCATTTCGTAGTGATTCAAACACTGATTGTTTATTTTTCTTTACAGTT
>JGI10211J34971_10002461_pt1 | contig 15105 bp, 18 predicted proteins | sample Etolagsediment_FD_34971 | JGI IMG/M metagenome (IMG submission 34971) | reverse complement strand
ACTGCTGGCAGTTGACGGTCTTCCTCCTCATCTCGCGCTCCTTCTCCTCTTCCCAATCAACCAGGCAAGAACGATTACGAGCACAACGCCAGCAGTACTTCCGCCAGCTGCTGCCTCCGTGATCCATCCACCGGTATCACCGCTTGAATCCTGGAACTGCAAACATATCAAGACAGGCCGATGGTTTGCTACGTCTTCCGCCATCTCTAGGTCGTTGAAGATCACAACGCAACTGCCGACTGCTCGGTTTCCGATACCAGGGGATACAAGGAAGTAGTCGTACTTGTTGACATCATCGGAGTCATACGTCGTGCCCACAGCGTCTTGACCCTCGTGTCTGAGAACCTGGAGTCCGAGAGCGTCAGCAAGGCCTTGTATCGTGTCTCCTTCTGCTTCGGTCGTGTTGAAATCCCCAGAGACAATGAACTCCTGGTACCCGTCGTTGCGCAGATCTCGCACGAGATTCACCAGGTGCTGTCTCTCCTTCCCCCTTTCTATCCTAGCATCATCTCCCCATGTCAGATGGACGCTCATCACGACAGCACTAACTCCATCGTGAGTGAAACGGGCAATCTGCGGAGGGTGCCTGAAGCTTGTTTCGGAAGTGTTATCTCTAACAGGGTCAGGCAAGTCCTCAACGGTAATATCCTGATGAAAAAAGATCGCATTGTCCGTTCCGCTTCCGGTGTTGGTGAATACGGCAATCGGGTATGCTTCTTCAGCGTCCTTGAAGTGGGCGACTTTCTCATCATTCGCGATCTCTTGGATGAACAGAATCGCTGGATTGAGTTCCTCAAGGACCTGGCTGAACCAGCTACGCATCTCCTCGGTTTCTGAATCCACGTAGTAGTGCTCAACATTCCACGTCATCAGAACGAGATCGCAGCCCTCTCCATTTATGCAAGGAGGTTGCTGCATCAAAGTGTGCTGGCCCAGAGCAGCAACTCCCGCAAAGAAGATCAGCAAGGCAATCGTGACCAGCTTCTTCATTCCGTCAGCTCTCCTCGCTGTCTAAGTACTGAAGTATCGCTTCCACGACGAGGTAGTTAACCGATCGATCCTTCTTCTCAGACAGCTTGATCAGCCTCTCAACTGGCCGCTCAGCCATCTTCGACTGCGGAATGTAGATCGAGAGCTTATCAAGGATCTCCTTCTTTGCCATTTGGTTCACCTCTTTCCCTGTTTTCAGTTCTATTTATCGTAGCGGTTATGCTCTTGTCAGGCAAAACCGGACGCTGTATGCTAAGAGAGGGCGATTACTATGTCTGGCTAATGACTGCATCCTGGACAGCGCTTCTATTCGCTTTGTTCTCACTCACTCAGGTCAAGCGCGTGTTCCGCAAGAAGGGCAACGGAGGAACACCGTTCTGCAACGGGAACTATCTCGAGTGGCACAGGTGGCTCAGATCGGCCACGAATAGCAATCCACCTCAAGAAGTCCGCTCGCGATACCTCCCGCTGCATCGGGGAGTACAGCAGCAGGCTGAGAATGTGGGAAGCAGTGACGCGCAGGCGTCCGGATCTACCTCCTGCACCCAAAAACTAGCCTGGTCGCCAGCTTTGACATGTGCATCGGGGGCCGTTTAGACTAGCTCTAAAGGTGGACCGACTACTCGGGGCAGGTCTCTGGCTCTGGAGGTAAACCGATTCTTTGGGGGCAGGTCACGCGCTTGTCTTGAATCCGATTTCATCTATGTCTGACTCCTCTGTCTCTTCCATTCTTTCGATAGCCTGTGGCGTGAGCGCAACACCATTGATCATGATGGGAATAGGCCCAGTGTTGTCTGGAATGACGGGATACCCGGTGATTGCCCCTTGGCTTACCAAGAGCTCGAATGCTTCCCAGATCAGCAAATCGGGTGGCCGGTCATCCGACGGAGGCTGTTGGAGCTTGATCCTGACAAACGATCTGTCTGGGGTTTCCTTTCGTGCAGCAAGGCATTGTGACATGAGCCAGTGCTTCGCTTCGTGGAGTCCCCACTCTCGCCGAATCATTCCGTCACCTCTCGATTGGCTACCCATTCTACTCCCTCTAAGATATTCAATGAAGGGAGGGCGACATGAAGAAGGCGTACTAGGTCGAATTCCAGGGCTTTGATGCTATACTTTAGGCTTCCCTAGTATCCGTTTGATGGTGTCCCTTTCCTGGTCTCCGAGCTCTTTCTCCTTCTGGAGAGACCTCAGCTTCTTCTTCAGTGTCGCTGTCGCAGCCGGCAGCCTGTCTGCGAACTTCAGCCCCGACTGCCTGATCGACGAATCCGTTGAAGAGGCTAGCACAGTCAGACTCCGGTTCAGGAAACCACGCTTGTGCTCCGCATCTAGTAGGTCGAAGCCGTCAACGATCAGTTCCATTGCGTGTCCGTACGTCACAAGTGCTGCGGGATCACGCGGCAGGTTCTCACACATAACCTCTAGGATCGCACCAGCGCTCCTCTTGTCCCTGAGCTCGTTCCAGTAGTCTGCGTATTGCGGGATTCGGGCCTCGTTCTCTACTAAGAAACGACCAAGCAACGTCGCCGAATTTGCGTCAATGCGTGTCCTCCAAAGCACGCGAAGGCCGGCGGCTAGCGCCTTGTTAACACTGGCATTGCTTTCGAGACAGATCTTCACTGCGTCACGAAGGGGTACTCGGCGGCTTCCAACAAGGGGAACCAAGGCGTCTAGCCAAGGATCGAAGTCCGAAACGTTCGGATCGTTCAGCTTCTGTATCAAGAGCTGCTCAGCCTCTTGAGAGATGCTCCAGCCGTAGTCGTGGATCCTCTGGAGGACGCTTTGGTCGTGCGATGCAAGAGCCGGGCGTGAGCCAAGCCAGTGCAAGTGGGTCTCCGCCGTCTTCGAAACGAGAACCTCCCACCCTTCCTGTAATCGCTCGTTCTCGGGAGGACTCCCAAGGAAATCTGCAACAAGGATTCCCGTCTGTGGATTCCTTAGCCTCTCAATGAGAAGCTGCGCAAGCTGTCTCGCCTGCTCGGGTTCAAGTCGGAATGCGGTGCTTCCCAGGGCGTCAAGCACAACTTTGAGCCCCTCCGGCTGGGACTGATTGGATAGCCACTGATGGACGCGAGAGAAAGAATCCTGGGCATCTTTGTCGGAAACAAGTGGCAGAAGGCTGCCAAGAGTGATCCAAGCGGAGCCGATCGCAGGAGTGGCATCCGTGATTGGCTGCGGGGCTGCAAGCTGTCCCTCCATGAGTAACGCGCTGATGCACCTAGCCGCATCCTCTTGCGATTTGCCGACGAAGGTAACGATGAGTTCGTGTCGAGGCCACCTTGCTGTGTCCTCCCGCGATTCGTCTTCAGCAGGAGGACCTTTCCACACGTCGTCGCTGGCGAGAAGCACAGCGACCTCAGGGGCGAATCCATCGCACTTCGTTTTGTCGTCTGGTAGGGCTCGATACAGACGGCTCACTGCCTGGTCTCTGTCTTCGCTGCTCCTGATGGTATCAGCCAGCCAGGACCGAAATTCTTTAGCAATCGGATCACCAAGTCTCTTGCATACGGCAAGCAGGAAACGCAACTCCCTATCTGACTCATCCTCCGCCTCAACCAGATTCGCGAAGACTGCCTGGTACACTCCTTGTTCTTTGGTGCTCTCTACCTGTGGTAAGATATGCTGGAGCTCGTCGAAGTGGGCATAGCCAGAGAGAGCTTCCTTCAAGAGATGCACTTGCCCCACTGCGGCGCCCACACAAGGTGCAATGAAATCCTCGTGTATGTCTCTCGAGGGCAAACTCAGAAAGAAAGTCAGAATGCGGTTCAAGCCGGTTGCAGAGCGAACACGTGAGGCTTCGCGACACAGCCATTGCTTAACACGTGGTTCGTCACCTGACTCAAGTGCCACCATGGCTTCTCGGAATTCCATGTGGTCGCTTTGGCGGAGGGAGCGAATCAGTTTGCCGGCAACCGAAATGTTCTGGAGTTCAGGTGGGAGTTTCCCGTAGATCAAGATCTGGGCCGTGACATCTGACACTCCACCAGCGATCTCGATCATCTTGCGAGCCTGAGCAGCCTCGGGTCTGTTAGCTTCCAGCTCTTTCCACTGTTCCTCGGTGTTCTCGAGGATGAGAAGCGCTGGGTTCAGTGCGATCTCCCGATACATGCTCGGCCTCGTCTCGCGTAGCGCTACGAGAAGTCGCTCAGTCTGTGCACAGCGTGGCAGCTGCGTAGGGTCGGGAAACAGACCCTTCTCTCGTCCCATAGCAATCCTTTCATGAGAGAGTCGGAGTGCGTTCAAGAGCTTCTTGACCAGCCTTGGATCAGTCGGGTTGACCAGTGCGAAGATCTCTCTTCCCTCCTGATGGTCCAAGCGGATGGACGCAGCCAGCTCAGCTGCGTACTCGGAGAGATCCTCAGGTAGCAGGTCATGCATCCGGAGAGAGACGTCGAAGAACTTGCGAAGGAGCTCCTCGCTTTCGTAGTCGTGGAAACGGCCTCCCCTAGCTCCAGCATCATGCCCAGCTGACTCAAGTGCTTGCACGACCTGCATCTCATCACACGGCACGAGGAACTGACACCGGAAGTCCTTCGAACTCGATATCTCGTCAGGCGTGAACTGCCGAATTGCCGCGAGCGCCTCTGCGATTGTGGACGCATCGCATCTGTCTAGGTCATCTACGACGATTACTAGGGCACCGCTTGTGCTGCAGTACTGCTCTACGTACTTCGACAGCATCTCCTTGAACTGCTCAGGATACTTCAGTTTCTGGCTCTCCGAGAGGGGCTGGCCGATGTTCAAGTGCCCGTAGTAGCGAAGGCGAACAGTTCGGACGACGTAACTGACTAGCATGATGCTTGCAGGGAAAAGCAGTCCGAGTGCAATCTGCAGCGTGGAATCGTGAGCGCCAAGGACATTCGCAACCACCAGGAGAAGTCCCATGCTCAATAGAGCTACTGCTGTGAGCCAGAGCCAGGACACCTTGAGCCAGAGCTTCAAGTCCAATGCGGTTTTGAGTCTGGCGTGAGCACGCTTGCGCTTCTGCTCCTGCTCCGTGAGCAGAAGTGACTCAACGACCTCCACACCGACAAAGCGCTTCAATTCAGAAGCCTTGCCGGGGGCGATCTTGGCTAGCACGTGTAAGAGAAGCTGGCGTCTTATCGAATCACCTGATGCCTTCCATGCGTTGAATGTGATAACTTCCGCTGCACCCTTCAGGTGTTCGCGAAGCAGTCTCACTACGGTGCTCTTGCCTTGCCCCCACTTGCCGAAGAATCCAACACAGAGTCCCGGCTTCCCCGCTCTGAAGATATCGCCCAGAATCTCAGCGTAGAGCTGGTGATGGAATCGATCCTGCTCTAGCCCCACCGGGAGATCATCCAGAAGCCTCAGTTCTTTAACATCCTCGTTCATTACGCCCCTGCGTCAAGCGATCCGGCTACATCTGCTGCCGTCGTTTCGCATGACAGTTCTCTTCCCTTCTCGGAGAATACCAGATACGGTGAAGTAAGCCAATGCGACGAACATCTCAGTCTGAGGACATACAGCAAAGGGCCGACAACTAGCCTATAGTATGGGACGGCTGGAAGTGGTCGTCGGGTGCGCGGAACGGCGTCGTCGGAGCCTAAGGGATTCGTACTCATCGAAGTAGCTTCACTGCGGATTTCCTTTAGAAGGTTCTGGCGGGCGGTGAGACGACATCATGCGTACACAACGCAGCCGTACCTAGCGCAGCCGTACCGAGAACTCCCGAGTGAAAGTTCTTGGTATGGTGACCTCAGGCGTAGTACACAGGAACTCGGAAGCGCCACTTGGCATCCTGCTTGCCGAGAATCTTCCTTTCGTGTGCAGTCCCATGGGGATCGACGATTCGGTCATCGCCAGTGCAGCGGCTGCGGGGTCAACCGCCTGCGCCTTGTATCCCGGCCGCGCGAATGCCGCCACAGATCGTATCCTTGCCCAACCACGGCTCGATGTGCGCAGCGCCAAGGTCTTCCGCTGGTCCGGAGAATCGTATGATTCCCATCCGATCGATCATGAAGACGTGAGGAATCTCCACCGCCCCGTACAGCGCCTTCACCTTGCGAGCGGCGTCAAGCTCTACTCTCGGTCAAAACGGAGCATTCCCAACAGGTTGCCGGTGGCACCATGAAGCTGTCAGCGTTGGTCGCAAAGTCACATGCAAACTCCTGCTTGAACAACACAAGCTTCACCGACTTAGTTAGCAGCAAAGACTCCTTCGTAAGAGTTTCTCGATCCCTTTTCTCCAATCAGGGCTATTGATCCCCTAAATGAGCTCTAAGAGCGCGTCAATCCGTGGCCGGTCAAATCCAACCACCATCTCGCCATCAATATCGACGACCGGGACTCCATACTGGCCACTCCTTTCCACCAGCTCCTGTGCCCGATCCGTGTCCTCAGAGACGTCGACCTCTTCAAAGTCAATCTCCCGAGCACGCAGGTAATCCTTCACCGCCTCGCACCAGGAGCAGGTCGACGAGGTGTAAATGGTCACCTCATGGTTCATCGTTCGCCCTCCTCTTTCAACAGTTCGATGAGGCTAATGAGGTCACAGTTTAGATGGTAGCAGTTTCGCGTTCCACTTTTCTCCCGGACGAGGATCCCCGCACGCTCAAGCTTACCAAGATGGTAGGAGATCGCCGGCTGGGAAAGTTCGCTGGATTCCAAGATCTCCTGACACTCCAGTTGCCCCCTGATCAGCATCTCCACAATCCGCAGGCGTGGCTCGCTCGCTAGCGCGGAGAAAACCTCCACCCACCGCTTTCGCTCTTTGTTATCCATATTTGTTCGGCTCTTCCTCGTTAGAGTTACACCTTAGATTATAGTGAGCATCGCGGGGTTTGCCAAGTATTTGAATACTTAAATAGACTGAGAAGTGATAGACAAAACAACGCTGATCCTCCTTAGAGGGGACGCGATTGCCGGTTGTGGGGACAGCGGACACGAAGTGTACATGGATGCGTCCCAAAGATTGGCGGGACCGATTCCGCGGCGAGTCCGCTTGAGATGATACTTGGTGCACCCGGTGGATGTACATGATCTCCATCTTGCGTAAGATGAGGACTGAACCAAGGTCTCTTCAGATTGAGATTGCGAATGAATAAGCCACTGAGCATCCAAAAGTCTTTACAAAGCTTCACTTAATTTACCGAGTAAGAGGCGATGTTCCTGAAGCAAACTTAAACAAGGCAATCGATCTTTCTCTATCCAGGTACTGCCCGGTGATAATCGCCTTTGCTGAAGTAGTGAAATTATCACTGTAACCTCCTTGAGAGCGATGAAAGCTCATCCAGTCCTTCTCATCTGCTATTCAAAGCAAGCAGTTCTCTATCACAGATCTGCAAACATCTAAAGCCAAAGTTTTGTCAAATAGTTATATCACTTGACAAAGGTAGGTCTGTCGCTTGTAAACTTCAGTGGTAGACAGTGTCGATTTGTTGCACCCTACGGTGGTACCTTGGTCATCGCTCTTGCGGATGAACTACATGGTAACTCACACCAACGTGCAACTGGACAAGGTTTCCCAGATCTCTACCCGGATGGGCAAGGCCGAGGAGGTTATCTGAGCCGATGAAACTGTTGATGATCTATGCGCGCCAGTTTGGGTATCGAACGAGCCTGAAGACGCTTAATTCCGAGGAGGATCGGAGCGAGAAACGAACGTTGGAGAACGTACTTGTGGGATTTATTCACGCTGAACCGCAGGACGAGGCACGGGCCGTGTCAGTGGAGACCCACCTGGTTAAACACCTTAAATGGGCCGCGCGGAAGAACGAGACAAACCGGATTCTCCTCCACTCGTTTGCTCATCTTGCAGAGGAGAAGGCGTCACCCAAGTTCACCAAACAGCTGTTGCAGAACGCAGAGGAGCGACTTGCAGCAGCAAGCTACGAAGCGACGCAGACCCCATTTGGTTTCTTCCTCGACCTACATCTGGAGGCACTGGGACATCCACTGGCGCGGATCTTCAAGAGCCTGTGACGACCCCATTTCCATTCACCTCTGAAACCATGCTTGGATGAGCCAGGGCCCCTTGTATGACCTATCGCATCGGTGCGTGATGAAGTATCCATTACAACATTCACCTGATAGGGGTGTGGGCCAAGACTTGCGCGAAACGATTTGTTAGCTTTCCGTGACTTAACAGTTTGCTTAAAGCCTTTTCCAGCCTATTCATGTGATCCCATTTCTTCTTACGTAGTACTTACCGAAGGCTTTACCGTCTTCAGCAGCCGCAGATATCCCTTAAAGAAAAACTCTTCTTCAGAGTCGGTGAACCCTTGACACTCAAGCATTTTCTTTATATCGAGCTTAAGGAATTCCACAGCCAGCTGGCATTCCCAATGGGTAAATGCCCAACGAAGGGGAAACCATACCCTCTCAAGGTCGAACTCACTGTAGTCTAGGATGTAAAAGGTTCCTCCTGGCTTCAAAGCCTGGTGAGCACCATGAATAATCTGTAGCTTCTGGTCATCCTCAAACCCGTGCAAGACAAAGGAGACAAACACCTTGTCGAATCCTTCTTTGTACGGCAGGGATAGCTCTATCCTCTGTTTCTCAAAAGTGACATATGGATACTTACCACAGCGCTTCCGGGCTCGGCTCAACATCCCATCACTGATGTCTAAGCCTATAATTCTACCCTGAGCGCCAACCTTTTCAGCCATCAAGCAATCGTTCCTGCCGGTGCCTGAACCAAGGTCCAGTATTGATTGACCGGACCTAATGCCCATCTTTTCAACAACCCCTTTAATGAGGTGAGAATACTGCCCTAGCGAGAGTAAGTCTAGCGAGAAGTTATAATAGCGGGCTCCCCCTGGCCCGATCTCTACTTTTGATCTTGCTGGTGGCAAATATACCCCCTTTTTGCGCATCGCCAGATACCGATCGGCGTATTGGCTATTTTTTGACTCCCCTCTTCCTTGATTTTCAAGACCTAATTTCGTCTGAAAGCAGGCTCATTAATCGGTCTGGGGTGATGCTGTAAGGTTCTATCGGGATACCCATCCAGTCCGAAAATCCTAGTACTTCCTCCGGAAAATCTTGAATATACCTCCCATAAAAGCCCAGAGCATCTAGAAGGACCGCTTTATCATATCTTGGAAATGTCTCATTGGCCTTGGCCGCATCCCAATCGGTAAATATCGCTTTCCAGTATTTAAGCCAACCCGGGGTAATCCAGTAGACCTTTTCTCCTTTACTGATTTTTTCCCTATTTTTTGAATCCGCCAGCATGTCAATGCATCTGGCGGCTTTTGTTCTGGAAATGTTTCCTTCACTTCTGTTAATCAGATCATCGATACTTTCAGGTGGTTCCTTCTGGAGATCCAGATAACAACTACTACCGTAGACCACAATGATGTTCTTTGAATATTCTATTGCTTTCTCTAATTTATTGATGAGCTGCGCTTTGAGTTTTCTATAATTCTCGTGTAAACCAGGGGCAGTATACAAGATCTTTTTTGAGTTTAGAAAACCACTTTCCTTCAAATGGTCCAATTCCGGACGCAGTGTACCGCAGGATACAATTGTATGGTTCTCAAATGATGGTTTGTAGTCCATGTTCTCACCTACCTTGGGTCTGAATCCAGTAAAGATGCTCCATATTTAACCGATAGAACAACTGGGGTAGCTGCGGCTCTTTCCGGTGCTGGAGGTGTATTTTTGCTAATCTGGTATTTATCCATATTGTATATTGACAGCGTTTAAAGGACATTTTGGGACGCAGTCTCCACATCCCACGCACATTTTACTCGAATAAAGCATTGGGGGATCCCCTGGCTCCTCTTGTATCAAGAGATCGTGAGGACATACCTGAGCGGCTTTACAAATCCCTTGATGGGGATCGCATTTGTCCGGTTCACAGGCTCGATAGTTTATGACCGCGTACTTTGTTCCTAGCTCCAATTTCAGACCTTTTCTTTTTTTGGGTCTTCGCTATCTGGTTTGCCTACAACCCGTCTGGCTAAGCAAACAGGCGTTGTCCGCGGTTCTTGCTGCATTCCTGGCCTTCTCAACGTTAGGCCATTGCTATCGGTCAGAGCCAGGGTTAACTTCAAGACAGGACCCGAAAAAGACACTGGTTTTCTGTATCTTCCACTATCTTTGGCCTTCGCGTTCTTAGCACCAAAGCGACACCTTTGTTCATACGATGGTCTCGTTTTTGTTGTCCTTACGCCTGCTTAAGGCCATCGCCAATTATGGCTTCAGCACGATATGTCTTCTGTCTGCTCCCCTGCCCTTCTGTTCCAGTATTGTATCTATGTTATTATGAACAACCTCAACTGCATTCGCAACAGAATCTGTTCTCGCCACTACACAGACGAAGCGCTTAAGCAACCTCGGAAGGTTGGGGCCAAATTTCTTGCCCACAAGGACATCCACCCCTTCCAGGACGGTAGACGTAGCCTTGGCTTTCTTTGGGTCTCCGTGCTTAATCGATTCATCCTCCTTGAACTCAACGTTTTCCCTTTTTTCAACAAGTTTTTCTTTACCCTCGGTAAACGCGTAAACATAGAAGCATTTCGCCATTCCCACATGGTCATTGTTCAGGCTTTCGCCATCATCCGTGCCGAAAGCAATCAGGAGATCCATGGTCTAGCCTCCTTTGCGCGCAAGCAATTACGTCAGCAGTAGCCGGAAAATGCCTGACAAGTGTGATGGTGCAAATTCCCGATCAATACGCGGTCTCGCGGGTCTTAAGGAGAAGGGAAGCGGGAACACCCGTTTCCACGGTGCACACCGGTTAGGCGCTGCACCTACTGAACGGGGAATGATGTCCGATGAACCTGCGTTTATCTTGCAACCACGTTCCTGAGCAATCCTGCCACGATGGATTTTGAATGCCATACGGTATTACTCCAGTCATAGATTATTCGTACTCGAGAAGAAGCGTATAGCAGTTAGATTAATGTCCAGCTATCTAACTCTTTGTCTCGAGATTTCCTATCCTTGCCAAGACATCATCCACGTTACGGGATAGATCTTTGACGTCTTTTGCTAAGTCTTTCAAGGTTTCTGGCCAACGGGTTTCTCCCGGTGCAAGAACGGAGGCAAGCTGAAATCCGTACCCATAGGCTGGCACTTTCGCCCCGATGATCTCGCTTATTCTGTAACCTGACCAAGGATTCCGTCTGCAGCCAAAAGGCGAGGCTCTTCCTTCGGCTACTGCTTTGGCAAATTGACCGCAGGTCCCAAATCCACAGAAACCACAATTCAGCTTGGGCAGAGTTTCATAAATGTTTCTTATTTTTTCCTTGTTATTAACTGCCATCTTCTCTCCTATCTGCTGAACCCTATTCGCCACAACAGCCCCTAAATTCTCAACCAACCCCCTGCTTAGCTAGACTGTTTCGATTCATCCCGCTTCCTGCAGCTTGCGTAGCGCTTTTGACAACAGCTCATTGGCTTTTTCCACCTCTTCTGCTGCCTGTAATGCACTGTTGTAGGTTGGGTCACTCTCTGCCGTTTTGACCTTCTCGGTCCACTTCCTGAACTTTTCGCTGTGCTTCTTGTTACGCTCAACCCATGAGGTCAAGAGCACTTTGAGTCTCCCCTTTTCATCTGTCGGGAACCTCTTAAGAATGTCCTCAACCATTGTCCGGATGGTGGGCTCAGGAACAGCGCCAAGGATTTCGTCAACCTTCTGTCCATCTACGAAGAACATCTGCATCGGTATGCTCATAATCTGGTATTGCATCGCTGTCTTCTGGTTTTCATCCACGTTTACCTTGCAGAATCGGAATTTACCGTCATATTCCTCCGAAAGCTTGTCATATATCGGTGAAACCATCCTACAAGGACCACACCACGGCGCCCAGAAATCAACCTCTGTAGGAAGGTCTGAGCCCAGAACCTCCTCCTCAAAATCTCGATCTGTAACTTCTATTACCTTGCTCATACTGTCTCCTTCCGCATCGATTGCTGAACCGTAACTGTACTAGGGAAATATCATCCTTTCCAGAAATTCAGAATTATACCCTTTTCAAGGTTTTTATCCTCGTTGATAGACACCTCGGAAAGCTCCTCTCCCCCTGCTCACCAACTGCTTTGGCAGCCGGAATAGTATGCGCACCACGGCAACAGCCGAAATCCAATACAACCTGATTTTTTCTAAGCTTCATTCCGTCTGATACCACAAGCGCTCGTAATTCTAGTCTCTTTTCCTCATGCGCTGGAGGTATTTGAAGGCGGACATGGCAGCGTTAGCGCCGTCCCCAACTGCTGCAGCTATCTGGCGAGGTGAATTGCTGCGGATGTCGCCGGCAGCGAAAATGCCAGCAGCTGATGTAGCCATCGTTTCTCCAGCGACGATACAGCCGGCATCATCGAGTTCCAAAACGTTGGAAAAGCGCTGGCTATTGGGCGAAAGTCCGATGGCAACAAAGACGCCGTCCACTTTCAAGCTAGATTGCTGGTCTGTTTTCACGTTGCTCAGTTTGAGACCCTCCACCACTTTTTCTCCCAGGATCTCCTCAACCACTGTGTCCCAGGCGAACTCTAACTTGGGATGGGTAAGGGCTCGCTCTTGAAGGGCTTGTTCTGCCCGAAGCTGGTCTCGCCTGTGTATTACAGTAACCTTCCTCGCGTGCTGGGCCAACTCTAGGGCATCGGTTATGGCAGTATCACCTCCCCCTACCACTGCCACCTCCCGGTCGCGGAAGAAAAAGCCATCGCAGGTAGCGCAGTAAGAGACGCCGCGACCCGAAAGCCTTTCCTCACCGGTTACTCCCAGTTTGCGATATTCTGAACCGGCGGCAATGATTATGGCTGAAGCCTCAATGTCGCCCTCAGTGGTAGAGACGGTGTAGACCTGCCCTTCAGCGATGCCTGTAACCTCAGACATCACCACCTCCAGACCGTATCTAACGGCCTGTTGATGCATAAGAGAACCCAGCTCGGAACCGGCGATACCATCAGGAAATCCAGGGTAATTCTCCACCAGTGTGGTGTTTGCCATTTGACCCCCGAACGGCCCTTGTTCCACAAGCAGGCTCTTGAGCCCAGCCCGTGAGGTATAGAGTCCGGCAGTAAGACCGGCAGGTCCTCCTCCTATGATGATCACCTCATACTCAGCCATTGTCTGCTCCATTTCATGACCTCTTAAGCCATCCTATCTTCCAACCTTCCTGCTCCATAGCCAGGAAAGCTAGTCGTTCTTCCCCATTCATCTCCGCTATCCTAATTTCAACTGGCCCACCCTCACTTTACGTACTACCCACACTAAAAGGGTACTCCCCTTGAGCGACCGCAGCAAGAGTACGGAAACTGACATTTTTACAGCCTCACACCTGCTCACAAACAAATACCGGCGCGGATTTGCTCGCTTGTGCCGGCCAGACGTGCCTGACGAGGTTAGTGGATGCTCCACAGGTTTACGGATTGCTCCTGTTTACCGCACGGTGAACCACACCAAAGCGTGCAGGTTTGGCCCTCCGTTCTGTGCTTAAGTATCCACAGGAGCTTCGGCCGGGCTCTTTAGCCCGCAGAGGAAGTCCGCCAGCTCCTCGACCCCTTCAACGTCAAGGTCAAGCTCCTTCCCCTCTAAGCTGCATCGGAAGATCGCCTCATCCTGGGAGACGGCCGCGATGATCCTGCTTGGATCCAGGGCTCCGAGGAGGACGTCTTTGGCCTCACCCTTGACTTTATTCAGGACATAATAAACCTGTTTATCGATATCCGTGGCCATCTCGGCAATCCTTTTGGCGAGGCCAATTGACTCTTGTGAGGGCTCCACCACCACCAAGATCAGATCGCAGCCCTGCTCGACCCCTCGGCCGAGATGCTCTACCCCCGCATCGGTATCAGCGATAAGGACCTCATCCTCTTCAAGCTCCAGAATCTCCAGGAAGCGGGATGAGAGCGCGTTAATTGGGCAGGCGCAGCCCTCCCCGAAATCGTAGATCTTTCCCATCGCCATGAGTTTCAGATTCCCTTTTTCGGACAGATACTCACGAGGGAGCTCGTGTATCCCCCATCTCTTCTGAAGGGTTTTCACCCTCTCAAATAGAACCTTCTTACCACCGAAGTAGTTCATAAAGTCCTCGGGCCGCTTCAGCCCTAAATGCGCATGAAGCCCGAAGTTGGACTCATCGGTGTCGATCACCAGCACCTTTCTCCCTCTCCCCGCCAACACCTTGGCAAGGAGAGTGGAAATGGTGCTCTTTCCGCAGCCACCCTTCCCCGCGACGATGACCTTCATCTAATCCTCTTCGATGAGGACCGTGGAATTCACAAAATCGATCTCCTTAATCCTGGCCTTGAGGGTGCGGTCCTCACCCAGGAATGGCCGCAAAAGGAGGGTCTTCCCTTCTAATCTGATCAGCGCCACTTCCTCAACGAGGGAATCCTGCTCGCCTTTTTCCTCATTTATAACCCTTGCCAGACACATAAGGCCTCCTAGGAGATCCCTTTTCCTCGTTTACTGCGCCCTTTCCTTTGGCCTGTAAGCCTTACCTTAACCTCCTTCAATAATCCCCGTTTCTCACTGATCTGCTCCTCCAGCTCCTCGATCGCCTCGATCTGCCCGGGACGGACAGAATGAATGGGAAGAGACGCCTCCCTCTCCTTTAGTTCCCTCTCTAGAGCGGCGATCTCCTGCTCGAGCTCCTCTCGGGTGGGCATGACTCAGGCATACATCATTTCTCTCAATTTCAGCGCGGCACGCTTCTTGTCGATGTGTTCGATCATCAGATGTGCAGCCTTGATCGGGTCGGGCTCAAAGGCGAACCTGCCGCCGACGATATCTTCAAGCTCTTCTGTCACGTAGCGCGTCAGTTTCTCGGAGCCCTCAATTGGAAATGGCATCCCCAGTGTGGTAAACACCCCGGACGCCACAAAGTAGAACCCTATCGAGACCGCCTTCTCACTCATCCACTCCGGCGCAGCCCCGGCAACCGGCAGATCGGAAATGTCCTCACCGAGGCCTCCTTCGTTCACCATGTGTGTCAACGTCATCAGAATGCGCGCGTTGTCGACGCAGGAGCCGACGTGAAGGACCGGTGGGATACCAACTGTTTCACAGATTTCCTGCAATCCCTTGCCAGCTAGTTCAAACGCAACTTCCGGTCTCATCAAACCAGCCTTGGCATCGGCAATCGCTGAGCAGCCGGTCGTCACGACCAGCACGTCGTGTTTGATCAGTTCCTTGGC
>JGI10211J34971_10002460_pt1 | contig 15111 bp, 14 predicted proteins | sample Etolagsediment_FD_34971 | JGI IMG/M metagenome (IMG submission 34971) | reverse complement strand
ATAGCTTTATCTATTAAGATCTTTTTATCTATCTTTAGATTTTATTTCCCTTAAGTTCTAGCTACTTATCTTCAAATCGCGCGTAATTTCTCCACTAATCTTAATAAAACTTAATATTGGATTGAGCTAGATAATATCCACCTTACTCTTTATCAAAAATCTCCTCAGCCCACGCTGTAATAGGACCCCTTAAAACTTTTTCAAGTTTTATTGCAAATGTGTTTACTAGATCTGATTTTTTTTGAGTTGATTTTAAAAGAGTTGTTAGGGAGTTTGTGTATTTGTTTACATAGAAATTATCTATTTGTTTATTGCTCCCTAAGATTATAACTTTGCAACTACTATCTATCCTACTTAACACCATCTGCATAGTTTTATTGGACATATTTTGAGCCTCATCTATGATGATAAATCCATTGGACAATGTTCGTCCCCTCATCTCCCCTACCCACATGGTCTCTATTGAGTAGTTTTTTATCATAGTTTCAATTCTAGAAGTTACCTCAGACTCATCTAACTCTTCAAAAGCTTTTTGTCTATTTGCTTTTTTCTTTTTATGATCAGTTCTTACTATAAAATTCAAACTATCCATTAAGGGGTGATTGTATATAGCAAACTTCTCCTCAAGTCCAGGAAGATAACCTACATCTTCACCCTTATCAAGTGACTCAATAGAGTTTCTTATGTAGATGATTTTTTGAAACTCTTTTTGTCTTACAAGTTTAAGAGCTCCACTTAAAGCTAGTAGTGTTTTTCCACTTCCAGCTTTTGCATCTACTACTATTACATTGTACCCATGTGAATTTATAGCATTGCTAAAAAAAAGTTGCTCTTTATTTAGTGGTGTTATTATCTGATCTCTAGTTTTAGTCTCATCAAGTAGTTCTATTTTACCATTTATGATATTTGCTAATATCACTTGATCTGAGTATTTTACATTAAAACAGTATGAGTAGTTGTATGGTTTATGATCTTTATCGTATGTTTTTATATCGTTATTAGGAAGTGCTTCAAGGTCATCAAACTCAATATCTATCTCTTTTATAAACTCATAATCAAAATCATCACTATCACCTCTTAATGAATCAACTTTAATATCAAGTGAGATTGCCCTTGTCCTTGCCATAATATCAAGTGTTAAAAATACTAACTCTTCACTATAATACCCTTTTGCAAACTGTGATATCTCAAGTATTTTTCTATCATTGTATATATTTAACTGTGTGTTTTTGCTATTTGCTATATAGTTTTGCTTTGATATTATAGCTATGTGAGCTTTTTTCTCACCCTCTAGCTCTACAAAGATTATAGAGTGATCTTCAACTTTCAAGCTTTGTTTAACTACACTATTTTCTAAAATTCTAGCAAACTCTCTTGCTTGGTAGTTTATCTCCTCAAATCCACTTTTTTTTGTATCAACCTCATCAAGTACAGTTTCTGGTATGATTATAAGGTTTGAGCAGTTATCTGAAAGCTTGAAAATATTTGATGAGTCTTGAAGGATGATATTTGTATCTATACAGTAGTATCTATTGTACATCAGATACTACCTCTTTTTTTGGTGTCACGATTTTATACATAACAAAACCAAAGAAACCTACTATAAATATAGAAAAATAAACTGGAATTGATTTCATAATCACAAAAGTCACTATTAGTATAGCTAAGACTGTTGGGACCTCATTGTAAGCTCTAAAAAACTTTCCACTTTTTAAATAACTATCATCAAGTAACTTTTTTCTATAGTATTCTAGCGTTTGTGAATACCCTATAAGTAAAACAACCAAAGTAAGCTTTGCATGAAACCAAGGCTGTTTGAAAAGCTCTGGATTTGCTATCATCATAAAAATACCACTTATAATAGTTGCCCACATAGCTGGCATACCTATATATTTATAAAGTTTAAACTCCTGTATCTTTACCACATCTATAAAATCTTTTTTATCTTTATGCTCTTGGTGATAGACATAAAGCCTAGGTAGATAAAACAACATAGCCATCCAAGATAAAACACTTATGATATGAAATGCTTTTATAGGTAAATAGTACTCTGCTAACATTCTTGGTTCTCATTAACCTCTATTATTTCAACTTCAAGGGATTTAAAAAGTGCTGTTTTTGTATTTAGATCACTCTCATCACCAAAGATATAATTTATCTTTGATTTAGCATGGTGAAATGAGCAAAATAGAGTTTGAGTTTTTATCGTTTTTACAAACTTGACTGTCAATGGATTTGTTTGACCATATTTTGTTTTTAACATAACTTGTTTTGTTTTTATCTTATCTTTATCCTCTATTGAAGCTAAAAGTATATCTTCACTATGTTTCTCTTTTAGTTTTGGTGTTTGGATAGTTTGAGCTGCATTGTTATAGTGTATAAGTATCCTTCCTGTTGTAAGGAAAAACTTATCATATCCACCATCTTCATGTAACATCTTAACTTGACCTCTTAGTTGGTAACCATTATATTTAAAGTAACCATATCCATCTGGTGTTCTAAATGACTCTAGATGAAGTCTTGGTGTATCAACTTTAGCTACAGGCCACTGCATCCCTTTACTTCTATGTTTTTCAAGTTTTTTATAGCTAGCTCCCCCATATCTATATGGAGCTTCAACTCTTACTTGCTCCCAAACATCTTCACTACTGTTAAATAAAAAATCACCTTTTAGCTTATTTTCAATATCTCTTAAAACTTCCCAATCATCAGGTAGGTTATTTTCAACAAGTGGCTGAGATAGATGTAGTCTTCTCATAGCATTTACATAAACACCAGTTTTTTCATATGCTGATTTTACCCCAAATACTATATCTGATTTTTTTGCTATTTGGGTCATAAACAACTCTTGAGTTATAAGTAGCTCTAGATTTTCAAGTGCTTTATTTATCTTGTTTTGGTTTGGATGGATATGTGCTATATCTTCACCCATCACCATCATAGCTTTTATTTTATCTTCAAGCATCGCATCTATTGCATCTGGAGTTTTAAGCCCCTCCTCTTTTGGCTTTGAATAATCTGGACCATAGTATGGTAAACACCCCATATCACAAGTTCCTTGAACATTGTTTTGACCACGTAGTGGCATAAGACCAGCTCCCACTTTACCGATATTTCCAGTCATAAGAGCTAAGTTTACTATAGCCATAACAGCATAACTTCCATCTAAGTTTTCTGTGATCCCTAGACCCCAAAATATCATAGATTTTTTAGCAGCATAGGTTCTTGCTATATATGGGATTTGGTCAGCTAACTGTTCATAACCATTTAGTGATCTAAAAAACTCAGGATTTGCATATGGATCATCTAGTATAGAATCTCTATAGCTTTCAAACTCTTTTGTTCTTGTATCTATAAAACTATCATCGTATAGATACTCTTTTAATATAACATATGCAATTGCATTTAAAAATAGTAAGTTTGACTCATATGGTAACACTGCTTCAACTTTAGCAAACTTCCCAAGCTGTATATTTCTAACATCGCAAACTACAAGTTCAGCTGTTTTTTTTCTAGCTGCATCTATCATCCTATTTGCTACTATTGGATGAGCTTCTGTTGTATTTGAACCTATCACTAACATAAACTCAGTCTCATAAATATCATCATATGGATTGGTTGCAGCACCCTCACCAATGGTTGCTGCCATACCATTTAAACTTGGAGCATGACATACTCTAGCACAGTTATCTATGTTTGGTGACTCCATAGTCTCCCTTGTAAACTTTTGAAGTAAAAAGCCACTCTCACAACTAGTCCTAGCTCCACCTGATGCATAAAAACTATATCTTCCATATTCCTCTTTTATAGTGGCTAGTTTCCAAGCAGCTAAACTTGTAGCAAACTCATAGTTTGCTTTATACCAAGTATCATCAAGTGCTACAAGTGTTTTACTTCTAGCTTGAAGCTCCCTTGGCATAGATTCAAAGTTCTTATCTATAAACTCTTTTTTAACCCTTGCATCACGTATTCTTTGATCTGAATCTACAAAGTCAAATCCATATTTTCCTTTAATACAAAGTTTACCTTGTGATACATACCCATCACTTTGAGCATAAATCTTCTGTATCTTATTATCCTCAACTTGGGCAGTTATATCACATCCAACACCACAGTATGTACAAACACTAGCTATATCATGTATCATATTATTCTCTTATATTATAAATTTTATCGATTATATCCAATTAAATGTAAAATTTTTATGGTATATAAACCTTGTCTATCATCTCTTTATATTCACTTAAGGTATCACTATCAGATGTTATCCCACCACCACTTTTATAGACAAAACTTCCATCTTTTAGTTTTTCTATAAATCTTATCATAACAGCACTATCTAAAGTTTTTCCATCATATACTCCAAATACACCTGTAAAAAATCCTCTATCATAATCTTCTATATGTTTTATTATCTCTACAGTTTTCTTTTTTGGAGTACCAGTTATACTTCCTGCTGGTAACATAGATAGCAATATATCCCCTATTTTGCTTTGCCAATCTTTTTTTAGTTTTCCTGATATTTTTGAACTTACTTGTAAAAGATCTTTTTCCCCTGCTTTTATCTTATCTATATATCTAAACTTTTCCACTTTTATATTATTTGATATGATACCTATGTCGTTTCTAAGAAGATCTACTACCATTGTGTGTTCTGCTATCTCTTTTGGATCGTTTAATATTTTCTCTTTGGCATTATCTATACTAGCATCGATAGTTCCCTTCATAGGGTATGTATATATTTTATCATCTTCTATTTTTATAAATCTTTCAGGGGAAAATGAGACAAACTTATCTTTATAATAAAGTTTAAATTTACCATTTGAATTTTTATATATCTCTTCTAGTGTATGTTTTGTTTTGATTTTAGTTTGTGCTGTTAGATTTGTAAGGTAAGTATTTCCATCTCTTATCTCTTGCTGTATTTTATCAAACTTGTATTGATATTTTTCAAACTCTATTGGTAGTTTTTCTATATCTATTTTACAATTAGATTTTTTTTGGTTTTTATCAATAGTGTATTTTATCTCTTTTGATAACTCTTTTAATGGTATAACTTCATATTCAGTTTTATCAAAACCGATTATAAATAAAAATGGCTCTTTGATAGAGCCATAGTAGTTTAGCTTCTCTTTTAAATTCAATCTATTGTTCTAGTATCAATTTCTTTAGACATGCCATTCTAACTGCTACCCCATTTGTAACTTGTCTTAGAACTTTTGATCGACTATCTTTTAGCATCTCATCACTTATATCTATATTTCTATTTACTGGTCCTGGATGAAGTAGAAGTATATCCCTTGATCCAACCAACTCTTTTGTTATGCAGTATTTTGAAGCATATTTTTGCTTATTTCTATCAAGCTCTTCATCAGATATAAAGATATCATGACGTTCATGTTGCACCCTTAAACTCATAATAATATCAACTTTATCTATGATCTTTTTAAGGCTCTTTACCCTATCAAATTTTGACTTTACCCTAAACTTCTTTGGAGCTACTAGTATTGGATTTAGTCCAAATCTTGGTAATAATTCTAAGTTTGATGATGCTACTCTTGAGTTTGCTATATCTCCTACAATGGCGATATTTTTACCTTTTACTTTTGAATCAAAATGCTCCATCATAGTATACAGATCTAATAGTGCTTGTGTTGGATGGGCATTTTTCCCATCACCTGCATTTAGTATAGGACAGTTTACATATTCAACTAAACTTTGAGGAAGACCACAATCACTATGGCGTACTATTATAGCATCTGGTTTCATTGCATTTAGATTAGCTACTGTATCCTCTACAGTTTCCCCTTTTTTTGTTGAGCTTGTATTTACCTCTAGATTTACCACTTCAGCACCAAGTCTTTTTGCTGCTATTTCAAAACTACTTCTTGTACGTGTTGAGTTCTCAAAAAAAAGTGTAACTACCAACTTACCTCTTAATATATCACATGATTGAAGATCTAAAAATAGCTTTGTATCCTCATATATTTTTTCTATCTCATCATTTGTAAAGTCTGCTGTTGTAATTAGGTGTTTCATTTTTGCTCCAATTTTTATTTTGTTATTATACTAAATTTTTTATTTTATTTATCCACTCATCAAGTGTTTTTTCAAATGCAATTTTACTTGATCTATAAAATCTTAACTCTTTTGATAAATATTGTTGCTCTACATATCCACCAAAGTCGTGTGGATATTTATATCCTATATGTTTATCTTGAAGATGTATTGGTATATCTAAGGGTTCATTTGATTTGATATAACCCATAGCTTCATTTATAGCCTTATAGCTACTATTGGACTTTGGACAGCTTGCTAAATATACTACACATTGTGATAGTATGATTCTAGATTCTGGCATCCCTATTTTGTTTACACTTTGCATAGTTGAAACTGCAAGGTTTAGTGCATTTGGGTTTGCATTTCCTATATCTTCACTAGCAAAGATAACTAAACGTCTAACTATAAAGTCAACACTCTCACCACCATCTAGTAATCTTGCTAGATAATATAGCGCCGCATCTATATCACTACCCCTTAAACTTTTTATCATAGCACTTGTTATATCGTAGTGACTTTGGCTACTACTAACACCATCACCCATAGAGTTATTTCTAAGATCTTTTAGTAGTTTTATATCTATATTTTGTGATACTTTACTGCCAAAATCAAGTAGATTTAGTAGTGCTCTACCATCACCACAACTACTTATTATAGCAAACTGTGAAGCTTCTTTATCTATATTTATATCAAGATATTTAATAGCTTTATTTAAAAGTAACTCCAACTCTTCATATGTTAATGTTTTAAATTCATATAAAAAACTTCTACTTCTAATACCATTTGTTAAACTAAAATATGGATTTTCTGTACTAGCACCTATGATAATTGCATCATAGTTTTCCATAATAGGTAGTAGTACCTCTTGTTGAGTTTTACTCAAACGGTGAACTTCATCTATAAATATAAGCGGTTTGGAGAGTGTGTTTTCATATCTATTAAATATTTTCCTTAACTCTTCTATCTTTAAACTTGTGGCATTTAGATTGTAAAAATCACACCCACTACACTTTGCAATAATTTTTGAAAGAGTTGTTTTTCCTGTCCCTGGCTTACCATAAAAAAACATATGTGGTATATCTTTTTGTATAATAAGTTTATATAGTGGTTTGTTTTTTGATATGATATGAGATTGACCTATAAACTCTTCTAGAGTTTTAGGTCTTAATATATTTGCTAGATTATTCATCTTCTAAAGTTTGATTTGCTTTTCTTTTATTCTCTTTCTCTACATCTTTTAAAAACAGTCTTAAGTTTTCATACTCATCAGATTCTAGATATCTTGTTTTTCCACTTGGTAGTGCGTTTAGATTTATCCCACCAAAACTAACCCTTTTAAGATCAACAACTTTTGAACCAAAGTATCCAAAAAATCTTCTAAGTTCTCTGTTTTTACCCTCTGTGATAGCAACTTTTAGTTTAGAAAACTTCTCCCCATTTGTTTGTACTTGATATCCTAAAAATGGTGCAAACTCCATATCTTGTATCTTGGTTTTTTCCCATGCACCCTCAGCACCCTCTATTGTAACACCATTTTGCATCGCTGTTATCATAGCTTTTGTTACAGGTCCCTCTATCTTTATTTTATAAACCCTTTCTAAATTTGAGTTCATAATAGCTGTTGCTATTTTTGGATCATCAGTTAGAAGTAGTAAACCTTCACTTGCATAATCAAGTCTACCTATTGGTATAAAGTGACTAAATTTACTTGATATCGTATCATATATTATACGTCTACCTTGAGGGTCTTTTTTAGATACAATCTCACCTTTTAGTTTATTGTAAACTATAACTGTTGATGCTCTACTGTAGTCAACTTTTACAGTTCTACCATTTACTTTTACAACAGTAGTTGGGCTAACTTTTGTAGAAAGATCTCCTATAACTTTACCATCTATTGATACTTTACCTTGCTTTATAAGTTCATCTGCTTCACGTCTGCTAAATCTACTATTATGTGAGATAAACTTATTTAGTCTTATTTGGTTCTCTTCTGATTGTGTTTTTCTTGACATCACTATCTCCTTAAAATTGATAGTTATTTTATTCCAGCTTCTACAAGTTTGTGTATATGTAGAACACCTTTTAATCGTTTTTCTCCATCTACTACTAGTAGTAGTTGTATCTTATTATCCTCTATTATCTTTAATGCATCACTTGCCAATAAGTTATGATTGTTTATCATTTTAGGATTTTTTGTTGCTATATCTTCAACTTTACAATCTAGTGAAAAATCATCATTTAACATTGCACGTCTTAGATCACCATCACTTAATAGTGCTTCAACTTTATTATCTTTAGTGATTATTGCACTACCTAATCTACCCTCACTCATTGTAACTATTGCATCTTTTAGTTTTGTTCCATGTGGAACAATAGGTAAGTTTTCTTGAATCAAGAGATCATCAACTTTAACAAAAAGTTTCTTCCCTAAGCTACCACCAGGGTGGAAAGAAGCAAAATCCTCTTTAGCAAAATCTTTATATCTCATCAAGCAAACAGCTAGTGCATCACCTAATGCCATAGTTAAAGTTGTAGAAGATGTTGGTGCAGTGTTTAGTGGACATGCCTCTTTTGTAATAGATATATTTAAAAAGATATCTGCAAAAGAACCAAGTGTTGAGTTCTTATCTTTTGCCATTGCAATAAGTGGTATATCAAACCTTTTAAGATGTGGCAGTAAAGCTTTTAGCTCCTTCACTCTCTCCACTATAACTTATAGCCAAAACAGCATCATCAGCACCTATCATACCAAGATCTCCATGCATAGCCTCTGTAGGGTGTAGAAAAAATGAACTAGTACCAGTGCTTGCAAAAGTTGCTGCTAGTTTTCCACCTACAAGTCCAGATTTACCAACACCAGTTACTATTAGCTTTCCTTTTATATCCCCTATAAGCTCTACAGCTTTTTTTATACTATCATCTATATTTGAAGCTGCAAGTTTTAATTCATTTGCTTCTATTAGTAAAACATCTTTTGCTATTTGTTTAAAATCCATAAATTATCCTTGCTTTTATATAATAGTTATTGTACAAAAATAGTTGGTACTATCATTGGGTATTTTCTATATTTTCTAATACAGTGTTTTCTTACAACTTTTCTAAGCTCCTCTTCTACAGCACGTGTATTTTGTAATATACCTGGCTTAATGTGGTCAAGGAAATGTTTTAAAATATCCTCTATCTCTTTTGCAAACATCTTTTCTATCTTACTATCAACCATACCAAATGAACTTACACGTGCATCCCCTACGATCTCTCTTTGATCTTCAGAGATTTGTGCTACTATCATAATAACACCCTCATTTGCCATAGTTTGTCTATCTATAACTACATCATCTGCTATTTTTCTATTTCTTTGGTTATCTATATAAGTTTTTCCAGTTTTAACTGTTTTTACTTTTTTAAGATATTTTGGTGCAATCTCTATTTGCTCACCATCACTTAAAATATATGTATTTCTCTCTAATACACCACACTCCACACCAGTTTGAATATGTCTTACAACATGGTTATATTCACCATGAACAGGGATAAAGAACTTTGGCTTAGTAAGTCTAAGCATCAGTTTTTGCTCCTCTTGTGCAGCATGTCCCGATACATGTATATCTGTGTAGTTTTGATATGCAACAGCAGCACCTGCTTTTTGTATCTGGTTTATGATCTCAGAGACACTACCCTCATTTCCAGGTATCGCTTTAGCAGATAAAACAACTTGATCCTCTGGCTTTATCTTGATATGTCTATGCTCATGTATAGACATTCTAAATAGTGCAGACATAGGCTCACCTTGAGATCCAGTTGTTATTATCAAGACCTCTTTATCTAGATGTTTATTTACCTCATGTGCATCAATAAACTTATCTTTTGGAAACTTCAAATACCCTAAAGACATAGCGATCTCAAGGTTCTTCTCCATACTTCTTCCAATAACACATATCTTTCTACCATGATCAAGTCCACACTGTATAGCTTGTGCAACTCTATGTAGATTTGAACTAAATGTAGACATAATAATTCTACCTTTAGCTTTTGAAAATATCTTTTCAAAAGTTGGACCAACTGCTTTTTCAGTTTTGATAAAACCAGGTGCGTGTGAGTTTGTACTATCGCTTAAAAGTGCTAATACCCCTTTTTCACCATAGTAAGCTAATCTATGTAAGTCTGCTGGATATCCATCAACTGGAGTGTGGTCTATCTTAAAGTCACCTGTATGGATAATAGTTCCAGCTTCAGTTGTAATAGCAAGTGATGAGCTATCTATAATAGAGTGAGTCATATGCATCCACTCTATCTCAAATTCACCTATTTTTATAGGTTTTCTTTTTTGAACTGCTCTAAAGTAGCTTCTATGATGTTTCATCTTATGTTCATCAAACTTAGATCCAATTGATTCAAGTGGTAAAGCTGTACCATACACTGGCACTTGAAGCTCTTTAAATAGATATGGCATAGCACCAATATGATCTTCGTGTGAGTGTGTTATAACTATAGCTGCAATCTTGTTTTTTATTTGTCTGATATATGTAAAATCTGGAATTAAGATATCAACACCATGCATAGAGTCATCAGGGAAACTCATACCAACATCAACTATAATTGCACTATTTGGTGTCTCTATCACCATCATATTTCCACCAATCTCACCTAATCCACCAAGAGGTGTGATCCGTACACTAGCAGATGTTTTAAGGTTTAGTTTATTGTGTGGATTTAATCTATCTTTTTGTATCTTTTCATTTATCTCAAAAGCTTTTTTTAGATCGTTTGTCCACCCAGTACCTGAGGTTGGTGGTTTTCTTTTAGCTGGAACTGTTTTACCATTTTGTTGTTTTTCACCACTATTATTTGATTTTGCTTTTAAATCTGCTCTATTCTCTTCTACAGTTACTTCAGTTTTAGTTTCAACCTCTTGATTCTTCTGTTCTATTTTCTCTTCCATTGTTTATCACCTTTTTATATATATGGCTATACAAGGAAGCATCTACCTCATGAGGTCTCGAATTTTGCTCTATATTAAGCTGTTGAAAAATATCATTTAATACTATTTTATCATAAGAGGTTGATAAGTTTTTTAGTAACTTTTTTCTCGGTTGTGAAAACGCAACTTTTAGAAATCTTTTAAATTTATCATCGATAGATTTAGTTAAATCTTTTTTTATGTAGATTACTGCAGAATCAACTTTTGGTTGTGGATCAAAGCTTTCTGGTGGTACTACTACAATTGTTTTACGCTCACAACTTAAAAGTTGTGTTATTATTGCTAATGAGGAGTATTCTTTTTCTCCACAAATAGCAGTAAACTTATCAGCGACCTCTTTTTGTATCATAACGATGATGTGCTCACAGTTCACATCATCTAAACTTTGCAAAATAATATTTGTCGCTATATAGTATGGTAAATTCGCTATTAAGTCATATTTACCATTGTGCAAAGTGCCACTATTTGTCCATTGATTTAACACATCACCTAAAATGATATTTAGTTTATTGGTTTCTAGTTCACTTTTAAATTCGGTTTGTAATATAGAGTATAGATCTACATCAACCTCATAGGCTGTCACTTCCTTGCACTTGACAAGTCTTTTTGTCAAATCACCTAAGCCAGGCCCGATCTCTACTATATGATTAGTGTTGTGGGGCATCGATTGGATGATTTTATTTAATACTGATTGATCTTTTAAAAAGTTTTGTCCAAACTTTTTCTTTGCTTTTATATCATTTTTCATAATTTTGTAGTCTATCTTAATTTTTCTTACATTAAGGTAATATTATCTTGCTTTTTGATTAGTTAGGTATAATAAAAGAAAAAATATAGCCTTTTTATAAAGAATAGCTTAAATTGACAAAGGAATTTTAAAAAGACAATATTTTATTAACAATAAATTATAAAAGAACATTTTCAAGAGACATATCTTGAATTTGTTTGATTGTTAAAGCACTTTATTTTTAGTCTCTTATCTAGAATTTGAGAATAAAGTGTTTTTGTAATCAAACATTGTTGCAGGAAACTGCACATGCTTGTTTTGGTTAACAATTAGTATGGTGATAGCTTATGTAAATGCTATCATAAAGATTTAAGTACTAAATTGAGATCTTTAACATTTCACTGTTTATGACTTTGCAAATACACGAGCTGGATTATAAGGTGTGTTGTATCTAAAAATAGCATATATAATAGTAGCTAGTTTTCTTGATACTGTAACTATCGCTTCTTGTTTTGACTTACCTTGACTTCTTTTGGTATCATATAACTGTTTTAGTTGACTGTTATGTATTAAACAACTAACTGAACTCATATAAAGTGCATGCTTAACTAGAGAGGATCCTCTTTTGCTTAAATGACCAGTTTTAGTTGAATTACCTGAACTATTTTCAGTTGGAAATAGTCCAAGATAACCTATAAATTTAGTAACATTTTGAAACCTTGTAATATCACCACACTCACTTAAAACAGCTGCAATAGTTTTATCTGCAACACCTGGTATAGTTTTTAGATTTTCAATCAAACTATTTGGTTCAGTAGTATCATCACTAGAAGATTGGATATTCTTTTTATCTAATAGAGCCACTTGCAAATTAAGTAGCTAGTTTTTATTTGTAACCATTTTTAACTTTAAAAAAAATTGTTTTCACTTTTTCTTTTGATATTGTATTCTGAAACTACTAAATTCTTTTAAAAATCATTTTTTTACTCCATTCTTTATGGTTTACTTATAAAAGTTTAACAGTTTTCTATTACTTTTTCTAAAAGCTATATTGCAAGTTTTAAACTTTGATGGATACAGACTGATAAAATACCAAATGCTAAAACTGAAGCTACTTTTGTAGCTCCTTGATAATAGATTGTATTGCATCCGAAATCTTCTTTGAGATACTTATTAACTCTTTCAACCATACTTCTTTGCTTATAATGATGTTCATCGCAAAGCTGTGGCAGATTTAAAAGTTCATATTTCTTTTTCTCATCTTTTTGAAGTTGTATTTTTACTTTTAACTCTTTTGAGTTCTTAGGGTTTATATCAATGATTGGTTTATGATTTAATTTTTTTGAGAATTCTCTAATAATATCACTATCATATCCTGCATCTTGCAGGTCATAGAGATACTTTACTCTTTTGCTTGTTTCGTTTATAAGTGGTAATGCTACAGAACTATCATGAACGTTAGCACCTGAATAAAATGCTGTTATAGGTATGTCCCCATCTACTGCACTAATATGAAGTTTGCCACCAATCCAAACTTCTCTATTTCCTTTTGAATTTTGTTTAATGCCAACTCCACACTTTGTAGATACTAAAGATAACATCTCTTCTGTATTATCCATTTTTACTTGCTGTTCTAAAATCGTTGCTTTTTTAGGCTCTCTTTGTTCACCTTTTTTTGGTCTGCCTCTTTTGGCTTTAGTTTTTTTCAGCTTTTCTAGTTTTACAGGCTTTTGCTTTAACGGTATTTTTGTTGAGTCACTTGCGTTATACATAAATATCATATTCGACAAATATTCTTCAACAAATTTCTCATGAGTCTTTTGAGCTATTTTTAAATCACTAAGTTCTGTAAATACTCTACTAAACTTTGCTTCACTTGGAATATCTCTTACATATCTCCAACCACATATTACTCTAAGTGTTCTATCACTTTTTAGTCTATCTAATAAATCTCTGGTTGTTTGAATATTGTAAACACTTTTAGCTATAAATGCTCTTGCAATCTCTTCTCTATCTTTAGGGGTATTAGTAATTGTTGCAACTGTTATATTTTTTTCAATTTGTGCAAAGTCTAAAATCTTTATCAATTTTTCCTCTTTAGTACTTAATGTTCCCAATTGCTCTTTTAGTTCAGGAAACAAACAATTTTCAAGGTTAAGAATTTTATTCCACATTTTAGATAAACCAGATGAAGTTTTTTTAAAAGAAATGTTTGGTAAGATACTCATATAAAAGCCTTTGTTATAGTGTTTTGTGGTGAAAAATTATAACTTATTTCCTTTTGGAAAAGGCTTTTTAAAATTTGAATCAGCTTAAATTATGGGTTATTTGTGGGAATTTGCAAGTGGCTCTAATAATATATTGATTTCAGCTTCTAAAATAGATAACTCATCTTGATACATTTTAAGTAGTCTTATTGAACTTCTAATAGCAATTGCACGAGCTTCTTTGGCTTTACCTGAGTAAACTGATACTTGTGACAGATTCAATACTTCTAATGCTTTAGTTTGATTAAAATTATTACCTTGTATGTGCCTAAATACTTTAAGTATCCTATCAACACTACTTCTTTCATAGTGTTTAGCAGTTGGATATTTATCAAGTAGTGCTAATCCACTTATAGTAAAGATATCAATAAAGTTTTCAAGTTCTGGAAAAGTAACTGTTACTTGAGTTAAAATCCTTTTTTTAACCTCTTTCATATCACTTTGTATCGATGCTCTATTACGATAGAGTGTTCTCAAACTTTGATACTCATCATCAGTTACATACCCAGAACTAAACTTACCATCTTTTAAAAGTAGTGCAATTATTTTAGAATCAATATTATCGTTTTTAACCTTTTTCATAGTTAGCTGTTCTCTATACCTTGATGTTTGAAATGGATTTAATAGTTTAACATTATATCCTTTTGATACAAGAAATTCTTGTATATTTTCTCCATATATTCCAGTAGCTTCAAGACCTATAATAAAACCTTGAATATTAGTAGAGATACCGTTGAGTTTATCAATCAACTTAACATATCCATCTAAATCATTTTTCACTTTTAATGGTTTTTTAAATACAAGAGTTTCTGTTTCATCAATTATAGAAACAACATGAAAGCTTTTAGCTATATCTATCCCAACATAATACATTTTTATTTACCTCGCTTGTGTAATCTTTAGTTGTCTTGAATATTTCAATTCAAGAATCACAGCCTCGTTGATTTATATGTAGTAAGTGCTAAATTTACAGCTACCTCTACCGCTTTTAATGAGTGATCAACAACTAAAGATATCAACTGGCTTAATGTAACCATTCAGCAGCCAACTATTTCAGGTACATAAACTTCACCTCT
>JGI10211J34971_10002458_pt1 | contig 15122 bp, 18 predicted proteins | sample Etolagsediment_FD_34971 | JGI IMG/M metagenome (IMG submission 34971) | reverse complement strand
CGACCAGTGCATGCGATTTTTCGAAGTCATTGCCCGGTTCGTTGCCGAGAATGGTTGTTAAGGTGGCCATCGCGTCGCGAAACTCGTTCGCATCATTCGCGCGCATGACGCCGCGGCTACCAGACAGCATGAGGGGTTTAACGACCACCGGGTAGTTGAGTGAGGTCGCGATCTGGTCGGCTTCGGCCAGCGTGGTAATGCTGAATTCGGGCGTATGGCAGCCGCTGTCGCGCAAACGTAGCCGCGCCAGATCCTTGCGCCGTGTAAGCTGTGATGATTGGGGATCATTATGCGGCAGGCCCAGGCCCCGTGCGATTTCGCTGGCCAGGGTGACCACCTGATCATCGGTGGCGATGACGGCCAGGATGGTTTTGTTGCGAATGACCTCGCCGATGATCGCTTGCGCTTTTTCAGGTTCGCTGAAATCGACCGTTATACCGCTGGCGATGACGGGAATCAGCGAATGACGGCTGTCAGATACGATGAGCAGGCGGTAACCGAGTTTTTCCGCCGCCTGAATATAGGCGGCCACGCGGTAGCTGCGCGAGGGGGCGAATAACAAAACGAACCCCGGCTGTTGGCCGGGGTTCGTTTCATCTTTTGCGTTGTTTCTGCCGGGGTGCTACTCAGGCGCAACCACCACCGGATGCGCCGCAGGCGCCGCATGCACCGGTGCCGCCGGTTTCGGCGAACACGTTGTTGAATACGAAGCGTTCACGACCGACTTCCTGAATGTAATCGATCTGTGCGCCACGCAGGTAGTTGAGCGCGACGACATCGACCAGCACCTTGAAGTCATCGAATTCAAGCACGGTGTCAAAATCCGAAATCTGGTCGGTGAAAGTCATGCCGTATGACATGCCACCGCAGCCGCCGCCACCCACATAGATCCGAATGCCCTCGACGTCGTCTTCGGTCTGGGTAACGATTTCAGACAGTTTGGCCTGGGCGGAAGGGGTGACTTCCAGGTCTGCGTCAGTCAGTCTTGGGCTGAAACTGGCGGAAACGATCTGCTCCGCCGCAGCGTTCTTTACCGGCGGGGTGTAAATGCCTACATTTTCCATACGTCTATACCTGGTTGAAAAGGTTGAAGAAAATCCAGTCTAGCACACACGGTAATCGTGACGAAACCATGGTGACCGGGTTAAAAGGAGTTTATCCGGGTGTTAACCAAAATTTCCCCTTTAAATCATATTGATTGCCTATATAGTGTCGGTTTTTTATCGTCGCAAGCCCCTCGAGCAGGAATTTTACCGATGAAATGTCCCTTTTGCGGAACACCGGATACCCGTGTGGTTGATTCGCGCCTGGCGGCCGACTCGACCCAGGTGCGACGGCGGCGTGAGTGCGTGTCCTGTGAAGCGCGTTTCACGACCTACGAATCCCCGCTGCTTAACATGCCGATGGTCATCAAGAACGACGGCAGCCGCGACGCCTTCGACGAGCAACGCGTACGCAACGGTATGATGCGGGCACTGGAAAAGCGCCCGGTATCGGCTGAAAACATCGAAGATGCGATGAGCCATATCAAACGCCAGTTGGCGGCGCTGGATGCGCGCGAGGTCAAGTCACGCCAGATTGGTGACATGGTGATGCGCGAGCTGCAAAAGCTCGATCATGTGGCCTATATTCGTTTCGCCTCGGTCTATCTGAGCTTTGAGGATATCGCGTCGTTTCGTGAGGTCATCAAGCGTCTCGAGTCCGAGCCTACGCCCGAGATGCAGCGTCGGCAGGTGCCGCTCATCGATGACCTTGACGACTGAGTACATGGCCAGCGACAACCATGCGTACTGGATGGCCCTGGCAGTACGACAGGCGCAAAGGGGCCGGTTTTCAACCCATCCCAACCCCAGAGTCGGTTGCGTCATCGTGCGCGACGGCCAACTTGCCGCGGTCGGCTTTCATGAATTTCCGGGTGGTCCGCATGCCGAGATCAATGCCTTGTCAGTGCTTCATGGCCGGGCCGACGGGTGTACCGTTTACGTGACCCTGGAGCCCTGTTCGCATACAGGCAAAACACCACCCTGCGCGGATGCGTTGATCCGCGCCATGCCTGAAACTGTAGTCATTGGCATGTCCGACCCGAATCCAATGGTGGCGGGCGGGGGCATAAAAAAACTGCAGGAAGCCGGTATAGAGGTCATTCATGGTGTTTTGCAAGACCAATGTGAAGGCGCTGAACCCGGGTTTTATAAAACGCATGACCCTGAAACGCCCCTATCTGCGCCTCAAGATGGCGATGTCGCTGGATGGGCGTACCGCGCTGGCCAACGGCCTGAGTCAATGGATCAGCGGCCCGGATGCACGCCGCGATGTGCAATTGTTGCGCGCGTCCAGCTCGGCGATTCTGAGCACGGCCGACACCGTGCTGGCCGATGATGCCTCGCTGAACGTGCGTCTGGGTGCTGATGAACTGGGTCAGTCAGTGGCCGTGCGCCAGCCGGTTCGGATCATAATCGACAGTCGTCTGCGCTTGAGCGGACGTGAAAAGCTGTTTAGTCTGGAAGGTGATGTGTGGATTTTTACCCTCCAGGACATCGAGCGCCATCGCGACCGGTTCAAGGGCAGCAAGGCCCGCGTCAAGTTGATACAGATGGATGAGACCGAATCGGGCATCAGTCTGCAACGTCTGATGGAGCAACTGGCCGCAATGGAGATCAACGAAATCCATACCGAGTGCGGTCCGCGCCTGGCGGGGGCCTTGCTGCAACAACGCCTGGTGGACGAAATGGTGATTTATATGGCGCCAAGCCTGCTCGGTGATCAGGCCGCGGGGCTGGTCGATCTTGGCGAGATCAGCATCATGTCGGACAAGGTTTCCCTCAAATTCAGTGATGTTCGTGTCGTGGGACAGGACATTCGATTGACAGCCCAGGTGGAGGATTGATGTCGACCGTTGTTGTAGTGCGTAAAAACGGGCAGGCCTGTATCGCGGCCGATAGCCTGACCAGTTTTGGTGATACCAAACAGTCATCGGAATTCGTTGCAGATGCCGACAAGATTCTGCATTTCAATGATTTTTATCTTGGCATCGTGGGCAGCGCCGCGCACCACCTGGTCATGAAGTCGTTGTTTCTGCGGCATGCAGACAAGATCGATTTCTCATCCCAGTTGGCGATCTTCGACAGCCTGAAGAGTATTCACCCGGTGTTGAAGGAAGAGTATTTTCTCAACAGCAAGGACGAGGACGAGGATGCCTACGAAACCAGCCGTATGGACGCGTTACTGATGACGACGAAGGGCATCTTTGGCCTGTATTCGATGCGCGAAGTGGATGAATATACGCGGTACTGGGCGGTGGGTTCCGGCGCCGAGTATGCGCTGGGTGCGATGCACGCTGTGTACGACACTCTCGACAATGCGGCCGCAATAGCCGAGGTCGGTGTTCGTGCCGGCGCCACCTTCGACAATGCCTCGGCGCTGCCGATGACTTCATTTTCAATCAAACTCAAGAGCTGAGAGTTTTCAATGTTTACAGGCATCATTCAGGCCATCGGCCAAATCGAACGAATGGAAAATCAGGGCGGCGATGCGCGTCTGACCCTGAATACCGCGGATTTGCAGCTCGATGACTCGGGGCTGGGCGACAGCATCGCCGTCAACGGAGTGTGTCTGACCGCAATTGAATATACCGGACGCGGTTTTGTCGCCGATGTGTCGCAGGAAACACTGAGCAAGACCAGTCTGGGTTCGCTCAAGACCGGCAGCAAGGTCAACCTCGAAAAGGCCCTGACCCTGGCGACGCCGCTGGGCGGCCACATTGTCAGTGGGCATGTCGATGGCATGGGGACGCTGATCAGCGAGCGCAACGATGGGCGGTCCATTCGTTATGAATTCAGCGTGCCTATCGAATTGCAGCACTACATTGCCGAAAAAGGTTCGGTCACCATTGATGGCGTCAGCCTGACCGTGAATGCTGTTGAAGGCAATCGATTTGGCGTCAATATCGTGCCACATACGCGCCAGAACACGATTTTTCAGACCTATCAAATCAATACGCAGGTCAACATAGAAGTTGATATAATCGCGCGCTACCTCGAACGGCTGCTGACTGGCAGGGCTGGGCCCGGCCCGGACGGGGATAAACAGTTAATGAAAAAATTGAGTGAATCGGGGTTTATCAGGTAGACATGCCATTGAATACAACAGAAGAAATTATCGAGGACATCAAGGCCGGTAAAATGGTCATCATCATGGACGATGAGGATCGTGAGAACGAGGGCGACCTCGTCATGGCGGCGGAATGTGTCAGGCCTGACGACATCAACTTCATGGCGCGTTACGGCCGTGGACTGATCTGCCTGACCCTGTCGCAACAACGTTGCAAACAACTGCGCCTGCCGCTGATGGTGGGTGACAACTCATCGCACCTGGCAACCAACTTCACGGTTTCCATCGAAGCCGCCGAGGGCGTGACGACCGGTATCTCCGCCGCTGACCGCGCGGTCACCGTGCTGGCTGCGGTCAAGGCCGATGCCAAACCTGGCGATCTGGTACAGCCCGGGCACATCTTTCCGCTGATGGCGCGCCCCGGCGGTGTGCTAACGCGTGCGGGACATACCGAGGCCGGTTGCGATCTGGCGCGTCTGGCCGGTATGGAAGCGGCATCGGTCATCGTCGAGATTCTGAATGAAGACGGCACCATGGCGCGGCGTGCCGACCTGGAGAAATTCGCCGAGGAGCATCAGCTCAAGATCGGCACCATCGAGGATCTGATTCGTTACCGTATCGAGAACGAAACCACGCTTGAGCGCATCGTCGAGACACGTTTTCCGACCGACTTTGGCGAGTTCCACCTGATTGCCTACGAGGATGCGATCGACCAGGAGCTGCATCTGGCGCTGGTCAAAGGCGAGATAAAAGCGAACGACGCAACCGCGGTGCGAGTGCATCTGCAAAACACTCTGCACGATGCGCTGAGTGGCACCCAGGGCCGGGGCTGGCCGTTGCGTGACGTCATGCGGCGCATGCAGGACATGGAAAGCGGCGTCGTCGTGTTTTTGCGCCAATCGGAAACGCCACGCCAGATGGTGCAGAACATCGAGGCCATGATCCGTGACGAGTATCCCAAGCACGATGACGAGCAGCACCCCGATGAATTGCGCACCTACGGTATCGGTGCGCAGATTCTGGCCGACCTCGGCGTACACAAGATGCGCCTGTTGAGCGCGCCTAAAAAATTCCATGCGCTGGCGGGCTTCGGCCTGGAAGTGGTTGAGTATATTTCGGAATAGAGAGAACAAGAGAAGCAATATGAGTGACATCAATCGAGTCAATGGTGATATCAGCACCAGTAACGCCCGCATCGCCATTGTCGTTGGCCGTTTCAACGGCTTCATTGTCGACAGCCTTTTGACTGGCGCCATCGACACCCTGTCCCGTGCCGGTGTGAGCGAGTCGGATATCACCGTCAGTCACGTGCCAGGGGCTTTCGAGATGCCACTGGTGGTGCAGAAATATGCCGAACAGGGCCGTTTCGATGCGATTATCGGACTCGGCGCAGTGATTCGCGGCTCGACGCCGCATTTCGATTATGTCGCGGGTGAGAATGCCAAGGCGCTGGCCAGTCTGTCGCTGAAATTCAATCTGCCGGTGGTCAACGGTGTATTGACCACGGACACCATCGAACAGGCCATCGAGCGCGCCGGTACCAAGGCCGGTAACAAGGGGGCCGAGGCCGCCCTGGTCGCGATGGAGATGATCAGTCTGTTGCGCAAGATCGACGCCTGATCAATCCCCATGGGCAAAAAAATATCGCCTGACGATATGCTGCGGGCGCAGGCGATCAAGAAGCGCAAGCACGCCCGCGACAAGGTGTTGCAGGCGCTGTACCAGTGGCAGCTGTCCGGTGAGGATCTCGATTTTATTCGCGATTTTTACCTGGATGAGCAGGGGGTGCGTAGCGGTGATGAGGAATACTTCCTCGAATTGCTGTACAAGATTCCAACGCATGTTAGTGAAATCGATGCATTGTTTCAACCGCACTTGAGCAGCTTTGAGGATCATCTGGACCCGATCGAGCGCAATATACTGCGTATCGCCACCTACGAGTTCAAGTATCACCTCGAAATTCCCTACAAGGTGGTGATCAACGAGGCGATCAACCTCGCGCGTTCGTATGGCGCCGATGACAGTCACAAGTTCGTCAATGGCGTGCTCGACCCGCTGGCCAAAGAGCTGCGCCAGATCGAAACCCAGGCTGCCGCCGCCGCCAGGGTCTGATCCATGGATGAATTCTCGCTGATTGAGCGTTACTTCAATCGGCCAGTTTCATCAAAACTGATCCACCTCGGCATCGGTGACGATGCCGCCGCGCTGAGTCTGCCCGCTGATCGCCTGCTCGTGCAAACCATGGATAGTTTGCACGCCGGCATTCACTTTCCCCACGAGACCTGTGCCGCCGATATCGCCTGCAAAAGTCTCGCTGTCAATGTCAGTGACCTGGCGGCGATGGCCGCTCAGCCGACTTTTTTTCTGCTGTCGCTGACCCTGCCTGACGCTAGCGAGACTTTTCTTGACGAGTTCGCCACCGGCCTGTTTGAGGCGGCTGACTTGTACGGCATCGAACTGATTGGTGGCGATACCTGTCGCGGTCCGCTGTCCGTCACGATTCAGGCTAGCGGTCTGGTCGAACCCGAGCACCTGCTGCGACGCGATACCGCGCAGGTCGGCGACCACCTCTTTGTCAGNGGTCAGCTCGGCCTCGCCGCGCTGGGTCTGGCGCTGGTGCAGGGGCGAGAGCATGTGCAGGATAGCCTGCGTGATGCGGCAATTCGCGCACTGAATCGACCTGTCGCCCGCGTCGACCTGATTCCGCTGTTACAGCGGTTTGCCAGTGCTGCGATTGATATCTCCGACGGTCTTGTTGGCGACCTTGGGCATCTTGTTCGGCGCAGTGGTGTGGGCGCCTGTATCTATCGGGATGCCTTGCCGGTCGCAGACTGGATTCGTGCGAATCAGCGTTACGAGCTGGCGTTAAGCGGGGGCGATGATTACCAATTGTTGTTTAGCGTGCCTGCCGCGCGAGTTGATGAGTTGCTTTTGGCCATCGAACAACAACATGTTGATTGCACCCCAATTGGCCGCATAACACGGAGTGGGCTGAGGCTTCAGGACAGTGCGCATTCGTCAACATCTATCGATCTGACTCAGACAAGGGGGTTCATGCATTTTGGCCAGTAAAACCAACAAGACCATACCGCCAGCGTTGTTGCTGGATCCTAGACATTTTCTGTCGCTGGGTTTTGGTTCCGGGCTGGCGCCCTTGGCGCCAGGCACCTTTGGCACTCTGGCTGCAGTTCCTGTGTACTGGATGATGAGCACCTTGGCGCTGGAGATTTATCTGATTATCACCCTGCTGGCGTTTTTGCTCGGCATTTATCTGTGCGGCTTCACCTCACGTCGTCTGGGTGTCCATGATCATTCGGGCATCGTGTGGGACGAGGTTGTCGGTTACCTGATTACCATGATCGCGGTGCCTGTGTCCTGGACCTGGATGCTGGCGGGCTTCATCCTGTTCCGATTTTTTGACGTATTGAAGCCCTGGCCGATCCGTTGGGCAGATAAACGCCTGCATGGTGGATTCGGCATCATGTTCGATGACGTGCTGGCCGGGATTTTTTCCCTGCTTGCACTACACTCCATCCAGTATGTCCTGTAATTGTGGGGTGGGAGCCCACCGGGACGGTCGATAAGCGAGCCTGGAGAGTGGCATGAAATTCCTGCTGACATTGATGCTGGTCGTTTTTCTGAGCGGCGTACATGCCGAACAGGCCAATGTTAGAGTGCTGGCCTTGTTCAAAGACAAGGCGCTGGTGCAGATCAATGGCGAGCGCCACCTGATGAAAAAGGGCGAAACCATCGACGATGTGACACTGGTGTCGTCGAGTGGCCGTGGTGCGATGATCCAACTCGGTGACGATGAACCCAGGTCGCTAGGGCTCAATCAGGGCATTTCTTCGGCGTTCAAGAAACGCGATACCAACAAGCACACCATCTATGCCAACAGCGTGGGCATGTTCCATGTCGATGGCTTGATCAACGGGCGATCGACCCGATTTGTTCTCGATACCGGCGCGACCTTCATTTCAGTGAGTCAGGACGAAGCGGATAAGCTCGGGCTGGTCTATCATTCGGCCCCAAAAATGAAGCTGTTCACGGCCAGTGGCGAGGTCGAGGCATGGAATATCAAACTCGGAAGCGTTAAGGTAGGCAGTATTCGCGTACCTCAGGTGTCAGCCGTGGTATTGCCTGGCTCCAAGCCGAATATCGCGTTGCTGGGCATGTCGTTTCTAAAACATCTGAAGATGCAACGAAATGGCGCAGCGATGGTACTGCAGCAAAAATATTAACAATAAGCAGCGTCTTCATGCTGCCAACCGAGGGCAATTAAAATGTTAGACTGGATCGATCCAATCATTCTCAATTTCGTGTATGCCGCACTGGGCGCGTTCCTGACGATCTGGTTCATGAAGTTCGGCTGCAGCAGCTTCAACAAGATTGTTAATTTCAACATTTCCGAGGAACTCTCCAAGGGCAATGTCGCGGTCGGCCTGATGATTGCTGGCATGTTCATCGGCATCGGTGTGGCCACCGGTCTGGTGATTGGACTGGGGTTGAGTTAGCCTTTTTTGGCGCGTACCCCGCGCGCTTTCAAATCGGACATGATTTGTTAAGATAGCGCGCTTTTTCCAACCAGCGAGAGAACCATGACCCGAACCCGTTTTGCGCCCAGTCCCACTGGCTATCTGCATATTGGAGGGGCGAGAACGGCCCTGTTTTGCTGGTTGTTCGCCAAAAAGACAGGTGGAAAATTCGTTCTGCGCATTGAAGATACCGACCGCGAACGCTCCACGGATGAATCCGTACAGGCCATTCTTGAGGCGATGGACTGGCTGGATCTTGAGTACGACGAGGGCCCCTTCTACCAGACCCATCGTTTCGATCGCTACGCTGAGGTCATCGAGCAATTGCTGGCGCAAGGTCAGGCATACTACTGCAATTGTTCCAGGGAACGTCTGGATCAATTGCGCGAACGACAGATGGCGAACAAGGAAAAGCCGCGATACGACGGTTGTTGCCGCGCCAAACAATTGTCACCCGCCAACCACGAAGACCTGGTCGTGCGATTTCGTAATCCCGATGAAGGTGATGTATATTTCAAGGATCTGGTCAAGGGCGGTATCCGGGTCAGTAATAACGAACTCGATGATCTGATCATTCGCCGCTCGGATGGCACGCCAACCTATAACCTGACGGTGGTTGTCGATGACATGGATATGCAGATCAGTCATGTCGTGCGCGGAGACGATCATGTCAACAATACCCCGCGTCAGATCAATATATTGCAGGCGCTGGGAGCGCCCATCCCTGAATACGCGCATGTGCCCATGATTCTGGGTGAGGACGGCAAACGTCTGTCGAAACGCCATGGCGCGGTGAGCGTCATGCAGTACCAGCAAGACGGTTTTTTGCCTGAAGCCCTGTTGAATTACCTCGTGCGTCTGGGCTGGTCTTTCGGTGATCAGGAGATTTTCTCGCGCCAGCAGATGATCGAGGCCTTCTCGCTTGATGGTATTAACCGGGCGCCCTCGGCATTCAATAGCGATAAACTTTTGTGGCTGAATCAGCATTATATGAAGTCCGCTGATCTGGATCGTATTGTTGAGCTTGTCAGGCAACGGTTGCAGGGCATGGGTATAGAAGCAGAAAAGGGCGAGGCATTGCGCAATATCGTCGAGTTATATCGCGAACGGACAAAAACCATCAATGAACTGGCCGACAGCATTCGATATGTCTATGAGGAGTTCGACAGCTACGACCCCAATGCGGCGAAAAAGGCGCTGAAAGAGGCTGCTCTTGAGCCACTGCAACGCCTGGCGAGTATTTTTTCCGGGCTGGAAAGCTGGACAGCCAGCGAGATTCATCACGGCATCACTCAGGTCACCGATGCCTTGCAGGTCAACATGGGCAAGGTTGGTCAGCCGCTCAGGGTCGCAGTAACCGGTGGTTCGTTTTCTCCGCCAATCGATCAGACAGTGGAGATGATTGGCAAGACAGCAACATTGGCGCGAATACAGCGGGCAGTGCAATATATCGAGAAGAATAATGCGCAGAAATAGTTCTTAAGTTGAGCGTAAGATGCTATAAAAGCGGTTGAATACCGGTGATATTTCCGCGTAATTTACCCACCCTTAAGTAATGCAGGTTAAGGCTTCAACGGGACGACATGCCAAATCAGACAATTGAATGTGTTGTGATGTTCGCGGATGTGGCAGGAAGTACCGCCATGTACGAGAACATGGGCGATGTCGAAGCCCGGCAGCGCATATCCAAGGCCCTGAATACGCTGATATCCGTGTGCAATCGGCACAAGGGCAAGCTGGTTAAAACCATCGGTGATGAAATCCTGGTGTATTTCGTCGATGTCGATATGTCTTTGAGAGCAGCGGATGCTATTCAAAAGACCATGGAAGACGATCGCTCACCAGAAACCATCGGTATCTCGATCAGAATTGGCATGCATTTCGGTACGGTCATCATGGAGGATAACGACATCTTTGGTGACACCGTAAATGTCGCTGCCCGCATCGTCGCCATGACCAAGGCCCGCCAGGTGTTGTTCACCGAAGATCTTGCCAACCGGGTAAAGTCGCCGGAATTGCAGGATAAAACTCGTCAGTATGATCGCATCACGTTGCGAGGCAAGGAACAAAGCCTGGTGGTTTTCCTGTATGTCTGGGAACAGGAAGCCGATATCACCAACATGGCAACGGGCAATATTACCAACCCATTCAAGGCCGATGAGAATCAGGGGCTGTTGATAACCTACCGCCAGGATACCTCACGCATGGATCTGACCAGCCCGGCCATGCGCCTGGGAAGAGGCTCGGAGAGCGATCTGCGCGTCGAGGGCGATTTGATCTCAAGATCGCATGCCAAGATTCTTGTGCGCCGGGGCAAATACGTATTGATCGATCAAAGCACCAACGGTACCTATGTACGCACGCTTGATGGGCAGGATTTCTTCCTGCGCCAGGACGAGATTACGCTATTTGGCAGCGGGGTAATCAGTCTGGGCAAAAAGGTCGATAAAGCGCAGGACAACCTGGTGTATTACACCCACGAATAGTCGTCTGAAAGTCGTCTGAACAAGGCCGAAGCGCTTTTCAGTCAGCCCCTTTTTTCTGTTGTTGCTCATCTTCAGGTTTCGATACATCGGCCAGCGATCCTGCCAGAACGCTGAACAGCGAGCGTGGACAGAGAAGCGACGATACTGTCGAGCCAGTAATCGCCGCCAGCATAAGGGGAAAGATCATGCCCTGATTTGATGTCATTTCGAGAACGATGACCATGGCTGTGATCGGTGCCTGGATTACACCCGAGAAGTAAGCCACCATGCCGGTCAGAACCATAAAGGCGACAGGCGCCAGGGGCACCAGATGGGCCAGGTTCTGGCCGATGCCGGCACCGGTCGCCAATGATGGCGCGAAAATTCCACCCGGAATGCCCGAGAAATACGAGGCCAGTGTGGCAATAAACTTGTATAGCGGAAACCATGGATCAAAGGCCTGAGTGCCGGCGACGATGGCATTAACCTCTTGATGCCCTGTGCCAATGCTGGAATGTCCCGACAGGTAACCGGTGGTGGCGATAATGAAACCTAAAATACCAACGATCGCGAAAGGATGACGGGTTAAAAATGGTTGCAGCAGGCGGCTGCCTGTCACAATCATCTGGCTAAATAGTCCGCCAAGCAACCCGCCGACGAGACCGCATAACAGAATGGCCATGATCAGTTCGGGGTCGAAGCGAAATTCGCCGCCCGAGACGCTGAAATACGGCTGATTGCCATGCAGAGCCATGGCCGTCATACCGGATAGGATGACCGTGATCAGGATCAGTCCATTGGTTTTTTGTTCGAGTGAGCGGCTAAGGTGTTCGAACGCAAATACTATACCAGCCAGTGGGGTGTTGAATGCCGCGGCAAAACCTGCCGCACCGCCCGCAATGATCATGCCCCTGTGATAATATTCGGCCGGAAAGCTGGCAAAACGACGCATACCCAGCATGATCGACGAGCCGATCTGCACGCTGGGGCCCATGATGCCGACCGATGCACCGCTGAATAAGGCCATCAGGGTTAACACGAACTTCCCGATCAGGATGCGCAGGTTTAGAAAGTGCTCATGTTGCCCCCTGTCCAGGCTGGCAATAACCTGTGGTATGCCGCTGCCTTCCGCGCCACGAAAATATTTTCGCGTCAGGTAGGCGATCACGATGAGTGCGCCCGGCGTAACAACGAATGGCAACAAATCATGGCTCTGGGCCCAGTCGGCGAATAATTGGTCAGCCAGTTCCGACAGACGAGCGAATAGCAGCGTCGTGGCGCCGACGAGTATGGCGCCAATCCAGAACACCAGGCGTAATCGCCAGGTGTTGAAAGACATCAGTGTATGTCGATGCAGATTCAGATTGTGCAGAAATTTATGCGCCAAAATATTGTTAAATGCTGTGTACTGCGTGCACCCGGAACATGAACATGTCGAAGCAAACGGGTAAGCCTCCGGTGGTTTTGAGTATCATAGAACTTGGTGGCTATCCCGATTTTTCCCGCTTATTCCAAACCCTCGGCTATACCCCGGTGGTGATTCAGTCGATGCGTAAAGCCTTGAAGTATATCAAAAACAACGATATCGACCTGATTGTTGCGGAATTCAATTTTCAGTCAGATTTCCGGGACCGGACCAGCCAGCTTGAATCCTTGATGGCAAGTATCGCGCAAAAGCCCGATACCAGAGTGATTGTGTTTTATGATCGTGAACAGCGCGTGCAGTTTGAACGGGTATTACAGAATTTCAGTTTCCATGCCAGCCTGAGCTATCCCATCGATGAAGGGCAATTGGCGGAGGTCGTGCCGCAACGCCAGCGCTGACAATCGCGCAATCAGCTGCGGCCCATGGTGAATTTTGTGCCAGGTGGCCGATGAGCTGATATTTTTTGGCCGGTGATCTTTAGAATGCGATGTTGATCGACCAGTAACTGGTACAGGAACATCAACTCTTCCTGGGCCTCGACCGGGAAACCCTGGCGACGCTTACCGCCTTCGACGAGGATCAGTTCTTCCAGATACTTCTGGCCTTCGGAATAACGCCACAGACCGGTAATGGTTTTGATTACACGCGGAAAGGACTCGAGCGCGGCGGGCTTACCGGCACGTTGACGTTTTAACTGTTCGCTTTTTCGGAATAATTGCTGCGCAATGGCAGGGTTCATTACTCGGTTGTCAATGGCCATGGTGGTAACGGAATTCCGCGATCAAAAAGCAATAAAAACAGGGAGCCAGAGTGCGCCATATATTTGCACTCTTGTGCTGTTGAGTAAAGTCTCAATATTAAATAATTCAAGCATATCAAAATAATATCGCCGGGTGCTAATACTTCTTGAATAATAGTTGTTTATGTATCGTATTTATAGCTGAGCATAAGGTATATGCTATAAATCATTGAATTAAAATGATTAAATTGCTTTACTCCGGGGTAATGGCTGGTTCTTAGGCCGGTTTACAGAACCGCGCGGCCCGCAGAAATCACAGTTTGCGCGATGAAAACGGAGTCCACGCCAGTTGAGGCCGATTTAGAATTGAGACCTGCAAAGAGCACCGCTTTCCGCTGAACCGGCTTTGATTAGCATATCAGACAAAAATATTAGGGCGGATTGAGGCCGATTGATAAGCTTTTGATCCTGTCCGCAGGCCTGGCCAAACTATACAAATGATAATCTATGCCATCGGATCTGCAGCATGCATCGCGATCCCGATATAACACATCGAATTCAAAATTCTGGATGAAACCTACCGCGCGTTATAACGAATTTATACAGCGATCGGGCTTTGTCGCTGACCCGGTTCAGCAGCATGCCATGGGTCTGTTCGATCAACTGCAGGGCGAGATCATGGCCGTCAAGGAGCCCGAAAATCGCTTGTTTGGGGTATTTCGGGCGCTTCGCGGCAAGGCTAAACCCTCTGCGCCGCGCGGATTGTATCTGTGGGGTGGCGTCGGCCGGGGTAAGACGCTGCTCATGGATATCTTCTTTCAAAGCCTTGATATTGAACGAAAAAAAAGAATTCATTTCCACGCTTTCATGAAAATGATTCATGATCGCCTGGCCGAGGTCGGCAGGATCGAGCATCCGTTGCGTCTCATCGCGAGAGAAATGGTGACGAATGCCAGGGTTTTGTGCCTGGATGAGTTTGTCGTCACCGACATTGGCGATGCCATGCTGGTTGCCCAGTTACTTGAGGCGCTGTTCGACGAAGGCGTTGTGTTGGTCAGCACCTCGAATTCCGAGCCTGAAAACCTGTACCGTGATGGACTTCAGCGCAGTCGTTTCCTCCCTGCAATCGCGTTATTGCAAGCACATTGTGCAGTCGTGAACGTGGATGGTGGACAGGACTACCGTGTACTGGGTTTGAAGGATGCCGCGCTGTATCGGTATCCCCATGATGATTCGATCAACCTGCAATTGCTCGACTACCTTGATAGCCATCATGTCATGGCGCAGAAAAACGGCGCCATCGAAATAAACGACCGCTCCATAGACTTCGAATTCTGTGCTGAGGATAGCATTTGGTTCAGTTTTGAGAATCTGTGCCTGACGGCACGCAGCCGTCTTGACTACCTGGAGATTGCCAGTCAGTTCAGTACCCTGATTCTGACCGGTATTCAACGATTGGATGAGCAGGGCAATGACGTGGCAAAGCGTTTCATTTCACTGATTGATGTGTTGTACGACCACCGCGTCAAGCTCATCTGCAGCGCCGAGGTTTCGGCCAGCGAATTGTATACCGAGGGTTACCTGGCGGACGAGTTCCAGCGTACCTTGAGTCGTCTGATTGAAATGCAAACCGCGGAATATTGGCAACAGTCGCATCGCATTGATTGAGTCAGGGCAGGGCGATTTCGGCGATCAACGCAGCGTGATCGGACAAACCATAATTGATCGGCGTAAATCGAACGGCATGTACGCTGGGTTTTAATGGTGCGCTGACCAGTTGCGCGACAAGCCTCGGCATTCATGCCGGGGAAGGATAGCGCGGACGGCGTAGCCGTCCTTGGGTTTTA
>JGI10211J34971_10002457_pt1 | contig 15127 bp, 13 predicted proteins | sample Etolagsediment_FD_34971 | JGI IMG/M metagenome (IMG submission 34971) | reverse complement strand
CGGTGAAGGCTTCGGTGCTAAGCTGGCTGAGGGCTCATACCGATTAGCTGAGAGTTACGGCGCAGCGGAACTATCCATGTCGGTAAAGAAGCTCGAAATGCCCGCCTACGACCCGAGAGGTGTTCAGGGGCAGGGTCTGCAATACGCCACATCCAATCGCGGCGGCTGTCATGTGAGAGGCTATATGATTTCTCCTGAGGTTCTCGGGCTGCCGCAAAAATTAGACCGTTTCTCATTGGAGAGCAAGACTGTGTGGGTCAAGGCTTTTCAGGACTTAACGGCGGTGATTGACTCTCTGGGATTGTGCCTGTTTACTTCGTTTGCCATCGACGCCGACGATTATAAAGACATGTTTAACGCAATCGTTGGCGAAGACTGGACAACCGAGAAACTGCTCGAGGCGGGTGACAGAATTTGGAACATCGAGCGCATGTATAATCTCAAGGCAGGCATTCAACCCCAAGAAGATAAGCTGCCCAATCGCCTTTTGGAGGAGCCGATTCCGGATGGTCCTTCAAAGGGACATGTGCACCGGCTGTCGGAACTGCTGCCGCAGTACTATAAAGAGCGAGGCTGGAGCGAAGATGGCATACCGACCGGAGCTAAGTTAGCCCAACTCGGCATTGCCTGAGTGAATAAGGCAAAACCTATGGTTGTCGAAGTAACATTCTCATAAAGTAAGGAGTTTTCGATGGGGAATAAGAAAAATTATAGAGAGTTTTTAAAAGCTGTGGTACTGGCGGTTGCGGTAATGATGATATCGGGATGCGATGGGGTTTATCAAGCGAATGAGCCGTTGGTGCAGGATAGTTTTGAAGGGTCAAGTGGGGATTGGCACGAATTCTATCTGGATGGCGATAGCGGCGGCAGTGTGACGTTTTCGAGGGATAAGCTAATTGTCACTACGGATGGAGGTGCAAGGTATGGAGTTTATCATTCGAAACCGGTTTCGGGGCATTTTTATGTTGAGGCGGTATTCGAGGCGGATGAGCATGTTGGGCTGGCGCTGATACAGGCCAAAGACGGCAGGCCGAACCTTGATAATTATACGATTCTCTGTGTGGATACCAACGATGAGGGAATTGTGGTTGTCAGAGTCAAAGACCGTCAAAACGGTGTGGATAATGTTTTGGATAATACCGGAAAATTGCGGCGGGCAACGGAAAGCAGCCGAAGAAGGCCTTTTCAGGATGCCGATACTTACGAACATATCCTGACCGGCAAGCAGTATTCGGTACCCTTCGATAGGACAAACAAAAGAATCAGGATTTTCAGAGATTCGGGAGCGGGTTTCTTTCATTTTTATTATGCTGTGAAAAAGAACATACGCGGCAAAGAGGCCGCCGGATGGATGGAGATTGCCCCATCAAAAGACTGGGCGAGTAAAAATCAGGAATATTATGTAGCCCTTATTGGATGTTCGGACGGAAAAGCTGTATTTGATGCTGTGGAGGTTGTACCCAAACCGACAGCGGACAAGAATGACAGGAAGACGGGTTTTGAGGTGAGCGAGCGTGAATTTAACTGGTCGGGCTTTTTCGGTGATGCGGTGGTGGTGACATTTGGCGATGAGTTTAAATATCGCGATAAAGACATCAAATTTGTATTCTGGACTGAGATGAATTATGTGCCTGCCTGGTATTTACATAACCAATTGATGTTTACATATGAGTTTGTGGAGACCTGGGGAGGCGGGAACCGGGGTTGTCATGAGCCGATGAGCGACAGGTTGCTTCGGTGGAGCCGGGTGGATATTGTGGAAGATAATGCCGTGAGAAAAGTTGTTCGGTGGCACTATGTCCTTTGCAATCCTGATTATAAGGTCCCGGATGATGACAAGGGCGAGCAGTTGCCTGAGGTGGATGAGTACTGGACGTTCTATCCGGATGGCAGCGGTACACGCTATATTGTTTATACACCGAAGCTGGATACGGATTTCAGGGAGTCAAACGAAGTAGCCGAACTTATTAGTCTTGCTGGGTCATCGTCTCACTCGAAAGAATTTTTTTCGTCGCCTGCACTTACCTTCATGAATTTGGATGGCGGTCTGCAGGATGCTCATCCGGGGCCGAAGTTCGACTTTGGCTCACACCTTGACGATTGGGACCAGATGATTATGGCGGTTCATTTTAAAAATGAGCCGGATATATTTTGTGCGTTTTCGACTGATGAGGAAATTCCGGAGACTTATTCCGGTTATAATATCGAGTACGAGATTGCGTGGCAGAGTGTAAACGGCAGACATTCGCACTGGCCGGTGGGCAAGAGGCCTTTTACAGGTAATAACGGAAGCGGCGGGACGTGGAAGGCGGAGATATCACATTCCTGTTTGGTAAGTTGTGATGTGAGGACCGGCACCAGTTGGCAAGACCATTATAAGGTTGACGACCTGGGGCGAAGGTACAGGGATTGGATTTCGCTGGTGGGTGCTAATAAACCGGGCGACCTTGAGGGCCTTCGCGACAAGACCAGGAGCTGGCTGTATCCGGGAAAGATTACGGTGCCTGATAGGAGCTATAGATTTGTGAAGAACGATTACAGCCAAAAGGTACTTGTTTTTGAGAAAGTCAGTGCTGATAAGATTTGCCGGTTCGAAATCAGGCCTGATGAGAATAGTTCGGTTTTGATTAATCCTGCTATTCGGATTAACGGCTGGGGGGCGAAAGGAGTTGGAGCGATTAGGATAAATGATAAGAGGCTTGCGGCGAAGAAGTTTCGGTTTGATTTGTTGGATGGCAAAGACCTTTTGATTTGGATGAATGTGACGGTTGATTCAAAGACCAGTTTTGTTATTGGGGCCGAATAGCTCTTGTTGGGAACTTTTGCCGGGATGATAACCTCAAAGTTAGACAAAAAAGGAATTTCAAAAATGAAGAACAATCAGAATCGTCGGGAATTTCTAACGACGGTGGGTCTGACAGCGACTGACAGAAGGTCGAAAACCCAACATTATCTTCATCATGGCCGATGATATGGGTATCGGTGATACAACTGTATATAATCCTCGGTCCAGGATTCCCACCCCCAACATGGAGAAGCTGGCGAAACAGGGTGTTGTTTTCACTGATGCACACTCGCCCTCATCCATGTGCACACCAACACGCTACGCTCTATTGACGGGGCGCTACTGCTGGCGGACGTGGCTGTGGCGTGGTGTGTATGGTGGATACAACCGCCCGCTGATTAAGAAGGAGCGGATGACAATCGCCTCGCTGCTCAAGCAAAACGGATACTCAACCGCGTGTGTCGGCAAATGGCATCTGGGTATGGATTGGGCACAGAAGGAGAAACGCTTAGTGCCTGAAGATGATGCATATGACCAGTTCAATATCGATTTTACCAAAGCCATCAAGGAAGGGCCTTTGCAGCGGGGATTTGACTACTTCTTCGGCACGTCCGGATGCACTACCGATGACCCACCCATGTGTTTCATTGAGAACGACCATACTGTCGGCATTCCCAATGTGATTGCTGCCAAAGACCCCGCCGACCACTGCGGCATCCTTTCCTGGCACAGTCAAGTCCGCGACTACAGCAAACCTGCCAAAGACAACGATGACCTCTCATTCAGAGACTTAAAAGGCGGCCAATTGCAGGAAGCCGGTTCTTACGGATACCTCCTCGAAGCACGGATATCGCCCGATGCATTGCGCAAAGCCCAGGCCGAGGGAGTAATCTGCATACGTCTTGAGGTTGATGATTCACTGCCGGGCGGACTGGCAATCTACGGGGAGCGTTTCGGCCGATATCCACTTGACCCTACACTGGCTTTTGTGTTGAAGAATTAGGACCGGTTTGTGCTTTTTTTTATTATGCCTTTTATGTCGGAAACGGTGGGGCTGTCCGGGACGATGGCACTGTCGGCCGCACCCTTTACGAGCAGAAAGGCGGTATCCTGTGTATGTTTACCGGAAAACGGCCCCTTGCCCGTGAGTTGCTGGGGTTTGACATTGGCCTTGAGGTTGAAGCCCTCAGCGCCGACAAGAACCAAGTCGGCGGCGTCCTCGAGATATGGTCCGGAATAAATCTGCTCTTTCCTGTATATATCTCTTATAGCCTTTCTGCCGTCCACCTCCAGAGAGGCAAAGAGATTCTCAAGTTGCGCCAAAATCTCCTCGCCATCAGCAGGGTCAACGGAACCGCAGGGGTACTTACCTTTCAGGTTTAGAAAAACCCTGGCCGGATCCAGGACGAACGCCTTTGTGCCGTGGGATATGTTTTCCAGGGCTCTGTCGGCGTCGGCCTTGAACTGTAAGAATCCTTCACGCTCGAGAAAGTAACTGATGTAAACTTCGTGTTCGAGCTTTTCAAAACCATGGTCGGAGTGCATGACCAACAAGTCATCATCGCTCATTCGGCTGGCAATTTCGCCGACCGCAGCATCGATTTTCCTGAAATGGTCGAGGAAGAAATCGTGATACTTATGGCCGGTGTTCTCGTAGGCATCCCACAAAAAGTGCATAAGCCTGTCCGTACAGGTAAAAACGAGCATGAACCTCCGCCAGTCGATGCTGTCCCAAAGAAAGCGGTAAGTCTCAATTCTCGCGTCAATGGTTTTGTCCACGTCTGCCAAAAACGCACCCATTTCACTGTGTGCTTTTCGTGCATCAACATCAAGCCGGTAGTCCAGGTCTTTTAATTTCGGTATCAGGCTCTTTGGGTGGACACTTTTGTCGAAATTTATGGATACAAAGCCTGAGATATGCACGCCGTTCATTTCGCGAACCGGATAAGTGCCGGGGACGTTGATTATTATAGATGTTCCGTCCCACTGGTCCCAAAATGGTGGTGACTTCAAATCGCTGAAATTTGGAAATCTCATCTTGTAGGAGCCGGCGCGCAAATCCATAAAGCCGAAGATTCCATGTGCGGCGGGATTCTGGCCGGTAATCATTGACGACCATGCCACACAGGAAACTTCCGGGATGGAAGAATCCATCTTCTTAAATATTCCCTGTGAAATCAACTTAGCGGTGTTCGGCATTACGCCGGTTTCGGCAAAGTCTTTAATCATGCCGAAAGGCACACCGTCCAAACCGATTATTACCGTTTTCGCATTTTCAGCCATGGCATCAACCTACATGTGTAATTATTCCGCCTGCACATATATTTTCATCGTGCACAAGGACAAAGCGTCCTAATTCCTGGACATCGTTGAAATCTTTGATGGCCACAGGCTTTTTAGTCTTTATGATTACCTGGGCAACCTCAAGATTTTTAAGCACCTCGGCATTTTCGGCGATGACTTCAAGCGTCGAAGAGTTGATCCTTTTGTTAATGCTCTCTATCTTGCAGCTTGTCTCCTGCGTGGCACATCTGATAGTGAGCTTCATATTCGCCTCGAAGTCCCGCTTGGTCATCCAGAACATATTGGCCGAAATCCTGTCGGTTAATACAGGTTCCTCGCCCGGCAGGCAAACGATATTCCCCCGGTCGAGGAAAACGGACTCTGCTGTTGTCATGCCGATAGATTCACTGGCAATAGCTTTGTCGCGCTGCTCAAGGAACCTTTCGATGGAGGCTACTTTTGTAACCTGTCCGGTCGGCAGGACCTTGATCTCGTCGCCGGTTGCGATAGCCCCGGCTTCCACCCTGCCGGCGTTAATCCGCTTATCCTCAATTTTATATACGTCCTGAATGGGGAAAAGCAGAGGTTTGTCTTCGGGCGGCTGTTTATTCTGCATAGTGTCGAGGCTGTCAAGAAACGTTGGGCCGGTGTACCAGCTCATATTCTCGCTCTTACTTGTGACGTTATCACCTTCGATTGCGGATATCGGGATATAAAGCATCGGCTCGACATTTATTGACTTGAGCCATTGGGTCGCTTCCTTCTTGACCTCGTCGAAACGGTCCTGTGAGAAATCAACTAAATCCATTTTGTTCAGAACGACAACGACTTGATGCAACCCAAGCAGGCTCAGCATATATGAATGTCGCCTGGTCTGTTCTTTGACTCCTTCAGCGACATCGACGATTAAAACAGCGGCCTCGGCTTGTGAAGCGCCCGTAATCATGTTCTTGACGAATTCCACGTGGCCTGGAGCATCAATTATTACGTAACGCCTCTTGGGGGTCTTAAAGAAGACCTGTGTTGTGTCGATAGTTATGCCCTGTTTGCGTTCCTCCTCGAGGTGGTCTAAGAGATATGCAAACTCTGTTCTTCTGCCCTGACCGGCTGAGGCCTTTTTAATCTCCTCGATTTTGTCCGGCGGCAGTGAATCGGTATCATACAGCAGCCTTCCAATCAATGTGGATTTTCCATGGTCAACATGTCCAACTATCACAAAACTTAGTACGTCCATTTTAATCCTCGTCTATATATACTGAACCTTTAATTCTTCAAAAAGTCATCACGCAGAGTTTGTATCCGACCATCAATATGGCGGCGATTACCACATAGATAAAATATTGTCGAATTTTATGTCCTGTTAGTTTCAATCCTATTTTGGTCCCCAACAATGTACCTGTCAATCCTCCAACCAACAAAAAAAGCAACAGCAACAGACTGACCTGTCCCGCGCTGGTTTTACGAATCACCGCTACAAGGGATGATATCCAAACCAAAAGCAGGCTTGTCCCCACAGCTTTGTTTGTCTGCTGACCCACAAGATAAACAAGAGCAGGTAACAGCACAATGCCTCCGCCTACGCCCATAAGTCCTGTTAGTATGCCTACGCAAAAACCTAAAATGAAAAGCATAAGGATAGAAAGTTGTGGTTGATTAAGAGAAGGAAAATATAAATAAGGCGGAATCTTAATCGCGGCCAAAAGGCCTGTGCGTTTATCGATAGTTTTGCCACTATTAAGTTTATAATCAAATGACATATATCCGGCAATACATGCCAGAAGAACCAGAAACATACACAAGAGAGAATATTGAACCGTTTCCTGTTCTTTGCCGAAAATGATTAGTTTGGGTGCATTTTCGAGTAATTCCAAAAAATGCGAACCTGCCAGTACACCAAAAACGCTCCCTGTGGCAATTGTAAGACCTAATTTAACGTCAATAGTACCGCTGCCCCTTCGTTTAAGCATTCCCAGGCTGCTGTTTGCAAGGATAACCGTCAGGTCCGTTCCTACTGCCGTAGGCCCATGAATATTCAAAATTATCATCAAGGCAGGAGTCATCAAAAAGCCTCCTCCCACCCCAAATATACCTGTGAGCATACCTACAACCAAACCGATTATCGTTGCGCCAATCGCAATGTTTAAGCTAAAGTCCATTTTTTATCGTATTTTGTTCTTGTCCTTACATATATCCTAAGGCTCTGAGCTTCTGCATCATGTAGTCATCTTCCTTGTCCTGCGACCGGCCGCTTCTTTCGGAGATCTTGCTGGTCTTCAACTCCTCAACAACCTTGTCAATGGTGTCGGCATCCGAATCAACGGGGTTGCAGCAGGTCTCACATCCGATGCTGCGATAGCGCTTGCCTTCTTTAGCAAAGTACAAATCTGTGACGGGCATGTTTTCGCGTTTCACATACTCCCACACATCAATTTCTCGCCAGCCGAGCAGGGGATGGACCCGAAGATGCTCTTCTTCCGCTGCCTTGGTCTTATACTGGTCCCACAACTCGGGCGGTTGATTCTTATAATCCCATTCAAAATCTTCATCTCTTGGGCTGAAGACCCTCTCCTTGGCGCGAATGCCGTGCTCGTCTCTTCGGATCCCAAGGTAAAGGGCCTTGAAACCGTATTTTGCAATAGCCTTTTTCAGAGCGACCGTCTTGAGCTCATTGCAGCATTGAAACGCGCCTTTATCCGGCCCGATGCCTTTGGCAAGCGCTTCTTCGTTCTTTGCGACAAGAAGATTCAGGTTCCACTCCTTGGTGTACTTCGCCCGGAATTCGTAAATTTCCTTAAACTTATGGGTCGTGTCGATGTGGAGAACTGGAAAAGGAATCTTCCCGAAGAAGGCCTTTCTGACCAGCCAGAGCAGCGTCGTGGAATCCTTGCCTATCGACCACAGCATAGCAACATCCCTGAACTGGCTGTAGGCCTCCCTGATGATAAAAATGCTCTGATTTTCCAACTTATCTAACTGACTGAGACTCGAATTCATACTAAATTTACTCCTGTTAACGCTCTCTTAGTTTCCTGAACACATTACTATAATCGAATTATCGGCAGACGTCCACCACAAAAACAGAATTTCGAGGAGCTTACAGCTTAAAAAGTCGCCGGGAGTCCGGAAAGGAATGGTGTTTTTAGCTCGCCAAAGTATGGATATTGACGGGTTACACTTTTGTTATTACAATTCGGGGCATCAATATTTGAATTGAAAGGTGCGATTGTGAATCTAAAAGGTATTATACTTGCCGGCGGCAGTGGAACGCGACTGTATCCTATTACTCAGGTGATAAGTAAACAAATTCTTCCTGTTTACGATAAGCCGATGGTCTATTATCCGTTGACAACGCTGATGTTAGCAGGTATCCGCGAGATTTTGATTATCTCAACCCCCCAGGATCTGCCCCTCTATAAACAGCTACTTGGTGATGGAAGCCAGTGGGGAATCAAGCTGGATTATGTCGAGCAGCCGCGTCCGGAAGGGATTGCTCAGGCCTTCATCATCGGGAAAGACTTTATCGCCGGCGGACCTGTCTGTTTGATACTCGGCGATAACATCTTCTACGGCCATGGCCTGGTGCAATCTTTGCAGAAGGCCGCTCAACAACAGGGCGGCGCGACGATTTTCGGCTACTGGATTAAGGACCCACAGCGCTATGGAGTGCTGGAATTTGACAAAAACGGCACAGTATTGTCAATAGAAGAGAAACCAAAACACCCGAAATCCAACTATGTTGTCGTCGGGCTTTATTTTTATGATTCCCAAATCACTGAAATTGCCGCAAGCGTAAAACCTTCCCGGCGTGGTGAACTGGAGATTACGAAGGTCAACAACATCTACCTTAAGAACAACCAGCTAAAGGTCCAACTGCTTGGCCGCGGCACCGCCTGGCTTGACACCGGCACACCTGAATCCATGCTCCAGGCTGCAAACTTTGTGCAGACGGTTGAGCAGCGCCAGGGGCTGAAGATTGCCTGTCCGGAAGAAATCGCTTTCAATCTCGGACTCATCGATGCCGATCAGGTGATGAAGCTTGCCGAACCTCTGAAGAAAAATGAATATGGCAAATACCTTATGGAACTGGCTGAAAAGGACAGCGGCGATTGAAGATTTCAGAAACAAAACTGCCGGGAGTTTTTATATTTGAACCAAAAGTGTTTTCCGACGATAGAGGCTTCTTCCTGGAAACATGGAGTCAGCAGCGCTATCATGAGGCAGGCATTTCGTCTCCATTCGTACAGGACAACGTTTCCTTATCCCAAAAAGGCACTTTGCGTGGTTTGCACTTCCAGCACCCACATGCACAAGGCAAACTGGTTCAGGTGTTAAGTGGTGAAGTTATGGATGTAGCGGTTGACATTCGCTCCGGCAGCCCGACTTTCGGGCAGTGGGTTTCGGTGATACTTTCACAGTCGAATCACAAACAAGTGTATATTCCGCCAGGTTTTGCTCATGGCTTCTGTGTTATAAGTGATACCGCAATCTTCGCATATAAATGTACAGAATATTACGATCCCTCTGCGGAAGGCGGAGTAATCTGGAATGACGCCGACATTGGCATTCGTTGGCCGATTGAAAACCCTATCCTGTCAGCGAAGGACACCGCTTATCCGAGGCTTACGGACATTCCACACGAATCGCTGCCCCGTTTTGGGAAAACATCATGACAGATGCAGATAAGCCAATTGTTGTTTTGGGAGGAAGGGGCATGCTCGGCACGGACATTGCCGGGATGCTCGGTCAAAAGGGGATTCAAGCACAGGTGCTGGACCTTCCCGAGTTCGACATCACTGACGATAAACAGTTGAGAGAGGTGCTTACGAGCGGGGAAACCGTCATTAACTGCGCTTCTTACACCAATGTGGAAAAGGCTGAATCCGAACCGCAATTGGCTTATAAGGTTAATGCCGAAGCGGTGGGGCGGCTGGGTGAATTCGCTAAGGCCGCCGGTGCTTATGTTCTCCACATAAGTACTGACTTTGTTTTTGATGGCACAAGCCAAAGGCCTTATCTTGAGACCGACCAGACTAATCCGATAAATGCTTACGGCAGAACAAAACTGGCAGGAGAACAATTGCTGACTGAAAGCCGCTGCCGGTGTTGCATAATTCGTCTCGAATGGACGTACGGCCTGGCGGGTAATAATTTCGTGAAGAAGCTAATCGAAGCGGCAAAGTCAGGCAACGCTTTACGAGTAGTTGACGACCAGATTGGCTCACCGACAGCCACAGTCGAAGCTGCCGGGGCTATTTGCAAGCTGCTGCCGAATCTGCCGGAAGGAATATTTCATTTTGCAGCATCAGGTTACGTGAGCCGCTACGAGACGGCGCGGTTTATTTTTGACAGACTCGGCATGAGCGTTAATTTGGCAAGTTGCAGGAGCAGTGATTATCCGAGCGCAGCGGCCAGACCGTTGAATAGTCGTTTCAATCGCCGTAAGATTGAGGCGCTGCTTGGTGAGCCGATAAAGCCGTGGAAAGGGCCTTTGGAACAATTTTTGGAGCAATTATGAGAAGAATTCTCGTTACAGGCGGCGCCGGATTCATTGGAAGCAATTTCGTGCGGATGATCCTTGGCGAGCAGGCCGATTGTCTGGTGGTCAATCTCGACAAGCTGACATACGCAGGCAATCTGGAGAACCTGGCCGGCTTCATGGACAATCCCAACCACAAGTTTGTAAAGGGCGATATATGCGACGCAGTGCTGGTTGAGAAGTTGATTGATGAGCACAAAATCGAGGCGATAATCAATTTCGCAGCTGAAAGCCACGTGGACCGCTCAATAGTAGAGCCGAGCGTGTTTATCGAAACCAACGTAACCGGCACGCTGACACTGTTAAAGGCAGCTCTTGACAAAAGCATAGAGCGGTTTATTCAGATTTCGACGGATGAGGTTTACGGCTCTCTTGGCCCGGAGGGCAAATTCACCGAGGAAACTCCACTCAGCCCCAACTCGCCGTACTCAGCCAGCAAGGCGGCGGCCGACCACCTCGTAAAGGCGTTCGGGCACACCTGGGGACTTAAATACAACATTACCCGATGCTCAAATAACTATGGTGAATACCAGTTTCCTGAAAAAATGATTCCCTTGATGATAAACAACGCTCTTTGCGATAAGGAGTTACCCGTTTACGGCGATGGCCTTTACATCCGCGACTGGCTGTATGTTTATGACCACTGCAAGAGTGTCTGGATGGTCCTGACCGAAGGTGAACCGGGTGAAATCTACAATATCGGCGGTAATAACGAAAAGACAAACCTTCAGGTTGTGCATTTGATATTGGACCGATTAGGCAAGAGCAAGTCCCTGATTAAGCACGTGACCGACAGGCCCGGCCATGACAGGCACTATGCCATTGATTCAGGCAAAATCATGAGTCGGTTAAACTGGCGACCTTCGGTAACTTTCGAGGAGGGTATCAATAAGACCATAGACTGGTACCTGGAAAACAAAAAGTGGCTGGAAAATGTCGTTTCCGGCCAGTACCAGAAATATTATGAATCCATGTATGGCAACAGATAGGCCTTGTATCTAATACCGTGTTTCACAAGTTTCACGACTATCGGCCATAACTAAAACTTAGGGTGGCAGCCTCAAGCGAAGCTTGGGGATGGTTTTCCCACCTCTGCATAGTCGCGTTATTTGTGAAATGCTGTACTAACCCGGATATTTCACCGCCCAGAGCGCCTCATGCGTGATGCGTGATTTACAGAGGACAGAAGACAGAAAACAGAGGACAGAAAAATCTGATTTCTGACTTCCGACATCTGATTTCTTATTTACGCAATACGCGATACTTCTTTACTCAACGGGTACACAGGCCGGATTAGATGGTTCCGCATAGCAATCGATGAGCCAGTTTTCGGCCGTATCGACAACGACACTAAAGAAATAGGTTGTAAGCCACTGGTCACAGATTAAGCCCAGGTCTGCTAAATCTACCTTGCAATTATCGTCAATGTCACCGTATTGACAGACCTTCAGGCTCAAGCTGTGGCCATAGCCCCCCGCGATGGCGACAAAGCCGCTATTAGGCGAGGGTACATTGCACCGACCATCGGAATTGTCTCCCCAGGCGCAGGCTGTGCTATCATCTTTTAGGCCCAGGCTGTGGTTACTGCTCGCCGCAATGGCGACAAAGCCGCTATTAGGCGCAGGGACATTGCACTGTCCTACGCTATTGTATCCCCAGGCCGCTACAGAGCCATCGTCTTTCAGGCCCAGGCTGTGGTACACGCCCGCCGCGATGGCGACAAAGCCATTAGGGTCGGGGACATTGCACTGTCCTGCGCTATTGTACCCCCAGGCCACGACAGAGCTATCATCTTTTAGGCCTAGGCTGTGGCCATGGCCCGCTGCGATGGCGATAAAGCCATTAGGGTCTGGGACATCGCACTGGCCTTCAGTATTCCTTCCCCAGGTTGCGACAGAGCCATCATCTTTTAGGCCCAGGCTGTGGTAACCGCCCGCCGCGATGGCAACAAAGCCGGTATTGGGTGCGGGTACATTGCACTGGCCATAGTAATTGTATCCCCAGGCGCAGGCTGTGCCATCATCTTTGAGGCCCAGGCTGTGCTCACCGCCCGCAGCTATGGCGACAAAGCCATTAGGGTCGGGGACATTGCACTGGCCTTGGCTATTGGAACCCCAGGCCGCAACAGAGCCATCATCTTTTAGGCCCAGGCTGTGCCAACCGCCCGCCGAGATGGCGATAAAGCCGCTATTGGGCGCGCCGACATTGCACTGGCCATATTCATTGTCTCCCCAGCCGACAATCAAACCGGTTTGGGCGGCTTGTGCTGACAGAGAACCGAATGCGAGGACCGCCAGAACAATAGTCAGAATGGTTTTTTTCATCTCTTGCTTCCTCCTTTTTTGTTTTTAGACACGGATTAACACGGATTAACACTGTTATATCAATACATAACCTCGATTTTGCAGAGGGCTTATATGTAGCATTGTAATATTTATTTACCGGTGGTGCAAGAAAAAAAGAAAAAAAAGAGGTTCTCATCTGCCGTAAGGCGTCCCAAGGACTGCGGAGTATGCCATAGTGGCCGATAGGCGAGCGCTGGGCGTTTTCCCAGCCGATAGTTTCGCACTGCCAAGCTGGCGCTTGACAGTGGCACCCGAATGTACGGTCGAAGAATGCCTCAGACGGGTGCCACGGTCAAACTTGTTTGGCCGTGCAAAGCGCACACGACGCATCACGTATTGTGATCTGGGTGCCATCCCGATTTTATCGGGATTTGGCCGCGCCCTTCGCACTTCACGCATCACACATCACGCACAACGCACGGCGGCCAGAATGCAGGTTAACCGGCAGGGCTGCTGTGTCCCAAACGCTGACGTGTCTTGGCAATTATTTTTTCGGCGAGTTTCTTATATTTGTGCTCAATGCTCGTATCCTGCCCAATATAACTCTCGAAAAATCGCATTCGGTCGGTATTGCCGATAGCCTTTGCCCGTAGCATGTTTATCTGCACGAGGTTCTTCAATCGTAGCCGCTGGGGTAAACGCCGAAACCTTTTAGTTCGTTCATTGTCGAGGAAGAAAAACTGCCAGTTGCCCTCGGATTTTTTTGCAAAGACGTTACCGGCACGCATGTCACCGTGAAATATACCCACTGAGTGCATCCGGCCGATTGTTTCACCCAGCGCTTTTATGAATCGGCGCTTATCCCGTAATACATCCGGCGATTGTCCTGTCCAATTGTTGCCGAAGCAGGTATAAACGTCCCTGGCGTCTTCAAGTGCACGGGTAATCAGAAAATTAGCGGCGCAGAACGGGCCGTATCTTCGCTGGCCAACCGCTACTATTTGGGGAACACAAAAACCCTTTTCGGCAAGCGCCAGTGAACCCGCAAAAGCTCGTTTGGCCCGACTTCTGCGGAAAATGTGCTTGATAAAATCCCATGTTGACCTGTAAAGATACTGCTTCAGATAGAGATTGTGACAACAGCCGACAAAACCCACAGAACATTTGAATACACGGGCAAACTTGGACGAACGCACCTCAACAAACGGCCCACGAACACCATCGTACTGCTCACTTAACGGCAGCAGGCCGGCCATTGATATGCCGGGAAAATCTTTGTTAACATACAATGTCCAGGGTTTAAGGCGTATCTTATCAAAATTACGGATATGATTAGCTGGATGAGCCATGGCACAAGCTAATGACCAACAATCGCTATGCCCAGACGGTTGGCTAATTCAATTGTCTCGGGCTTATCAATAATTACGACCTTATCCTTTTGCAGAACGAGGCATTTACCGCCGTTTTCCACTAAGCTTTTAATCGTATCAGGCCCAACGCAGGGCACGTCAAATCTCATGTCCTGATTCGGCTTGGCGACCTTAATCAAAGTCCAGCCGCCTTTCGCGCACAGCCCGCCGGCGCGTTCAATCATTTTCGCCGTACCTTCAATAGCTTCGACGGCGATTACTTCTCGTTCTTTAACGGCGATGGCCTGGCCGATGTCAAGCTGGCCCAATTTTTTCACAATCTCCCAGCCGAATTCGATATCGGCCTTTACCGATGGGCCCGGCCGGCATTCGGTCATCACGCCCTCCGCGGCAAGGTGCTCTTTGCAATACATTATTGAGTTCTCCAGATAAATTTGCCCGCTGGCCAACTCGTCGGCGATGGCGCGCAAAACGGTATCGTTGCGCTTGTCTTTGCCCAGCAGTCGCCAATACCATATTCTGACGCCCCGCCAGTCAGGCAGATATCGCAATATCCGCCAGGGCGTATAGATTCTCTTCTTGGCGACTCGTCCGACCATTATCGTCGTCGTCACGCCGTATTTCTTGAGCCTTCGTATCCATGTCCCGACACGGGCTATCGGGACGGTATGAAAAATATCCGTATGCTCCGCCAAAGCAGGGTCGGCGTTGTCAACAAGACCGACACAGACAACTTTCAAGCCCGCTCGCCTCGCACCATCAGCAACGAGAAACGGAAGCCGTCCCTGCCCGGCAATTAAACCAACTGCGTTTTCCATATTTCCAGGCTTACCCCTTTACATTTTTCTAATTCGAAGTGTGGCAGCCT
>JGI10211J34971_10002456_pt1 | contig 15127 bp, 8 predicted proteins | sample Etolagsediment_FD_34971 | JGI IMG/M metagenome (IMG submission 34971) | reverse complement strand
CGAATACGCCACATCGACATACCATAATGCCATTATGACATGTCATATATTAAAGAATCGTTTAAAAATGACAGGATAAGTTCCTTTCTTTACTAAAATCCAACCCTGGTACAGTGTTTGTTAAATGAGTCGCGAACCTTATTTAAGACAGAAAGAATTAACAAAAAAAGGAGAAATGAAATGACAATCACTCATTGGACCCCAATCAACACCCGGTCCACTTGGAATATGATCAATGGGCTGAATCGTTCCTTCAATACAATGTTGAAGCCCCACACCGAACAGAAGACTCAGCTGGTCGATTGGCGCCCGGCCTTTGACATCAGAGAAAACGACCGGGAATACATCTTCAATGCCGACTTACCGGGTCTGGAGAAAAAGGATATTCACATTACAGTGGAGGACAATGTACTCACCATTACTGGTGAACGTCAAATGATCTCGACCGATGACCAAGCTAACAACGGTTTTTTACGGCGAGAGATAAACTATGGAAAATTCAGCCGCGCTTTTGCTCTGGATGACAAGGTGAATACTGAAAAAATTGAGGCAAAATTCCAAAACGGCATCCTGACCCTGCGTGTTCCCAGGCTGAAACCAGTCGCACCGGTTGCGACAAAAATCAAGATCAAGTAAAACTCAATCCACCAGAAGTGGTAAATTCAATAAAATAAAGGAGCAAAAAATGAAACTCGTTAAATGGACCCCAATGCATCGGACATATTCCCATATTTTCAACGAAATGGATCGATTCCTCAATCAGGCGTTGGCCACTCATCAACCCATTGAAGACCATCCGGTAGATTGGATACCGGCGATGGATATCAGTGAAACGGATGCAGCCTATGAAATTATGGCTGATTTACCGGGGATTGTGAAGAAGGATATCGACATCACAGTCACCGATGGTGTACTGAAAATTTCCGGTGAGCGCAAAGACACCAACAAGATTACAGATGACAACTGCATCCGCCAGGAAGTGACCTACGGTAAATTTTCGCGTGTCTTCTCCTTGAGTGACAATGTGAACCCGGAACAGATTACCGCTCAATTCAAAAATGGTGTGCTCATGGTCACGTTGCCCAAGACCGAGAAGACCATACCGGAAGTGAAACAGATTGAAATCAATTGATAATTGAGTGACCCATTCACTGGAAGGCTGCACCTCGTGCAGCCTTTTTTGTTTCAGTTTAAAAATATGAACATGCGATTCCAGCCTGTTCATCGCATAAATTCGTTACATCATCCAGGAAGCATAAATCATGGAATTTCATTAAATTTACCAAACTATTTAAGGGGCATAACCATGATACACTGGAAAACAATAATTCTCTTTCTCAGTTTTCTTTCCTTTGGCATTGGAGAGATTATTTATGAATCTGGAGATTTACTGGAGTTCATCGGCGGCACTTCATCCACCACAGCCTATGATAACTATGTAAGTCATATATCAGAAGGGATTGTCGATCCCGGGTATAATGATTATGGTCCAGAATGGCTGGATGTACAGGATAATGAATTTGGCAATTATCGCATTATTCCCAGTAATTCTGATGCCCTGGACCACTGGCAGGATATCTTCACGGCTTTACTCCGGGGGAATATTGAGGTGGCTGATCAGATGCTGTCCGATTCATCCAGTACCTTCTACTACNATCTGATTGAATTTAACGACACCACCTATAACCGCACCTACTACATGTTGCGTGAACAGCTGGATTACAGCTATGTTGATCATGGCCAATCCGGGGTAGATGGTGACACAGTGATCGGCAGTTTCCGGAATGGGTGGGGGTTATATATTCTCAACCCTGAAGCGAGTCGGCAGCAGGTAGTCGTGGAGATGCCCCATCCATGTGATGACTTCATTTCTCCCTACGTGGGTACCAATCTCTTTCGGGAAACCGACGGCCTGGCCATGATGATGGCAGGGGCCGGTCGTGAGGTCAGATGGACCGGTGAAGGCAATTACAGCAATAACAAATCTCTTTCTGACCCCTCTCGTAATGCAAACTCCGTATTCGAAATATATCATGAGGTCCTCACGGATTCCCTTGTACAGATTGGTCCCCATTCCCCCATTGTATTTCACATACACAGCTTCGATGACAACGAAGCCCACGAGGGTTTCCGCTCTGTAGTTGTCTCCGCTGGATGGGATGCGGGATACGTAAATAAACCCATTCGCGATGTGACTGACGAAAATCTTGATATTATCAATTTCACCTCGGAAATTGTACACCCTGCCAACACTTTTGGTCCGCATGCTGATCTGGATGTCACTGATTTTTACCAGGTTCATTACAGTGGTACATTTCTTTACCATGGTGCAGAGCAAAATTACTCCATACCCCATACTTACGTTCTACTGGGTCCTTACACCGGTGTGCAGATGAACTATTTGCGTCAATATTTTGATCACAACAGTGTATATGAACCCTGGGTGCAATACGAAATGCATGAAAAACCAGTTGTGTTTGATGAAATGGAAGTGCCTCTCACTGAACTCTACGCTGGAGATTATCCCACTTCATACCACAACTTCAGTATCCTGATCGACTACTATCGTCCACTGATACAAGCCACACAGGCCTATCTGGATAACTGGGACAATGTTCCTGACATGACACCGCCGCCACAGATTTCAGATATACATTCAATTTACGACGGCTACCATTACGTCACACTGGAGTGGGATCCCGTTGAAGATACCAATTTCCGCACCTACCGAATTTACTATGATCAGGATGAAGTCACTGAAGAGTCGCATTACTGGGATATTGACAACGATAACAACCTTCTCGATATGCGGGAGACTGAGACCACGATCACCGGCTTGGAAAATATGGGCGATTACTTTTTCAAGATTCGAGGGATTGATCACTTCAACAATATGGGCCCCCTCAGCGAAGCCACAACCGATTTCATCCCCGGTCATGATCCTCACGTCATCCTGGAGGATTTTGACGACGGTGAAGTGGATCTTCTATCCTGGCAGGATCAGGATGAAGAACCAAATGACTGGTCATTGGACTCTAACTATACATTTATGGAATCCAATTTTTCCCTGAAATTGTATGGCAATACGTGGAAGGTGGATGAGATTGAGCCCTATCCGGTTTCGGACGGTGACGTCTGGCAGGTGGCCTCGTACACCAATTACGAGGGTGAAATTCATGGATTTGGCGTTCAGGATTCTGCGAACACCTTGTTTTATTCATTCGATGGATCTCAGCAGTTGGATATAGAAGAATGGGTGACGGTGTATCAGGGGTATATGCCCATCCGTAACTGGAATATCTATCAGTTACCCATCGCTGATGACTGGCTGGCCTGGTTCGATTATCTGCCAACTCTCACGTCGCTGGTATTTGTGAATGATGCAGACAACGACAACCTGTCGCAGGTATTTTTCGACGAAGTCGTCGATGTTACACCGGTTCTACCCATATCACCCAGCGTGACCATAGAATACACCGTGGGGGCACTCTACCGCAACAGGGAGGGGATTCGCAATGTAGATGTTCAGTTTACCAGCTCAGTTGATGATCCCGACAGCGATAATCACACTTTCATGTGGAATTTTGGTGACGGAGAAACCAGTACTGAACCGAATCCCAGCCACAGCTTTGTTGTGGAAGATGATCATCCCTATACCGTGTTGTTACAAGTACAGGATGAATCCGGGCACTGGGGATATTCCACAGTCCAGATCGTTGTAGATCCTGGTGAAAGTACCTATCCCATCACCTTGAATTTTGTTGGGGATATCATCCTTGCCAGAGGGTATGAGAATAACAATGGTATTATTGAAACGGATGGTGTAGAATCTATTTTTGAAGCAATGAATCCCTATTTAGGTGAAGTCGCCGACGTAACCATTGCCAATCTGGAATGCCCTCTAACCATCAACGGAGAAGAGCATCCCACAAAATCCGTCACATTTAAGGGACATCCCGACAACGTGGCCGGCCTGGTATTCGCAGGAATTGACATTGTTACCTTAGCAAATAACCACTCTGTGGACTATGGCTTGGTGGGTTTGCAGAACACCCAAAATGTCCTGACAGAAAATGGCATTTTTTCCTCCGGGGCAGGTGAAAATTCATATGAAGCTTATCTCCCCCTTTATTATGATGTGAAGGGTGTGAATCTGGCCTTTCTGGCCAACTGCGATCGCACAGGGCAGTATAATAATGCCCAACCCTATCTGAATGCCGGTGTAAATAAGGATGGCTTTGCCTATATGACTCCCTATTATCTTCAGGAGCAGATCGAAGACGTCCAGGGAACTGCAGATCTCATCATTATGGAAATGCATGCTGGCTCTGAATATTCCACTCAACCCGGGGCTGGTTACGATGCATTCTTCGACAATGGCTGGGACAATCTGTACGATATTGAAGCACCCCGGGAAATAACTGATATGTTTGATATTCCCGATATCTCGGATGAGGATGAAAATTACTCTCCTCGCTTGGATGTACCGCATGTATGGGATCGTGCCATCCGGCATTTTGCCGTCGACTCTGGGGCCGACTTGGTGATCATTCATCACCCTCACATTATCCAGGGTCTGGAAGTGTATAACGGCACATTGATCGCTCATTCTCTGGGGAACTTCGTATTTGATCTCTCCTATCATGAAACCTTCCCCAGTATGATCCTTGATGCTGAAATCGATGAAAATGGATTTTCAGCTTTTTCTGTCACACCTGTGTATATCGATGACTGGATCCCGGTACTGGCCCAAGGCGGTCTGGGTACTCACCTCCTGGATTATCTCGCCATGAAATCCCGAGAGCTGGATAGTTATTTTTATGTGGATCGCGAAAATGTGTTGGGCCATGTTGTTCTGGATACATTGAATGTGCCCCGGATCGAAGTGGCTCACCGCAATGTGCTGCCGCTGGTATATTCCTCCAACCATTGGGCATCTCCCACCGTCCATATCCATCAGAATGGGAATATTTCTGCCATCGATGAGATTCTACTCCCTGGAACATGGGAATACCGGGTCGGTCGGGATCTCCTCTGGTATGGCAATATGGAAGACGAGGGGAACACACAATGGAACGACAACAGCAATGATGAGTGGTTTGATACGGAAGTCGCCTATGAAGGTGAGCGCTCGATTACTCACCGCCGAACACCCACATCCGGTGACAATATCATTACCAATTTGGAAAACAGGATCAAAATTGACTCGGACAATCTGCATTCGATAGCTGGGTATATCCGCACCCAGAACGGTGATGACGTTACGATACAAATCCGGTACTATACTTCCCGCACCTCCAGCACAATCCTGGCGACTCACTATCTCGGTGTATATATAGATGGTGATTCAGAATGGACTTTTTATGAAAACGAAACAAATCCTCCAAACAATGCTAATTTTTTTGATATCCGGCTGAACAGTGACCAACCCTCTGTCGGTGAAGCACGATCCTGGTTTGATAATGTGTCTGTCATCGAATGGAGTGATTGGCTTCTGGTAAGTGAGGCGGACACTGTCTTGAATCCCAACGACTACTATTTCCTGCAGGTGCGGACCAGCACACCAATGTTTGAAGTGGAAGTGAATCATACTGAAACCATCTATGCGGATGTGCCTGCGGTGATACCAGATTTCATCGCATCGGAGTACACCGCTATAGCTCCCGCTGAAATAGCCTTTACCAATACATCTGTCGGCTATACGGGTTGGTTTGAGTGGAACTTTGGTGATGGCAGTACCAGCATCGAGGAAAATCCAATACACCTGTATGAAAACTACGGAGCCTTTGAGGTGAGTCTCAGCGTCAAAGACTACGATGGCAATGTCATCACTGAAACGAGACCAGAATTCATTCAGATTATCCCCGAATTTTTACCTGGGGATGTCAATTTCGATGGAGCCTTGAATATTCAGGATATCATTATCGTCGTGAATATCATTACGGGGAGTCTGCCGGATCCCAATCAAAACCAATTGGATGCGGCAGATATGAATCAGGATGATATCGTAAATGTACTGGATGTGATTGCACTGGTAAATGTCATTATAAATGGATAGGATGGCAAACGGGTAGATACTGTTTGCACTTCCTTTATCAACAATATGAATAAAAAAATCGCCTTTGCCAGTGCCGCTGGTTTATTGGTTATCGTTCTCTTAATCTTCCTTTTCCAGAGTAAATCTGATAAAGACACAGAGTTGTTCATCGAACCTTCGGTGGGGACCTTTGTTGTCGCGATCACTACCACTGGAGAATTGCAGGCAAAAAACTCCATCGACATACGCGGTCCCCAAAATGCTCGTCTTGCTCGGATCTGGAATATGAAAATCACAGATCTTGTCCCGGAGGGCACCATCGTAAAGTCGGGCGAATATGTGGCTCAACTTGACAAATCTGAACTGACCAACAATATCCAGGAATCACAGATTAACCTGCAAAAATTAGAATCACAATTAGTACAAGTCCAGTTGGATTCTTCCCTGGCTCTTTCGGCTGCCCGCAACGATATCGTCAATCTTGAATACAATCTTGAGCAGCGGCGACTAAACCACGAACAATCGAAATTTGAACCTCCTGCAATCCGTCGCCAAGCTGAAATCGAACTGGAGAAAGCAGAGCGCAGTCTGACTCAAGCCCGAAAGAATTACGATACGAAAGTTCGGCAGGCCATCGAGAAAATAAAAGTGGTGGATGCTGATCTGACCAAGCAGCAACAGCGACACCAGGTCTATGAAGAGGTATTGGAGGAGTTTACCATAACCGCTCCTGAAAATGGGATGGTGATTTACGCCAAGGAATGGGGCGGTAAAAAAAAGGTGGTGGGCGCTACAATCAGTACCTGGGATCCAGTAGTCGCCACTTTGCCTGATTTGTCCGTCATGGAATCATTAACTTTTATAAATGAAGTTGATATCCAGAAAGTAGCAATAGACCAGGAAGTTGAAGTTACATTGGATGCTGATCCTGATAAAAAACTCACCGGAATTGTGACCAGTGTGGCCAATATCGGTGAACAGCACCCCCATTCAGATTCGAAAGTTTTCGAGGTTAAGATCCAGATCAGTGAACCAGATACAACTCTGCGCCCATCAATGACAACTGGTAATAATATTGTTGTGGCCACCCAGGACTCCTCTTTATTTGTACCTCTGGTCTGCATTCATTCTCTGGACTCGTTAAGTATTGTCTACCGGGAAACGCGACGCGGAACGGTCATGCAGGAAATCGAGCGCGGGTTGGTGAATGAAAACTATGCCATCATCAGCAGAGGTGTGAAGGCATCGGATAAACTGCTGAGCAATCCTCCCGAAGATGCAGATGATCTTGACTTGATCAGGCTTGATTGAAGATAACTGAAAAGTTGAACGCAGAATCAAACCAGCCATTCTGTAAATGATTACCCGGCAACAGTTGAATCGTTTGGGCCACAATCTGGTGATTGCTCTGGAGGCGATGGCCTACAATCGTCTGCGGGCATTGCTCACCAGCCTGGGTATCGTATTCGGGGTGGCTTCAGTGATTGCTATGATGGCAATTGGAGCTGGAGCTGAACAGGCCATCCTGGAGCAGATGAAACTGCTGGGCGCTAACAATATCGTTATTCAGCCAATTCTGGAAGCAAAAAGCAATAATAATAATGTAGAGAGTACTCGCAACGAGCCCAAGCGACCTTACTCCCCCGGTCTTTCTCTTTTGGATGCGCAGGCGATCGCCGAAATTATCCCCCATGTCCAATATGTGAGTGGTGAGATTGTGGTTGAGACAACCTTCATCCGTTCAGGACAAAAGCAGCGTGGAAATCTTGTGGGGGTCGATCTTCAATTTTTAGAAACTGCTGGATTCGACATTCTTGACGGTGAGTTCTTTAACAAACATCATATGCAAAATTCAATTCCTGTATGTGTCATTGGGAACAGTGTCAAAACGCGATTTTTCCCGGGAATTAATCCCATCGGAAAGCAGATTAAATGTGGTAATCTGTGGTTGACAGTCATTGGCGTCTTATCCAAAAAGAGCATATCTCTGGATCATATGGAAAATCTGGGATTGCGTGACTACAATCTGGAAGTCTATACTCCCATCCGAACCGCCTTGCTGCGAGTTAAAAACCGATCATTAATCACCAGAGCAGATTTAAAAACTGGTGAGGATGAAAACGGCGAAGAAAAGCAGAAACAAATCGATGAGGATAATGAATATCATCAACTGGATCGATTGACAGTTCATGTGGATGATAACAGCTATATCGGCGGGGTGGCCCGGGCAATAGAACGCATGCTTGAACTACGTCATTATGGTGTCCCGGATACTCGAGTTACCATCCCCGAGCTGGTGGTAAAACAGGAACAGCAGACCAAGCGTATTTTCAATTTTGTTTTGGGAGCGATTGCCTCCATTTCCTTACTCGTGGGCGGTATTGGGGTGATGAACATCATGCTGGCTAATGTGTTGGATCGTTTTCGGGAAATTGGAATCAGGCAGTCACTGGGGGCTACACGGAGAGACATATTAATTCAATTTGTGAACGAAGCTGTGGCCATCACCCTGGCAGGAGGACTGTTGGGTATTATATTGGGTGTGCTGCTTAGTGTCATCATCGAACATACCACTGAAATCACCACCGTTATATCACCCTTAGCCGTTATCGTTTCCTTTGTGGTATCGGCTTCCGTCGGTTTGATATTTGGTATCTATCCTGCCAAGAAGGCTGCAGAACAAGATCCGGTGGAATTGCTCCATCATGAATAATAATTGTTGACTCAATTAGCTGAGTGCAATATCACTGATGGATATTAAGATTTCTGTCAAACGGGTAAACATCAATAAACAAATGAGTTTCATATTAAATTATTGTAGATCGTCAATTGTGAGTCTTGGATTACTGGTTTTTGCTTCGGTACTTGGAGCGGGTCCAGTTCATGAACTCACTCTTGAAGCCAGTATCACCATTGGGCTTGAGACCAGTCCTGCGGCCAGAATTGCTCAGGAGCAGTTCAACCAGAATGTCTGGAATAATCGTGCTTATCGTGCGGAACTGGGTCCTCAACTATCCCTCAGCGGGACTGTGCCGCAAGTCACGCGCAGTCTGGAGGAAATCCAGCTGGATAGTTTGTCGTGGGGATTTCGCGAGCAAAACCGCATTGAATCGCGGATGACTGTTTCCTATGCACAGGATATCCTGCCCACCGGCGGAGAATTATGGGCCTATTCCAGCCTGCAACGGCTTGAGCAAACCGGTCGAGTAGACTATATTAATTGGTTGGCATCCCCGCTGGTGCTCGGGTACACTCAACCTCTTTTTCAATTCAATAATAAAAAATGGGGCCGGGAAACTGAGCGTATCCGGCTGAATTATTACCGCCGGTTGCATGCCGAAAATATGCAGGCACTGGCGGGAGATATCGTTCGATATTTCTTTGATCTGGTCATTGCTCAGATGCAGGTGGATATTGCAGCGTTTAATCTGGCCGTAAACGATACGATCTATACCATTTCAAAAGGTCGTTATGAAGTGGGGAAGATCGCGGAAAATGATCTTCTGCGGACCGAATTGGCCATGATGAATGCTCAAAATTCAATGGAGCGGTATAAGCTGGAATACGACCGAACTTATCTGGAACTCCAACGCCACCTGGGACTATCCCACGAGGATTCATTCACAGTTGTCGTTCCTGAGGGTATACCGGATCTTTCACTCACTCCGGAGGAAGCGCTGGCACTGGCCCGTAAAGGTCGCAGTGATTATTTATCCTGGGAGATTCAGGAACGGGATGCAGATCGCAGAGTGCACGATACACGCAGCCGTTATGGATTTTCCGCCAACTTGTCAACCAGTATTGGATATGATCAAACTGGCGGAAAATTTAAAGATCTTTACGAAGAGCCGCTCAGCCGTGAAACCGTCACCCTCTCCTTTGATGTCCCATTGACACGTCAGAAATCACAGGCGGAACTTCAAGCCGCCTATAGCAACATGGAAGCAACTCACTGGCAAATTGAGCAGAACCGACGCCGTTTTGAAGAAGATGTTCACTACCAGGTGAGAGAATTACACCTGCTGAAACAACAACTTTTAAACGCGGCAAAATCAGATACCATTGCTGCCATGCAATTTGAGGTGGCCAAGAATCGATACTTAATTGGGAAAACCAATATTACCAGCCTGTTCACAGCTCAAAGTGAAAAAGATTCCGCACGCCGTCAATACCACCAAACTTTGAAAAACTATTGGATCGCCTACTTTAATTTGCGGCGATTGACATTGTACGACTTTGCTCGTCATCAATCACTCTTGGAAGAGACACAGTTCCCTGACGATTGATCACCTGGAATGACCTGTTTTTCGTGGTGTACAACGAGTGGATTAGGCGCAAGCCACATCCATCACCCGATTCAACTCCTCTGCATTCCTTATCAAACTCAAGTTCCCATTTTCCAGGTGATACACCCGCTTAAACTGACGTGCGCTGGCTTTCCGGTGGGTCACCACCACAACGGTTGTCTCTGGATGGTCTTTAGCCATGGTTTCCCAGAAGCGCGCTTCGGTGTCAGCATCCATTGAAGCGGTGCAATCGTCGAGCAGCAACAGTTGCGGACGACGCAGAAGTGATCTGGCAATCGCTACGCGTTGTTTCTGACCGCCGGATAAATTTACACCTCGCTGTCCCAGTATTGTCTCCGGTCCATCTGGAAAGGCAGCGATTTCCTTCGCAACCAGAGCCTGTTCCAGAGCACGATGAAGACTGCCTTCCTCATATTCATCCCCCAGTTTCAGATTGTCATTGATGGTCTCACTGAACAACAGGGATTGCTGAGGGACATACCCGATTTGGCTGTTTAATTTCTGCCTCATCAGGATGCGGGTGTCCTCGCCATTCCAGTATACTGTCCCTTGATCAGGGTGGATATTCCCAACGATCATCTCCAATAGAGTGGTCTTCCCCGTTCCCACCTGTCCAATCAGGGCAACATGTTCACCACGCCGAATGTGAAGGTTCACACCCATCAGGATGTTGCGTCCGTCCCCATTTTCAGCAGGATATCCAAAGGACACCCCTTTAAACTCCAGGGAAGTAAAAACACCTGCCGGGACTCCCTCTCCGTCAGCTTCCTGGTCCTGGTCCTGATCTTCTGTTTCGACCAGTCGGTCGACATAACGGAATACCTGCTTCGATGAAGCATAAAAGAAAGCCAAGGTCCAGATTGGTTCGATCAGGCGTCCCAGATAGGTGATGAACAACAGCAGGGTTCCCAGTGTGATTTGCTCTTTAATGAGAAATGCACTACCAATAAAAATCACGATTATCGTTCCAGCGTCGTTGACCAGCATGGCGAAAAAATGTACAAGCTGATTGATCCGCAGGAAATCCTTCTCGCGTTGAACCCGATCTTCCAGAACTTGCGTATACTTGCGGACTTGATCCTCTTCACTTAGCGTGGTTTTAACGACTCTGATTCCGGAAAAGCAAGCATCCAGAACATTGTTACATTCTGAAATTGACTTCTGTTTAGCCTTTGTGTATTCAGAAAGTCGATGTTCGAAACGAGCCATCAGGTAAACCAGAAATGGTAATGGCAGGAAAGTGAACAGAGTCAGTTCCCAGGAGAAATAAAACATGACCATCAGGGTAAAACTCAATACGAGGATCGCTTCAAAGGGGCGCATAATTCCCGAGCAGGAGTACCAGGATATACGATCCCAATTACCATCGATATCATCGGTCAGCCTGGTCAACAGATCACCTGTGCGAAAGCGGTGAAAGAACCGTGATCCCTTCTCGCTGAAAATCCGATAATACTGGTTACGGATCGCAGCTGTAAACCGAGCTCCAAAATAGAAGCGGGACATGGGCAGAAACCGAGACACAAACTCGTGAAAAACAGCCACAATCAGGAAAATCAGGACCAGTTTATAAACCGCATCCGGAGTGTAATCACCACTTAAAGCGTCTATGATATACTTTAGCAGAACTGGAAAGGCTGTTTTGATTGAGATGGTCAAGACGGTAAAAAACACTAAGCCCAGCATATAGAATTTTACATCCCGCCAGAAACGCCAGAACCATTGGGCATATTTAAGCATGAGCTGTTTCTCCTAATTGAGTGTAATAGAGCTGTGCGTATGCTCCCTCCTGCTGCAGGAGTTCAGAATGAGTCCCGGATTCTACCATTCGGCCCTTATCAATAACCAGTATCTGGTCGGCATGCTGGATTGTGGCCAGACGGTGGGCGATGATAATGGCAGTTCTTCCACTTTGCAGCTCCTGCAGACTGCGCTGAATTCTGTTTTCAGTTCGGGGGTCAACTGAACTGGTGGCTTCATCCATGATCAGAATTTCAGGGTTAAAGGTCAACGCCCGTGAAAAGGACAATAATTGACGCTCCCCGAAGCTGAGATTCGCTCCCTGGTCCGTGAGTATGGTCTCATAGCCATGAGGCTGTCGTCGGATCAGTGGATCCACACCCAGTTGTTCAGCTGCAGCCATGGGCTGATCATCAGGAATATCACCGCGAAGAACTCGCAAGTTATCCAGAATATTCCCCGGAAACAGGTATATATCCTGTAAAACCAAGCTCATCCGCGCCAGCAGGGATTGGTGTTTCAATTGCCGCAAGTCCACTCCATCCATGGTGATCTGTCCGGTAACCGGATCGTAAAAACGGGTCAATAAGTTGATAATGGTACTCTTCCCGGATCCTGTGGGTCCAACGATAGCAACTGTACTGCCGCGCGGTATTACAAAACTGACACCGTGCAGTACTGGCTTTTCCGGTACATAGTGAAAACTGACATCGTCAAACACAATATGATCTTGAAATCCGGTCAAAACTGTAGGAACTGAAACATCGTGAATCTCGGGTTGGGTATCCAGGATTTCGAATATCCGGTCAGCAGAACCGAAAGCCTTCTGTACTTCCCCGATTTGTTCTGAAACCTCAATAAGCGGCCAGATCACCATCTGGATATACTGAATAAACAACCATACTGTCCCCAGGGTAATACGTTCTACTTGAATCCAGGCCACACTCTGGTAGAGTATGCCGGCAATGGCCAACTGGGGGGCCAGCAGAAGCAAGTACCAGAGCCAGGTCTCAATCAGATTGATACGCACCTCATAGGCGCGCTTATCTTCATTCAATTTGGCAAACTTGCGCCGGGACCAGTCCAGGTTATTCAGATTTCGCAACAGAGGTATTGCCGAAATATGTTCTGATAAAAATCCACTGATTCGGGCATAGTATGCTCGCTCCTTGCGAAACATGGGCCGCATGCGAATGAATACCATGTAAGTCACACCTACAAAAACAGGGGCAACTGCCAAAACATAAAACGTCAACCGGACACTGGTAGCCAACATAATGGAAAAGGCCAGTATTAATTGAATCCCGGAAGACAAGATTGTCAATCCTACACTGCTGAATACCATGAACAACCGCTGGGTATCCGATTCGATTCTACTAATCAATGTCCCTGAGCTCCGGCGGTCAAAAAAACGAATGGAAAGAGTCAAAATGTGACGCATCAATTTCAACTTGATGCCATTGACAATTTCAAGTCCCATGAAACCGACCAAAATAGATTGACCGTATTCCAACGCAAGATTGATGATCATCATGAACAGATAGATCAAACCGATGGCGAAAATGTACTTCAATGAAGCTGCCGGGATGGCCTCATCCAGTAATATGCGAAATATGAGTGGCAGGGATGTGAGAATTGCGGTCCTGATTAAAACCGCAAAAACAGCCTTAACCATTGTCCTCTTATATCCAATAAAATACGGCAGAAGCCTTTTCAATGTGGATACGCGTACAATTCCGTTATCAGGTTCAGTTGTATATTCAATAGACATGATTCAATTCCTAATAAACAGGATGCTGTCAAAACAGACCCATCCGTCCGTGATATGCCAAAGTAAAATTGGGAGTAAAATGAGTGTCCAGTCGCGTCTATGAATAAACGCAGCTCTTCTGGAAAGATAACTGGACGGGCGTTAGGCGGGAACCTTGGTCCCTAGCTAAGCAGGCCCGGCATTGTTACCTGGATAAGCTGTCGGATAGCCATGTCGTATCTCCAGTGTTTACCGGTTAAAAATAACAAATACAGGATGTAAAAGTAGGTTAACTAGAATATATGATCCAATAGTATTATTTATGATATACCTAAAAAATTGCGTTCGGTGGCACCGTTGGCTTCATCTTGCCTGAATTCCGCCGAAATAGGTATTGGGGATCAGAGATGGCGAAAACAAATAATTTTAGGATGTGACTGCGTGATCATGAAATAGTATGAAGTAATTATGAATAAAGGGAGATGAATCAAGGAGCAGAATCTGTAGAAAGGAGAAGTACTTTTGAGGTCTGTTGAAGAGTATCCATTTTCGAAGACAGCTCAGGATTCTGTTTCAATATTTTCTGCCACTGTTTTTTCTTGATGACCAGAAATGAGGGTAAGTCTTCATCCAACAGCGGCTGAAGATCTGCACGGTCGGCAAACAGATATCGCTCCAATTCTGATTGCGCTTCAGGATTTTCAAACTGCGTTTCACGGTCATGCTCAACCTGAATCACCCGAATCCCCGTGTAAAATGTGAGGGAAGGCAGTCGATCACGATAGGCAATAATTCGGGATTCTGATTGCTTGTGCTGGTTTATCACCTCCGCTATTCCCTGATAGCCGTTGAGTTCGGGAGTTGCTGAAGGTGCGATGGCGGCCAGAATAAGAAAGACCAGGATATTGATTAGAGCATACCCGGCATAAATCAAATCCCGCCTTCTAAAAAACCTGAGAAACGTTAAGGTCAGCAAAGTTGTGGATAATACCAGAGGCCACCAGAACCAGAATCTCTGCTGGTCGATCATTGCCGGGACATGGGGTATTGGTGCCACTGCCAACGCACCGAAAAGCACGCTGGATATGGTCAGGCCGATTCGCTGCAGTATCAATTCTGATTTGTTTTTGTCCCCATCCCTAACGAATAACCTGTAAGCAATCCAGATGGCCAACAAGGGGGTCAATGGAAGAACATAGGGTGGCAATTTGCTCCCCGCCAGTGAGAAAATGATCAAAGGAAGAAAGATATAAATCCCCAGCAGAAGTTCCTGCCATTCACCCTGTTTAGATC
>JGI10211J34971_10002454_pt1 | contig 15131 bp, 15 predicted proteins | sample Etolagsediment_FD_34971 | JGI IMG/M metagenome (IMG submission 34971) | reverse complement strand
CTTTCAATGCGCCCGGCAGGATTCGAACCTGCGACCTACGGGTTCGAAGCCCGGCGCTCTATCCAACTGAGCTACGGGCGCGTATGCTTCTTTTATTTAATTACTAAATAATCATTAATGATCCATTAACAGGTCTGTATTTTTCTGTCAATATTTAATTTTGTAAAAACCCTTGACATTATCCTGAAATTTCTTTAATTAGTTAAGGTTCAAATTGTGTTGGGTGAGAAAAATAAAAAAATCGGCTATTGATATTATAGTAATTAACTATATAAGGCTTTAATGAGATGAAAACCTTTGTTGCAAAAGAGTATGAGATAGAAAAAAAATGGCATCTAATAGATGCTAAGGAAAAGGTTCTGGGAAGGCTGGCCAGTGAAATAGCGAGTATTTTAAGAGGGAAAAATAAGCCTATTTTTACACCTCACATGGATGCTGGCGACTATATCGTTGTTATTAATGCCGACAAGATTATTTTAACAGGTGGTAAGATGGAAAAAAAGATGTATTATCACCACAGCGGCTATATCGGTGGGCTAAAAAAAACCACGGCAAAAGAAATGCTTTTAAAGAAACCAGAGAACCTGATAAAATTTGCAGTAAAGGGAATGCTGCCTAAGAATAGTCTTGGCAGAAGACAGTTAACGAAACTAAAGGTATATGCCGGCCAGGATTATCCTCATCAAGCACAACAACCGGAGAAATTGGAGATTTAAATGGCAGAAGAAAGGTATTATGCTACGGGCAAAAGAAAGGCTGCGATAGCAAGGGTATGGATGAAATTAGGTGAGGGTAATATCGTTATTAATAAGAGTCCAATAGATGACTATCTGGTTACTGATATAGCTAAGATGATTGTTTCACAACCCCTTGAGCTGACAAATACGGTGGGTAGGTATGATATTACCATAAATGTTAAAGGAGGAGGAATTTCAGGTCAGGTTGGGGCCATAAAGCATGGCATAAGCCAGGTCCTTCTCAAGATAAGCCCAGAATTCAGGGCGCCATTAAAGAAGGCAGGATTTATTACCAGGGATTCCCGAATAAAGGAGCGCAAAAAGTATGGACAGCGTTCCGCGAGAGCACGATTTCAGTATTCAAAGAGATAATGAGCATATACTCATAAGAATGTTACAAAGGGAAGGTTATTTACCTTCCCTTTTTTGTTTACAATCTCAGGAGCTATTGATTTAATTAGTATATGTGATTCACAGCAATATTTTTTAAGAGCTGGGAAGATTTATCCAGGCAATTCCGATAGAGGCAGGATAGATGAGGGCACATTTTTTCATTATGGGGAATGGATTGTGGTAAACAATAAAGAGGAAAAAAACATAAAGCTTATTATTGCCTACGACGGAACCGGCTATTTTGGATGGCAGCGGCAACCTGATAAGCCCACCATTCAGGGCACTATTGAGGAAAAAATAGAGACCATGGTCGGAAAATCTGTTCCTCTTATTGCCTCTGGGAGGACAGACACTGGCGTACACGCCCTCCATCAAGTAGCAAATTTCAGAGTTTTTTCCACCCTCACCCCTTCTGTCTTTTTAAAAGGCCTTAATTCTCTTCTTCCCGATGGCATTATCATTAAAGAAGCAGAATATGTCTCTTTTGATTTTCATGCCAGGTATGATGCCAAAAGCAAGGTTTACGAATACAGAATTTATAAAGAAAAACTCCCATCTCCATTTCTCAGATATTATGCCTGGCATATATCGCGGTTACTTGACTTGCATGCTATGGAGGAATGCCTGGAGGTTGTGAAGGGAATCCATGATTTTTCTTCCTTTTATTCCGCTGGAGATGGGAAGATAAATCCAGTACGAAATATGATTCAGGCAGGGATCCACATCCAAGATAGCAATCTCTTGAGCTTTAATTTTGAGGCAAATGGCTTTTTACGGCATATGGTGAGAAATATTATGGGAACAATTGTTCAAGTAGGCCAAGGTGAAATTAATACCGCCCGTTTTATAGAGATATTGGCCTCGAAAGACCGGCAGAAAGCTGGGGTCATGGCTCCACCAGGCGGACTATATTTGAAGGATGTGAGGTATTAAGGGCTAAAACTTAAAACCCTGGCCCAGACCTGGCATGCAATGGTATATTTTCTAACTATAAATTTCATAATTTTACAAATCAGGATTATTTTCCTGCGATGTCGCGCCAGGGCAGGCTTGAAACTTGAGAAAAGCAACCGGTATATATAAAGAGCAGGCAGTAAGAAGCATCAAGTATCAATTTACCGATGATAGATGATTCCCCTAAATTAATTATTATAAACGGACCAACCTGTTCAGGAAAAAGTGCTTTAGCTGTTGAGTTAGCTTCAATTGTCGGTGGTGAAATAATAAATGCTGATTCTATGCAAGTTTACCGGGGAATGGATATAGGTACAGCGAAACTTATCATATCTGAGAGAAAAGGAATTCCTCATCACCTCATAGACATTATTAATCCAGATCAGGAATTTAATGCCGCATTATTTCTCGTTCATACCCTTCCGATAATCAAGGATCTTCATTCTAAGAAAATACCTATCATTGTGGTTGGTGGGACAGGGCTTTATGTCAGAGTACTTTTAGGTGGCCTTTTTAATTGTCCTCCCTCAGATTCAGAATTAAGGCAGAACTTATGGAAAGAATGTGAAAAACAAGGCCCATCCTTTCTTTATAAAAAGTTATCAAGGCTTGATAGGGATGCAGCAGATAGGATACACCCAATGGATAAAGTAAGGATTATAAGGGCGTTAGAAGTAATCCATCTCACCGGGCACCAATTCTCTGAACTTACCAGAAAGCATGATTTTTCTAATAATAGATTTTCTCCACTCAATCTTTGCCTCCATGTTGACAGGCACATTCTTTACAGTAGAATTAACAGACGAACCATATCTATGATAGATGCAGGTTTTATTAATGAGGTTGAAGTGCTTCTTAAAATGGGATATGATTCAAACCTTAAGTCGATGCAGGCCATTGGTTACAGGCATATAGAAGGGTATCTTAAAAATAAATGGAACTTTAATGAGACTATACGGCTCATTCAGCGCGATACACGGAGGTATGCAAAAAGACAGCTTACATGGCTCAGACCTGACCCTGACATAATCTGGGTAAATCCGGACGATACGACAGAAATAATCGATAAGGTATTGACCTTTGTAGCTCCGTAAACTTGATGGCTTCGTAAAAAGTCCAACTGTCCCGCCCTAACGGGATTACGTTTCATCCTCAGAATTCAATTACTTACAATGAGTCAAACAAGGCCAAGAATTTTGTATTTGCTGAAAACTGTTTTTTAGTGCCACAAATAAACAATTAGGATATAAAAGACACATCATGGTAGTAGCAATAAAACTTAATTTCTGTCAAACTTTAGGCGCTTTAAACTTTATCTAAGGAGGTGGTTCTATGAAAAAGCCGGCAATTATCAGCATAGTTATTTTTCTTTCATTATTTTTTATTATACCTTGGGAGGCTTGTGCCCAAAATGCTGTTGAGAGCTTTGAAAATGGGAAAATCGATTGGACAACAGGTGTTGCATCGGCAATAGGTATAGGGGCCCCACCAGCAAAACCCGTAAATATGGCCCAGGCGAGGGCCATGGCAAAAAGGGCAGGTGTGATTGTAGCCAGAAGAAACCTTTTGGAAATCATTAAGGGTGTCAGGATCGACTCGCTGACTCTGATTAAGGATTTTGTCGTGCAGAGCGACATCATACGCAATCAGGTTGATGGTTATCTTGAGAGATCCCAAGTGGTTGATATCGCGTATATGTCCGATGGATCTGTTGAGGCTACTGTAGCAATGAACATCAGGGGTGGATTTTCCAATCTGATGTTACCTAAGTCAATACAGTCTATTCCTGCCATTAGGCAACCTGAAGTTTCTCCTGGCACGCAAGGTGAAGCCTATACAGGATTGGTAGTGGATACCAGAGGATTTCAGGTAAAGCCTGCTATGTCACCAAAGGTCGTGGATGAGGATGGCAACGAGGTGTATGGTTCATCATATGTTAGTCGTGATTATGCCACAAATCAGGGTATGGCTGGATATGCAAAAGATCTTACATCTGCCCAGACGAATGATAGGGTTACAAACAATCCCTTAACTGTAAAAGGGATAAAGACAGCAGATACTGGAGATTCTGATATTGTTATTAGTAATGCAGATGCGGCCAGCATTAAAGGTTCAGCTGACAATTTGACCTTTCTACAAAAGTGTAGGGTGATGGTTGTGTTAGATTAAAATCACTGACAGTCATCACTTTACTATTTTATTGATAATTTAATAAGAGGAGGTTAAGGCTTATGAAATTTTTTAACTATAGATATACCTTTTTTATCATTTTAGCCTTTATTTCTTTGATTCTGGCAATAGGTGGGTGCGCTCCTAAGGCAAGGGCCCCGATAAGTACTCTCGACACCCCGGAACACCATGTTTTTACCGGTATGAAATTGCTGGAAAGTGGCAAGCTATCAGATGCCGAAAGGGAATTTAATCTGGCCAAAGAACTTGATCATAAATATGCTCCAGCTTACCGGGGATTGGGCTTGGTTTTTGCATATAAAGGAGAGTTCAAGCCGGCTTTCAAAAATATGTCACGGGCAAAGAAGTTGGCCAAGATTAAGGATGAAGAGGTACGGGTATATATAGGGTATATGCGCTTGTATACCCAGCAGAGGGGTAAAGACTGGTTAGAAGATGTGGAGCATAACTTTAAAAAGGCGAACAAGATTCTTAAAAAGATGCACAAAGAGTGGCCTGATCCCTATTTCTATATGGGTTTAGCCTATAAAGTGGCCTATAAATTCAGCGAAGCAGCAGAGCAATTCAAAAAAATTCTGGAAATCAACACAACTTTTGTAGACAAGGCAGATTATGAACTGAAACTCGTTCAAAAAATAGAAAGGGCGATGCCAGGAACAACAATAGGGAAGAAGGTTGCACTCCTGGAAAAGGTAAAAAGGGTCGATGTTGCCGCCCTTTTCATTCAGGAAATGAGGCTGGATAAAATCTATGAAAAGTTCAGGCCAAAAAAATTTGATACATCCTTTAAATCACCAGGGCAGAGCTCTTCAGCATATCAGATGCCAGTTCCGGCTGATGTAGTTGATCACCCACTCAGGACTGATGTTCAGACAGTGGTTACCTTAAAAATAAAGGGGTTGAGTGCTTTTCCAAATGGAACGTTTGCCCCGAACGAATTTATTACCAGGTCAAGCTATGCTATGATGATGGCAGATGTTATCAGCACCATTTCTCATGACCCCTCTTTAGATACCAAGTATATAGGAAGTGTGTCCCCGTTTGCTGATGTGAGGAATGACTTCCCATACTTTAATGCAATCATGGTATGCACTACCAGGGGTATTATTGAGGCAGAAAGGGGTCTTAGACAAAATATTTTTAATCCTATGGGTAGTGTTTCAGGTGCAGATGCCTTGTTAATTATAAGAAGAGTGAGGGAGGATCTAAAAATCTTTTAAGGGCTTTCATTAAGCATGGTAACCATGTATTGGACTCCTTCGATTTATCAGGAGATGCTGGCCCGTCATACGTCCGGCGGGAAGGTCTGAACCTGTTAACGTTTATAGGATATGTGATGAATCAAATTAAGTGCCCTAAAAAAACAGGGGGGCATGATAGGCCGCCCTGTTTTTTTAATACTATGCTACATTTTTTATACCTCTGTCTTTTTTTGTCTCTTTTGTCTCTGACTATAAATATTCTTAGCAAGGATGCTCTAGCTCATGAGATACAAGACGCGGGAATTGATGAGAGAATCGTAACAGGAACAGGTATAATTGTTCATGAAAATGTCGCCCTTGCTCGAAATAAGGCCATATCACAAGCATTTTTAAAGGCGGTTGAGGGATATGTCATTCAAAGGCTGGGACCCAAGGATATGGCAAATAGTTTTCAACGATTGGATGAGGAAATTCTATCGAAAACAAAGGAGGAGATACAGGATTATCAAATAATTTCTGAATTTAGCACTGATAGATACGTGAGGATATTAATGAAGGTTCGGGTAAATAAAGCGATATTAGAGAGAAAGCTCGAAAAAATAGAATTGCGCGACGTCGATGCTACGCAGATTGATGTTCTTTTGCTTGTTTCAGAGAACAGAGAAGACTTCCCAGCTATCTATTGGTGGGGTGATCCTGCTAATCAAACCTCGCTTATCCAGACGGAGTTATTTCTTAGTCAGGTCTTTGAAAATAAAGGGTTTAGGGTTATTAACAGATCCTTTTTCCCTCCTGAAGAGAGTTACGATGAGAGCATGCTCCATTTAAACTTGACTAATGAAGCAGCAGTCAAATGGGGTCGACTTCTATCTGCCCAGGTAGTAATAGCAGGTGAAGCAAATATACATGGAATTTCCGAGGCATCAGTTTTTTTCAAGGCTATAAAGGTCATAGATGGAACAGTGGTTGCTCAGGGTTATAGGGAAAAGACACTGAACGGTAGCCTCACAGATGATCAGAGTGCGATAGAGTTAGCTATTAGTAGTTGGGCAAATGATATGATCTCCTATATAATCGAGGCTGCTCAACATACTCAAGAGGCTTTTAATCAAATTATTATAACAATAAAGGGTCTTGAGGACTTTCAAGACTTTCTGAATTTTAAAGAATTCTTGAAAACAAATTTTCCCGAAATAAAATCAGTGCTCGAAAGAAGGTTGGAGAAAGATTCAGCAAAGGTATCTATTGAGGTAAAGGGAGATTCAAAGGGATTGGCCGAAAAAATACTGAATCATTCACAAGGGCCTTTCTTATTTGAGATGAATGAGTTAAGTGAACAAGGATTTACATTGGTTATCAGATGACTGTTCCTAATTTAATTACGATTTTAAGAATCCTTCTTGTCCCTATTTTTATAATATATATAATCAATGATAGAACATTAGGGTCTTTTATCATTTTTATTATTGCCAGTATCAGTGATGCCCTGGATGGATTTATTGCAAGGGTTTTTCATCAAAAGAGTGATCTCGGAGCCTACCTTGATCCCTTAGCCGATAAAATCCTTCTTGTCACTGCCTACGTAACCTTAGCTATATTGAAAATGATTCCTCCCTGGTTGGCTGTTTTAATTATAAGCAGAGATGTCATTATTTTGCTTGGAGTTTTGGTGCTTTATCTAAACCGGCATCCAGTAACAATTCATCCTTCTCTTTTGAGTAAATCAACAACATGTTTACAAATAGCTACTATTCTGATGATATTATCAAACGCCTATCTAAACATCGAACCTATTGAAATATATGCCTTCTGGTTAACGGCTGGATTCACCATAGCCTCAGGACTTCAATATATCAGGAGAGGATTGGTAATTTTAACCCAGAGTGAGAATACTGATTTTGCTTGACATGCCAACAGCAAGATTGATAGATATTCTGCAAGAAGGCGCGTAGCTCAGGGGGAGAGCGCTACCTTGACACGGTAGAGGTCATGGGTTCAAATCCCATCGTGCCTACCATTAAAGATCAATAAATCAGAGGCTGATTGGGAAAATTAGCCTCTTTTTTTTGGGATAATCTTTGTAACTAAATTTTGAAACATAGTGAGCTATGGTTGTTTCTTCAGGCCAAATATTATATATTTGCTTCCCTTGAAATTCGTCCAGCAAAGAAATTAAAGAGCAACGCAAATAGTACACCAGCAATCAAGCCATCTATGAAAGCCCAGATAAAGCCAATAAAGCTTCCTATGGGGCTTATGGTGTAACCCCGGTAAACACGACCAATCAAGGTAACGTCCCCTGTTGCGCCCTCAAAGGCAATTATCCGCCACGTAAGAAGGAAAAGTCAAACCCCCACATTATGCCGCACGTAAGCATAAAGGCTTTTACATTGAGTTTCATCGTTAACCTCCTTGTGTTTTGGGTTTAAATATCATGAAAACAGTGTTTTTACATTATTCTAAAAAATGTGGATAAAATTCCCTACCCCAATGAACTATATAAAGACGCTATTTGATCTTACGGTTTACTCTTCTCTTTCTATACCGCCGACTAAATCGTATGTATGGGCCTCAGTTATGTGAACCGGAACAATTTCTCCTACCGTAGCTGTTCCTTCATTTATCAATACCTGGCCATCTATATCTGGAGCCATTCTTGCTGTTCGTCCATTCAGCAATAGATCTGTCTCAGGACTTAATCCCTCAACTATTACCGGCACTGTTGTACCAACTAACTCTTTGTTGCTCTTTCTGCTAATCTCCGCCTGAATTTCAATAAGCTCCTGAACCCTGTCTTCGACTACGCTCCGAGGTATGCTATTTTTCAGTCTTGCAGCATGGGTACCTTTCTCCTGGCTAAAGGCAAACACGCCTAATCTTTCAAATTTTGCTTCTTGTAAAAAGGTGCATAATTCTTCGAATTGTTTCTCAGTCTCTCCTGGAAAACCGATCATTACTGTTGTTCGTAATGTTATTTTTCGTGATCTTTTTCTTATTTTCTCTACAAATTGAGGTATGGACTCCGCCTGCAAAGGGCGTCCCATAGCTAGAAGGATGTCTGGATTCACATGCTGAATAGGCACATCAAGGTAGGGGCATAAAATTTCTTCAGAATCAATAAGCTCAAGAATTCCTTCAGTCACATGATAGGGGTGGGCATAAAGAATTCTAAGCCAATGTAAACCAGATATGGTAAGAAGCTTCTTCAGGAGATCCTCAAGGCTGCAGGGTGGGTCAAGATCATGGCCATAGGAGGTTGTATCTTGTGCCACAAGATTAATCTCCTTCACGCCTCTTTCAACCATATGCTTTGTCTCGATATAGAGAGAATCTATGGTTCTGCTCCGGAAAGAACCCTTTAAGGAAGGAATAATACAATAAGAGCAATGGTGTGAACATCCTTCGGCTATTTTTAGGTAGGCAGAATAAAATGGTGTTGTCTGGGCCCTGGGTGCGGTGTGATCCGCTAAAAACAGAGGCCTGTCTATGAAAAAAATCGGAGTATCAGCGCCTTTAGCATTTAAAATCTCATCTATTCTGTAAATTTGTCCTGTACCAATCCAGCCATCAACCTCTGGTATTTCTTTGAGCAGCTTTCGTCCGTATCTCTGCACAAAACAACCGACTACAAAAAGGGATGTTAGATGCCCTTTGATTTTTAAACTTACAAGCTCAAGTATGGTGTCTATGCTTTCCTCAACTGCCGGTCTAATAAAGGCACAGGTATTAACAATTGCTATATCTGCACCGAACGGATCATTGACTATAGCATATCCCTGCTTCTTGATAACACCGAGTATATATTCACTGTCTACAAGATTTTTTACACATCCGAGGTTGATAAAAAATGCCTTTGACATAGATCTTATAATAATATTTCATGTGGTGGACGGGCTTAGATCTGGATAAAATACGAGGAAAAGACCGTTGACTGTTAAAATGTTACAATTCTTTTTCTGTTTGAAGGCTTGACTCCATCCATCTCTTGATCATATCTTCTGTATATGCATTCCTGAAACCATTGACAACCGTTTCAAATGGAAGGTCTGCAAAATGCCCATGGTCTTTAATGTATTCGATATGTAAATTCCCATCCAAATCGTGAGAATGAAAGATAGCAGTAGTATGCCCATCAAATTCTATAGGCTTTAAATTTAACCTCTGACACATGCCTTTATCAAATGTGGGTGTTACCTTGATCCATCTGCCGTCAATGTAAAGTTCATTATAGCCATGAAAGGCAAAAACATTTGTTTTCATCATGTTCCATAATTTTGGAGGTATTGAATAATTCTTAATATCGGCAAAGACAAGGCGTGCCGGTATACTATTCGCTCGCGCCAGTGCAGCAAACAGAACTGCCTTTTGAACGCAAAAACCTTCCCCTCTTTCGAGAGTTCTGCTTGCCGGATAATGCTCTGGAAGGTAAAAGGGAGAATAGGGGGTATAAGGAATGCTGTCTCTCACAAAATAAAAGATTGCCTTTGCCTTTTCGTCTGGATGAGAGGCTACAATTTCTTTAACCAGCTTCGAGACCGAAGGCGCGTCATAATCAATATAGTACGTTGACTTCAGGTATATAGATAGATCTTCCATAACATAATTAGTATTGCGGTACCATTTAAAGTAGTTGGAAAGATAGCCGATTATAAAGAAGCTGTCAATCAGCAAACAAAGGGGCTGGATTCATTTCCAGCCCCTTTGTTTGCCCACAGGAAGGAGTTTCATTATGGCAGTTAGGCATATAATACGAGATAACAAGGGTAAAACTAAAGTTGCTAATTAATTTCCTTAAGTGCAATTAGGAATCTTTTTTATTCCTGGCCTTACAAGCTTTAAACTTTCTAAATTCTTGAGGGAGGGCACCCTATTTCATCAGGCACGAAAAAACCAATTGATGTTTTGATTAGCATAAGTATACTGAAATTTGTCCAGATTTTAGTATATGGCACGTAATCTGCATTTTTCGTTTGCCCTTTCCTCACACAATATATTGATTATTCCCTACTAAATTGTGATATCTGCCGATAAGGTTATACGGATCTCGGTTAACCCATAAAAATCGTAAGAAAAAGAAATACTTGACAAAGTCTAGCCTAGCTCTCTAAAGTGGAGTTGATTCAGCTGACTACAGGCAGGATCACCTTTTCTCCCACACTCACCATTCTATACCTCTGATCAAGAAGAAAATCCTGCCTCAGTTTTGTTTGTATTTTCATCTTTTCCTTTTTTACCTCTTTAAATAAATAAGCGCCATTCCAAAGCAAAAGTGCTTTTAACCCAATTAGAGGGAAGATCATGAGAGTAGAAAAAAAGGTTAAAGATATCTCCAGGCGCGATTTCATGAAGACTGCCGGTGTGTTGGCCTTAGCAGCCGGAATGGGCGCCAATATCATCCTTCCAGGTAGTGCCTATGCGAGCAAGAAGAAACTCAAGATCCTCCAATGGACCCATACAGACTCCGACTTTGATTATTGGTTCTGGAACTATTGTAAGGAATGGGGTAAGAAAAACGACACCGAGGTTAAGCTGAATTGCGCTGGTTATTGAAGCCTATGGCACTCGGCGGTCGCCGAGCTCCCCACCAAGCAGGGGCATGACTTGTTCATGTATCCCACACCATTGCCGGCTTTTGAGGATCACGTAATTGACCACCGGGAAATCTACGAGGAGTGCGAACTGAGGTACGGAAAGCCAATTGACTTGGCCATCAGGAGCACTTACAATCCCAAGACCAAGAAATACTTCGGTTTCTCCCCCTCTTTCATCCCCTGCCCGACCAACTATCGAAAAGACCTGTGGGATGGGGTCGGGGTGCTTCCAGATACCTGGGAGGATGTTAGGATCGGCGGACGGAAAATCAAGCAAGAACATGGGAATCCGGTATGGATAAGCTTGTCGAACAGACAACTACATACAATGCCTTTACGGTCCATCATGTACTCCTTTGGGGCTTCTGTCCAAGACGATGAGGGCAACGTGGTCCTCGGCTCCAAGCAAACGCTGGAAGCTGTCAGGTTTTTCAAGGCCCTATATGAAGAGGCAATGACAAAGGAAGCAATCTACTGGGATGACCTTACCTGCGACATTTCCGACCAATTCATATTATCTGGAAAGGCCTCCCTGCTCCTGAGTAGCATCTCCGTTACCCGGACGGCTGAGAGAGAGAATCCGGAAATTTCCAAGAAGATCCAGTTAGCCAAGACTCCGAAGGGGCCGGTCCGACGGATGGGACAATACTATATCCCTGTCTACTTTATTTGGGAGTTCGCAGAGAATATTGAAGGAGCCAAGCAGTTCCTCATTGATTATGCCAGCAACTTTCGGAGAGCATTCTTAGCCAGCAACTTTCGAGATTTCCCTTGCTTCCCCGATACTGTTCCTGACCTGAAAAAGCTCATCGCCAACGACTCGAGAGGCCATCCGCCCACAAAGTACAATGTCCTTGAGGATGTCCTGGACTGGACGACTAACATGGGATATCCCGGATATGCCAACGCGGCAATCGAGGAGTTCGGATCAGCGCATGTCATCCCTAATATGTTTAGGGAGGCTGCTACTGGAGAGTCAAAACCTGAGGATGCTATCAAGGATGCCGAGGCAGAATGTAAGCGCATTTTCAGTGGATGGAGGGCTAAAGGGCGCATCTAGCTTAAGCAGTAGGTTTGCATCACATTCAACTCCAGGACCCCTCTGTATCGTATTTGTGGTAGGCTCCAGATTTGTAGATCCTTTTCTTTTAGGGATGGGAATGATTAGCTAAGTCAATCCCAATGATTTATTACAAGCCACTTATTTTACCTTCAGCCTGCCTTTCGCAAGGTCTCATAGATCGATTTCGGCAGCCCTGCTTTTTTAAGACCGTCCAACAGACGACTCTTATCTACGGGATTCTTATATCCCCAGAGGGGGCATCCTCTCACAAATGACACGGTCACAACTGGCAGGACTTTCTTGAGTTTTTCTATCGTAGCCGTGGCGTCTTGTTCGCGATTGAGGTGCGCATAAGCGGCCGCGAGAGGAATCAGCGGCACATAGTTTTCAGGGTTACGTTTAAGTGCCCTTTCGAACGAAGTCGCTGCCTCTTCAAATCGGTCCATACCAAAATGAGCCAGTCCAAGGACAAACAAATAATAGGCTGGGTATTGGGGATCAAGGCGCATTGCCTTTTGAATAAAACCAAACGCCTCTTTCGGTCTTCCGGCATAGATTAAAGTATAAGCCATTGCAATGTAGCTATTGACATTATTTGGATCGAGGGCAATTGCCTGCACTGCTTTGGCACTGGCTTTTTCATGTTCAAATGAACCAATAAGCATTTTAGAAGCAACCAGGTAAGCAAGAGGCGTTGGGTTCTTCATTGCCGTTTTTATGTACTTATCCGCCCTCACTTTAGTCTCCCGCCAAGGTATGCCCAGGTTTGAGTGCCAAAACTTGTAGAAGCTTTCCCAATAGATTGAGGCCAGTGCGGCATGGGCTCGCCCATAATACGGATCCAGTTCTATGGCCTTCTCAAAATAGGGAATTGCCTTGGCGTAATTGTCAGGTGTACATCGGATGTAATGCCCCCAACCTTGCAAGAATGAATCGTAGGCCGCAATGTTACTGGTCTCCTTGTGGGTAGCATGTAGCTCCTCGCCCGCTGTTAATTTCACCGCCAAAGCGGCAACTATCTTCCCTGTGATCTTATCCTGCAAGGCAAACACATCTCCCAATTTGCCGTCATAACGCTCCGCCCAGAGATGCCCGCCAGTTGTGGCGTCTATGAGCTGGGCATTAATCCGCACTTTTCCTTCAGATCTCCGCACACTTCCTTCCAGAACATAGCGAACCCCGAGCTCACTGCTTATTCTCTTCACGTCTACTGGTTTCCCCTTATATTGGAAGACTGAGTTACGAGTGATGACGAAAAGGCCAGAAATTTTAGAAAGATCGGTAATGAGGTCGTCCGTCATTCCATCGCTAAAATATTCCTGCTCGGGATCGCCACTTATGTTGTCAAAAGGTAATACAGCTATTGATGGTTTATCGGGCAAAGGAAACGCCATCTTCTCTACAGAAACAACCTCGGCTTGAGGAGAATAAAAATAGTATTTCCAAACTGCTAATGTTGCAACTCCCACAACGAATACAATCACGGCAGCCAGAGCTGGCCACTTCCACCGACTTGATAAGGCTATCTTCCATTTTTTTAATGGGGATGCTGGAGTTTTAGCCTCTTTCATTGAGACACGATATGCACGCTCCGGTTTCGGTTTGTCTTCCATCTTTTGTTTGAGGTCTGTGATAAATCTCTTCCAAGCGTCTGCATTTGCCAGCACCGGGCCTTCCCCATAAACTATGACAACGTCATCCAAACCCGCTCCTATTGTATCTATTGAAAACCTCAACCTGACATGCTCTCCGCTCCCCTTGTACTCAAAAAGATTAGCCCAACTGTCTTTCTCTTCTTCGGCAAATCGATATGTCCTTACGATGCCGTTATCAAACTCCTTTTTCCTTCCCATGACTCTAAAAAGTGGGGCGTTCTCAAGATCGGGGAGGGCTCCTTTCCATTTCTTATAAATCCTCGGCAGTAAATTCTCCTTATCTGATGAGCCTGCGGAACCTCCAACGGTTTCGTTAAGCAAGGCAAGCAGTTCGTAGTGTTCTTCCATTGGTATGGATGTAATTCTTCCAAGTTTTTGCATTTCGTTAACAACAAATGCCATCACTGAGAGGTAAAACCTTCGCGATGGCGAGTCGAAATGAAGGCTCAATTCAATTTTGTGCTCGATTTTGATGTGTAGCTTGAATTGATTAAGATCGATTCTTATGGGATTTTTGGCTTTTTCGACCATTGCTTTATCGGATCTAATGGGAGGTATTACGTACTTTACGGTCTCATCGATAAGACTGAAAAAAGTTTCACGGTTCGCACCGTGATCTAAGCTTCGATCATTCTAACATATATATAAATACTATGGAACATGTATCGAGGGGTGAGATCAGGTTGAAGTGCAAAATTATGAGCGACACCGGTGTCTTGCAGCTTCAGATCAGTGGGTCAACGTAGAAAAATAACAAAAATATATAACCATGAAATTGTTGTTTAATCAAACTCTTTTTAGGAGGTTACCTCGTGGAGAAACCTCTCAAAATGTGCCAGCCTTGCTCCTGACAGAGCATTGATTTTTCAGTTGGGAGCCTAAACTACAACCTACAAGAGTTACTAAACACATTTGACGCTTAGACAAAAGGAGGTAAATCATGTTTAAAAAGGCAATGCTTTTTTTAGGGGTTCTTTTAATGGCCTCGGCTTTTGCTTATGCAGAAGACAAATTTACCGTATCAGGGGTAGTTTATTTCCAGCATGATTCAGATATCTATATGAACCTTGTAACAAGAGAAAGCTTTCCAAATAGGTTAGAACTCCTTCCACCGCCCTTTGGTATGTACATTAAACTGACATCTGAACAAAGAAAGGCGAAAAGAGTTTCTTTTAAGTTTGAAGGAATACCAAAAGGTAATTATTTTCTCGTTGCTTTTCAGGATTTGAATAAGAATGAGAAGCTCGATAGGGATACTAGTGTCATGTCAATCCTCAATTGACGGATAGAGACGTGATAGTTTTATTCTGGCATCATCAGTTCTAAATTGCCAATTGACTTTTTTA
>JGI10211J34971_10002453_pt1 | contig 15137 bp, 7 predicted proteins | sample Etolagsediment_FD_34971 | JGI IMG/M metagenome (IMG submission 34971) | reverse complement strand
GACGAGGATGTTGCCGGCGGGAGCCGGTGAGGAATGGACCGGGCCGCCGAGGACGAGCTGCCAGCGGATGGTGCCGTCGCCCTTGGCGATGCCGTAGACGTTGCCGTTGTAGCTGCCGATGAAGAGGAGATCGCTGGAGCCGAGGGCGGGGGAGGAGCGGTTGACGCCGCCGGTTTGAGTCTGCCAGCGGACGGTACCGGTCTCGCGGTCGAGGGCGTAGACGAAGGTGTCGAGATGCCCGAGATAGACGCAATGGTCATCGACGGAAAGGGAGGAGATGCCCGGGTGCTGGTAGTCCCAGCCCTTCTCCTTGCCGGGGTCGAAGCGCCATTTCAGGCGGTAGCCGCTCCAGGACTTGGCGTCGATGGCGGCATTCTCGAGCATGTCGAAGGCGACGATGCCCTTGATGTACGAATAGCAGACGCCGTCGCGGGCGGCCGGGGTAAAGACGCCGTTGTCGATGCCGCCGTCGATCTCGTAGGCGCGGCGTTCGGTGAGGACGTCGACAAGGACAGTGGCCTGGCTGCCGCGGAAGAAGGTCACGAGGCCGCGATGGATGAGGGCGGAGTTGCCGCGGGAACCGGGGCCATGGCCGTCACGGCAGCGCCAGACCTCCTTGCCATCGGCGACGTCCAGCCCGACCAGGTTGTTCCATGGCTGGGAGTAGAAGACGACGCCGTCGAGGATCTTGCCGTCCTTGTGGCGAATGGGGCCGGGGATGACCAGCGGGGAGTCGTCCCAGAAGCCGCCGGGCCGGTGCCAGGTCTTGGCTCCGGTGGCAGCATTGAGGGCGAACACACCCTTCGGGCCGTTGTAGAAGACTTTGCCGCCAAAGACGGCGGCCGAGGATCGCACCGGGGCGCCGGTGGCGAGCCGCCATTTCTCCTTGCCGGTGGCCAGGTCAAGGGCATAGATGGTGCCGTCGTCGCTGCCGACATGGACCAGGCCGTCGACGACGACCGGGGAGGACTGCACCGGGCCGCCGGTGGCGAACGTCCACTTCACCTTCGGCATGGCCTGGGGACCGGGTGAGGTGAACTCGCCGGTGCGCGCCACGTTGCCCCGCCAGATGCAGCCCTGGAGGGTCGGGTTGTCGGCGGCGCCCACGACCAAGCCAAGGACCAGGGCGAGAAAGACCAGCGGGAATTTCATGGTTTGGCGTCTCCGGTTGGGATGATGGGAATCGCGCTCGGATGGAGATTGTTCAATTCGTCCTTCATGATCCCTCCGCATCGTTCTCAATTGGCGTCCAGGCGGGACGGATCGAAGTCGAGGACTTTGACGGGCACGTAGGGAGGCGGCTCCTGGGGATGGGTGCCGGCCTCGCAGCGGGCGACGCGGAAGCCGATCTCGGGATAGCCTTTGGCAATGGTTGCGACAATGCCCGTCTTGGGGCGACCGCCGACGTGCATCATGAAGGGCACCTCGTTGCCATCGGTGCGGAAGGATCCCCCCACGGGCATGGGCAGATTCTCGCCACGGGGATGGTCGCTGACGTAGTAGGATTCGCCGCCACCGAGAGTCCACTCGAAGACGTTGCCGGCCAGATCGTACAGGCCCCAGGGATTGGGTTGCTTGCGCTTGACGGGCTGGGTCTTGTCCTGGCTGTTCTCCCCGCACCAGGCATGGTCGCCGACCTCACCGTCTGTCCAGGGGAACCCCTTGGGCCGCGTGTCGCCGGCCCGGTAGGCATATTCCCATTCCCAGAGGGTGGGCAGACGATAGCCGTCGGCCTCCCAGCGGACGTGGACCGTTTGCACGCCCTTGTCGGGCAAGGTGTAGTGGGACTCCCGCCCGCTCGCGTTTTCGGGGCGGAAGCGGTGGGCGCGCCGGTAGACCTGGGTCTTGGCGAGATCGGTGCAGTAGACCGGGGTGCACCCCTGCATCTCGGAGAGGGCGTTGCACCAGACCATCGCATCGTTGTGGGAGACCTGGGTGACCGGCTCGTCCGGGGTGAAGGACGCGCCGGGATCGCTCCAGTCCATGCTGCCGAGGTCGCCGTCGCGGTCGAAGGCGTAGCCATGGGCCAACGCCCAGGCGTAGACCTTTCTCCATTGGGCAAACGTCGTTTCGGATTCCGCCAGGAGGAAGGGGCTGATCTTGACCTCCGCCCCGTCGCGACGGGGGTAGGTGCCGCCGGGAATGGCCACCATCGTCAAGCCGGGATCGCCGGCCAGGGAGGCAACCTCGACCGGCGCATAGCGGGCCTGCCACTGGGCAAGGGCGGTGGCGGCATCGGCGGCGGGGCGTCCGGGGGACTGGACGACGACGAGGCCATCGGTGCCCTTGGGCCGTTCGCCCTCGGTGGCGGGGCGGAAGCCGTCGGCCGCCCACTTCACATGGATCTCGGGACGTGCGTCCCACTTCTCCCGCAGGTTGCGGTCGAGGACGCGCCGCAGGGTCAGGGTCAGGGCCGCATCGGTGTAGAGGCAGGGCTCGCGACCCTCGTGTTCGGACAAGGCATTGCACCAGGCGGCGGCATCCAGCCAGGTGATGTCGGTCACGGGTTCGGCCGCCGTATGCGGACGGTCATCCAGGAACATCGTTCCCATGTCGCCATCGCGGTCGTAGACGTAGGGCTCGTGCATGCCGTACTGATTGCGGTTGCTCCAGGCATGGATCTTCCGCCAGTCGGCATAGGCGACGGGCCCGGCGGTGATCGCCCCGCCGCCCGGAAGCGGCTGCATGGAAAGTAGATATGACGGAGCCTCGGGCTGTGCGACGACCGCATCCATGCCGAATGCGTACCACTTCACCCACAACGAGGCGGGCCCGAGCGTCGGCTTGGCGATATACCAGCCGCAGGCCCGGATGTCGGCGAAATCCCGGCGTGCGAAGTTCGCGGACGCCGCCTTGAACTCGATGCGGTAGGGCGCGGTGGGGGTGTATTCCGCCCAGCGCGTGGCCATGGGCTTCAGTTCGTACAGGGTTCTGGTCGTTCCCCCGAAGGCATGTTCGGAGATGTAGAGGCGCTCGCCGTCCTGCACGACGAAGCGGCCCTCCGTGTACTCCTTCCAGTAGCGGGAAACGTAGACGGCGAGCCGGCTTTGATCGTCAAAGGAGACCGGATGACGGTCGCCGCCATTGCGGAAGTCCGCCTTCTTCCAGAGCCACAGGCCGAAGGTGCGCAGGCCGACCTTGCCGCCGTCGGTCGCATAGGAATGCAGGTTGAAGTCGTCGCGCAGCTCGTGGTTGAGGTTGATGCCGCCCTCGCTCCAGTTTGGCCGACGGTTCGCCCAGAAGGTCGCCGCCCCACCGTAGAAGCGGGCGCTGTTGCCCTTGCGGTGGTAGAACGTGCCATCGGGATTGAATGGCCGGTCGAGCGAGAACTCGTAGTAGGCCAGGGAGTCCGCGTCGGTGCTGCCGTCGCCGTCGACATCGATCGGGCAGTCCCCCGCCGGCGAGCCCTTGAAGAGCTGGACGACATTCTCGCCCCCACGATACGTGGGCAGGCCCTGGGTGCCGCCGTGCCAACAGTAGTCGTCGCCGAAGTCGACGACCGGGACGTTCCGTCCGGCCTGGAGATGGACGCCCGAGGCCATGGCCAAGACGCCGACTGCAGCAAGGAAATGGGTCTTCAACCAAGGAATTCGCCTTTTTGCCACGGAAGGGAAGATAGCGGGGTGTTGCGGACGACGCAAGGAACTGGGCGCGGATTGTGGTGTGAGAGCCCCGCGGTGGCCTTCGGTGTTTGGGTTCAGAGGGACATGAGGTACTCGTCGTACCCGAACTGCTCGAGTTTCTCCGGGTTGATGAAGCCGCCGTAGCCGTTCTCGACGTAGGTCCGCACGATCTCTCGCTCGGCTTCGGGGCTGCCCACGAAGTGGATGAACTTCCAGGCCGCGTTGATCTTCGCCCGGTCCTTGGTGGTGGCACAGATGCCGAGCCCTCGCATGTGCAGTTCGGTGACCGATCTGCCGTTCTCCCGTGCCTGCTCGGCCGTGATCTCCTGAGTGACGAACTCGTCCAGGGGAAGAAGGAACTCGCGTTCGATGTAGCTGCCGGACTGACGCCCGTTCACGTGAATCACGTTCGGCGCTGTCCCGCCTGCGATCGACATCAGGAGCGGCGCCTCGCCGGCCGCTCCCTCGAAACGAAGCCCCGTCGGGTTGCCTTCGGGTTTGATGTCGGGGTACTTGCGGCTGAACGCGCGGTAGACCGCGAGCTGCGCTTTGCCGTCGAGACTGAAAGCGGCATCGGGCCCCGGCGCGAAGTCGGTCGTGCGGAAGGTGACGTCCTCGGCGCGGACGCTGAAGACGACCAGGAGCAGGGCAATCGCCAGGTGTCTTGCCAACTACTCGCCCTCCTCGTGGAAGAGCATCTCGGCCCCGACCGGCGTGTGCGGTCCACCGTTTACCGATGCGCGGATCTCCAGCGCGACGTGGGTGTGCGCCTGGAAGTAGTCGATCCGGACCTTGTGGTAGCCCTGCTTCAGAGCGATCGTTCCATCCCCCGACCACGCGTCGCGAGCACAGAGGACGTTCAGTTCGACCACGGTCGCCCCGTCGATGGTCAGGCGCGAGCCGTCGTCAGAGCGAACAGCGAAGTTGTAGAGGCCGTCCTCAGGCACCTTGATGTAGCCGTCGAGCTGAATCGCGAAGTCCTCGGCCTGACCGGCAGCTCTGGCAATGTTCAAGTCTCTCGTGACCCCGCTGCCGTCGGCGTCGAGCTTGCTCATGTCGGGGATCCGCTTCCAGTTCCCTCTGAAGAACTTGTAGGCGAGCCCGGGCTTCGGCGACTTGGGTTCGGATGCGGGTAGGAGCTCAGCCTTGGTGAACATCACGGTCATCGGCGACCGTGCGACGCCGTCGTTGGTGAACGCCCGCAATTTCAGGTCGGTTGTCTCTGTGAGGGCGATCGGGCCACCGTACTCCGGTGAGGACGTGCCGGGGTCGTGACCGTCCGTCGAACAGCGGAGCGTGGTATTGGGTTCCAAGTTGATCACATTGACCTTGATCGATTCGCCAAAGACCCGTTCTCCGGGCGTGAGAACGGCCAGTGTGCGGCGTTCGACCGTTGTCTTGCCGAGGTGCAGTACAAGATCGTGGTCGCCTCCGTCAGTGTAGGCCATCCGACGGGGTTCGGCCGAGAGCTTCGCTGAAGAACGTATGATCTCGCGATCGGCCAGCCACGGTTCGATGACGAGATTCCCCAGCGGGTTGTTCCTGATCGATATGACCTTGCGGACGCCTTGCTTCGTCTTCTCCTGGTCCACGCGCACCTGAACCCAGTCGACCTTGCCCTTCTGTGCGATCGGTATCTGTACTTCGAGAAAGTCCCAGGCTTCGGGCGTGTGCTCGGCAACCGTGACCGTCTGGTCCGGGATTGAGTACTGGACCCCGGCCAGCCGTTTAAGGATCAAGTCGGTGATCGCGCTGTCCCAGTTGTAGTAGAGCGATCCCCATGGCTTGTCGTCGGGGTCCCAGCACTCCGGCGCGACAGGGAAGCCGAGGTCTTTGTTCATTGCGTTGATGTGGTTGAGCGTGATGAAGACCGCGTCCCAGTCGCGATGGTGCCGGAACATGCCTTCGACGGCCAGCCATGTGCTGATGGTCGAGACGCGGAACACGCCGTTCGGTGGGTCGTTCGGGGGGCGGATGCGCAGCGACACCGGGCCGAGAAAGCCGGTCTCGGTGTTCATGACCCAGTCGTCGCATTGGGCGTTGGCCCAGTCGGTGGGCATTTCGTCGCACATCATCGAGGCGAGGTGCCAGATGTCTTTCCACGGCGAGCCCTTCTCTGCATAGAAACTCGGGCAGTACGCGCCCCAGTTCTTTGTGAATCGCTCGAGCATGCCTGGGTGCATCCCCTCCCAGTGCGGCACATCCGCGTCCCGGCCGAGCTCCCTGGCCATCCTGATCAGGTCGCGGAGTGCGTTCAGCTCGATGCCCATGCTCTCCTGCGGTCCCTTGCCATCCCAGTACAACGGTCGGAAGAGCGCGTTGTAGGCAGTGTCGAGGAACTCGCGGTCGCCGGACTTGAGATACATATCCCACGACAGCTCGACACTGCCGACCAGGTTCATCCAGACGCCCGGCGAGTACCACGTCGTGCCGAAGTTGTCGGGGAGCCCGTTCCTCTCGTCTTTGAATGGGACCATGGACTTCCACGACAGCACGTTGCCGTAGCCCCAAGCCTCGCGGTCGACGACCCACGAGCCCATGGCGGTGTAGACCCAGGAATCCCAGAGGTGAAGCCCCATGAAGTTGTTGATCGCAGTCTGGGTGTGCGGATACATCTCGTATCCCTTGCCCGTGTATGTGAAGTACATGAAGTAAAGCGACCAGAGGTAGTAGTAGGTCTTCACGGCGGCCTCGTCCGAACAGCGGAAGTAGGGGATCTGCGTGTTCAGCAGGTCGTTGAACCATGCGGTCTTCGCAGCAAGTGCGGCTGCGGGGTCGTTGAGCACGGACTTGGTGCGTCTGACCGCGGCCTCGTACTCGTCGCCCACGCTGTAGGTGAGTACGGTCGGCATGTTCGGCGCGCAGGAGAGTGTGAAGGCGTAGGCTTGTCGGCCTTCTCCGTCGCGTTCGACGGTGGGCGATTGGATGGGCTGGCCGGAGGAGAGCACAATGCTCATGCCATCGTACATGATCCTGCCGACGACAGCCGGTTTCCTCCAGTTGAGTTTCGTGAGGATGGTGCCGCCTTCGCTGATGTCGATGGCGTTGTTGGTGCTGTCGAATCTCCCGCTGGCCGTGCGTTCCTGGCTGAACACCTGACCGGGTTTGTCCCCGTCAAAGGTGGGATACCTGTCGGGGTTGACGAAGCTGTGTCCCTCGAACCGGATGTCAACCGGCCGGTCCGCCGTGATGATAGTGCAGAGGACATCGTTCTTCGAGATGAACTTGACCTCGGTGATCTTGGCTCCTCCCACCACATAGGTGCAAGTCACACGGTCGGGCCGCCAGATCATTGACTGCGGTCTGGGATGCTTGTGGCGTTTGCCGTCGACGACGACCGTGCCGTATGCGCCGCGGATGTGATTCCAGAACTCCCAGCCCATCTTGTCGTGCCCGGTTCCGCCGGCGCCCGTCGCGATGCCGAAGCCGCGAGCCCGACCGTCGCGGAACATGGGGTGGGTGAAGCCGATGGTCTCATGTTCGCGCGGCCGCCATTTCTCATCGACCTTGCCGCCGATGTAGTACATGTGGTTGCCGGCGATGAACGAGTATTGCTTCCCCTCGACGTCCCGCGCCAGCATCTCGCAGTAGTCCGCCTCCGGCGGCACCGCACGGGTCGGCAGAACGAGGCAGGCCAGCGCGGCAGCGATCAGAACTGTCAGTCTGGTGGTCCGGGCGTGCATGTCTCGTTCCTTTGACTTGCGTTAACCTAGGTCGAAGTCACATCGGGAGCAATGCCTGAACACGCCATTGTTTTGTCCCATCGCGCCACGCGCCGGCTTCGGAATGAGACGTATCCCTTGCTCACAGGGAGAGCCGTGACTACGTTGTGGGGAGGCCCGTCTGGAGTAGTCCGGAGCACGAGATGAAGATAGCTAAGCCCTTCGCCTGCATCCCTGAGGGCTGCAGGGACCAACACCTGACAATGGTGCCCGAATACGCCAAGCCGTTCCGGGATCACGACATCCGCGGCGTGGGCATTCACGAGGTGGTTGAGCCATACGAAATCCGGCGTGTTGGCGTGCCTTGGTATCTTGTGCTCTACACATATGGCGGAGCTGCACGCTACGAGTGCGGCGGCAAGTATGGCGAGATCAAAGAGGACGAGCTTTGGGTGGGGCCGCCGAACATGGCTTACCGGTACCGGGCGATCGGGGAGTGGAAGATTATCTCCGCAGCTCTGTTCGATGTGGAGGACCTTGCTCACCTTGCCGGCGAGGCAACGCACAAGAGCGTGGCGCACCCGTTGAAGCACCTCGTCTCCGCCGTGGAAGCCTATCTGGCCGAGTCGTCCCATGCGCTGGAAGACGAGGCCCTCGCCGCCACGGCATTGGCTGAATACATCAGCGTTGCAATTCGACGCGAGTTGGCTCCCGTCGACGGCGCTGAAACGAATGCGGCCGCATTGGAGTTGAGGCGTCTGTGGGAGGCAGTGAACGCGTCGGCGGATGTGAGGTGGCCGGTGCCGGAGATGGCGCAACAGCTCTTTGTCTCCGTGCGGCAGTTTCAGCGGATGATGCGGTCGCAATATGGCCTGACCGCCGAAATGATGCTGCGTAAGGTGAGAATGGGACACGCTCGTGAACTTCTTCTGGCAACCAGCTTGCCTCTTGCGATGATCGCAGAGAAGGCGGGATACCGGAGCGTCTATTCGTTCTCCAAGGCGTTCAAGAAGCACTTTGATTGCAGCCCTGGTGCGTTCCGCCGTGGCGGGTACGAGCCAATTGGGGGCAGCCATACTTCACGATCAACGTCCGGAGCAACCAACCCGGCAGGCAGGAGTGTCACAAGTAGATGGCGGACGACGAGAACAGCATCAGCGCCATTACCGGATGAAGCGGCCGGGACTTGATTGGAGCAGGGCTACGATGGGCGGCACCAGCGCTGTGCTGCTTCTGGGAACAGGTGGGTCGTCAGCACGTATCCCAGGTCGTGTTCGAGTGCGAGTTCGTCGACGTTGATCGCTTCGCACGCGCCGGATCAGACGGTGCCGGCCGGGGCCGGCACGCTGAATTGGCCGCAACAGCAGAACAGGTCGTCGGGGTCCATGTGGAGCACGTCAACAAGCGTGTCCCAGGTGGCTCGTTCCTCCGTACAGAGGCTGGCCGGCGTGTCGGGGCTGACCCTGTGGATCTCCCGTAGGTAGTGCCGGTAGATCTCGGCCCGTGCAGGACGCGGGAAGGGGTTGCAGTACTTCTCCGCCATCTCGTCAACGGCGGACCGGGCCATTCCGAGCATCTCAGGATCCAGGTTCTCAGCGCCGAAGATCTGCTCCAATTCGGAACAGGTCATCATGGAGAGCACCCAGAACCTGACGGTGTCGGGAGTCGCGACGGCAAAGAGCTTCTCCAGTGCCTCTGTCGCCTCCTCGCGCCAGCCGATGTGAGGAATGATCGGCGAGAAGCCGGCCCGGACCGTATACCCCGCGTCCTGGCACTTGCGCATTGCTTCGAGCCGCTGATCGAGGCTCGGGGTCCCGCGTTCGATGAGACGGCACTGCGTCTCGGTGGCCAGGGTCCAGTAGCAGGGCATGTGTTCCTTGTACGGCATGTCCAGAAGGTGGTCGATGTTGTTGCTCTTGGTGTAGACCAGCAGGTACTTGCCGTTGCGCTGGAAGCACTCGCCCAGCACTTCCGACGCCCCGTACTCCGGCTCGAAGCAGGGATAGTCACTGGTCAGATCGTAGCGGTACAGCATCTGATAGGGGTGCTCGCGGAAAGTCCGTTCGAGGTCTTTGGCGAACGCCTCCAGGTCAAGCATGATGTTCACCGCGTACCCGAGCCCGCAGTAGTCACAGCGGTGCACGCAGCCGTTGAGGGAGTGGATGCTCCACCCGCCCTGGCAGACGTACGGTTTCCCGTCGCATCCGTCGCTCTGCTCACGGCGTCCGTACTGCGGACGCATCCCGGCGATGGCCCGTGCGATGTTCGCAGCCCGGGGGTTACTGTACTGCCGTGCCATCGGGGCAATCTTGGCGGCGTCCCAGACAAAGGTGTTGAAGACAAAGACCGGATCGCTGTCGATCTTCTCGATTCCCTGCCGAACCCGACTCGACTGCACGGGCAGCAGCTCCGATGCGCCGGATGCCTCGATCACCATGTCCGTGTCATTCTCGTCGATGAGATCGAAGGACGGATTACCCAGCCCTTCCAGCATACGTTCCAGCCGCGCTACGGCCAGAGGAGTCTCGTACACCCGTTTGTGTACAAACACACGCCGCGGATTCAGCGTATACATGCGCTCACATTCTCCTTGCTACACTGCCTTCTTCAGCACGACGTCGTTCAGCATTGGCCATCGCTTTGGGCCGGTGCGTCACCCCAGTCGCATACACGCGTCAGTTCGCCGTCTTTCAGGCAGGACTGGTGAGCGGCGACGCCGGCGGCGACGTAGCGGGTTGCTTCCCAAATGCTGATAGCCGGCCGGCGATTGTGCACCACGGCATCAACAAACTCGTGCACCAAATAGGGATGTGAGCCGCCGTGGCCCGTGGGGACGAAGTCGTCACCGGGCGCGGCGTTGGGCTGCGTGGCACTCTTGAATGCCGCCGCGACGTCGGGCGGCAGCGGATCACGCATCTCCTCGACGGAAACCGGCGTGCGGCCGTCGCGCGTGCACCATGTCCTGCGCTCGAAACTGCCTTTGGTGCCGTAGACACGGAAATCCTCGCGGTCGCTGCCGGCCGTGCACTCGCGGTGTTCGCAGATGCGCATCGTGCTGCCGTTGCTCATGTGGAACAGCGCGGTTTCGTTTGCGAACAACTCGCTGTTGTCGTGGAAGTAGGGGTCCTTCGTGACCGGAGGCAGTCCCCATGCGGCGACTTTGACGGCGTGCGCGTTCATCACGCATATCGGCCCGCTGGTGGAATGGGTGGGGTAGTGCATCGGCCCGCCGGTGATGCCGCGGTCGTGGTAGCTTTGCCAGATCCGATGATAGTCCTGCCCGATCCGTCCGGACCGTCGCGCCGCCATGACGTCGCGGAGATCGCAACCGGGCGAGTCGAAGGCGTGCATGTACTCACCTTCGCTGTAGGTGAAGGTCCCGAACGCGCCCTCCGCGGCCCGCCGCCGCCCGTACATCGCCTCGGGCCGGTAGTACGTCGTTTCGCCCAACATGTAGTGCAACCCCGTCCGTTTCACGGCGTTGACGAGTCTGTCGCACCACTCGAGGGTCTCATCTCCGTCGGGCAGCACAATGATAGGCACGGCACTGTACACGTGCTTACCCGACTCCAGGGCCTGCAGGCACTGTGGCGCATGCAACCAAGGCTGTGTGATGATCACGAGTGCGTCGAGGTCCGACTGGCAGATGGCGTCCAACGAATCGTACACGTCGCGCGGCGAGAGTTTGTCTCGCCAATCGTCCCTGTCCGCGAATCTGCGGACCCGGTCCGGTTCGGCGTCGCACAACGCGATCCGGTCGACCAACGGATGACTCCTGAACAGATCCGCGAACGCGGTACCGAACTGCCCGAGCCCAACCAAGCCGATGCTGATGCCCATACTGGGCCTCCTTCCGGTGCGGCCGTGTTCTCCTTGTTGACCGGTAGTATCCCTGTGGGAACCGCCGTCGCGAGAGGATAACATCCCGACTGGGGTCATGCAATCCTGTTCGCGCCACTCCGCAAGCTGTTGATGCGCTTCGCGCCCCCCGGAGCCGGGAGAAGTCGGCGCGGCGAGGCCGTGGTTTGTCTTGGCGATGACGTCTTTGCCCGTGTCATGGTGTCGACGCCCGCTCTCCCAGCGGAGCGGCGCTGCAGCCAGAAGAGCAGCAACGTATGCCGCGGGATTTGTGGGACGGAGCACTCACGAACCCAATGCTGACGCCCGTAGTGAGTCTCCTGCCGGTGCGAAACGCGCTTCCGTTGTGCGTTGACAGCGTTCGACCGCTTGAGAATCGAACGCCTGCGGTCAAATGGACAGGACAGGGCCATTCGTTTCCACCGGCTCCGCTGCCGTCCCGGGAGCGCCGAGGCCCACCTCGGCAGCTGGCTGAAGCCGAGCTGGGGCTCGGCGTTCCCGGGAGAGCTCCCGCTGGGTCACATTTGGACATGGGGCGTCAGCTCGCCACAAGGTGCTTCATCTACTTCTCTACGCCTGCAACCAGCACGTGCCCCAGCATGCCGCGGCCCGACAGTGGTGGGAGGATATGGTCAAGGGACGCCCCATTTGGTCCTCCTGCAGAACGCTGATTCTGCGACGTGTGTCCGTTGCCGGGAAGCACGCCTGCACAGAGCCTGGACCGGCAGACGTCCTATATTCCCATGCCGACGGTGTTCAGCTTCACAGGACGAGGACCGTGACAATGAACAAGACGAGTTTGATGATGGTGGCAATCGTGGCGGCAATGGGTTGTGCCGGCTCTGCGGAATCCGCGGCGACGGCAGACGTGGAGCAGCAACTGAACGCGGCGGACGCGGCGTGGCTGGCCGATTCGCCAGGGGCGGCTGTGGCGCTCTATGCCGCGCTGCTCGGCACGCTGCCGGCGGAAGCGGAGCCGTTCCGGGCATCGCTCATCATGCGCCTGGCGCGGGCGAGGGCCGCCGACGGCGACCGCGAGGGAACACTTTCGGCACTGGGGATGCTCGCGAAGCTGGAGTATGTGCCTGAGCATCAGGCGCTGGCGGCCGAGGAACTGAGAGCGACCGTCGCCGGCAAACCGCACCCGGGGCGGCGGCGAACGGACATCCCGCGGGTTCCGCAGCCTCAGGCGACGATCCATGTGAACGGCAGATCAGCCGCCGAGGGGGACGGCACGGAAGCCAAACCGTTCGTCAGCGTCCACATCGCGCTGACGGCGGCCCGCGAGATCCGCAAAGCCGGGCGTAGCGGCAGCATCGAGATTGTGCTCGCGCCGGGGCGGCATCTACTCAAAGAGCCGATACAGCTGACATCCGAAGACGCCGGGGCGCCGGAGGCGCCGTTGGTCATTCGCTCGCGCGACACCGATCATCCCGCCATACTTACCGGGGGCGTGGCGTTGACAGAGTGGGCTCCGGTTGCGGACACCGCACTGCGGGAGCGGCTTCCGGAATCCGTGCGCGACCGGGTGAAGGTCTGCGATCTCCGCAGTCACGGCATCGAGTCTGTCGGCGAGCTTGTTCTCGGCGGGTTCTCGAGCCAGCGGGGCGGGGCTTCGAGTCACCGGTTCCGTTCGCTCCCCGTGCCGGAGCTGTTCTACAATGGCACGCCGCAGACCATGGCGCGTTGGCCCGACTCCTTGCTGGTCCGTCTGCCGATCGACGAGCCGGCCAAGCAGGAGCAGGAGCGCTACCGGCGCTGGGCGAAGGAGACCGACCTGTGGCTGTACGGCTATTGGCATTGGGACTGGGCGGATGCGTACGAAAAGGTCGCATCAATCGAGGAGAACGGCATGATCCGGCTCGAACCGCCGACGAACAGGTACGGGTTCCGCCGCAAACTGGGGTGTGCGGTGAACGCGCTCTGCGAACTGGACCAGGCCGGCGAGTGGTACCTGGACACTGAAGGCGGGCGGATCTGTTATCTGCCGCCAGAGAGCTTCGCGGCCGGCAAGACGGAGTTCTCCGCTTACGGCCCGGCAATTGTCGCCGAGAGCTGCGCCCATCTGCAGGTCCGGGACCTGGCGATCAACTTCGTGCGGGGTGACGCCGTGATCTTCCGGGAATGCTTGGGCCTCGTTGTGTCCGGTCTGGACATCCAGGACTGCTCGGGGTTGGGCGTCCGGATTGACGGAGGCAAACGCCACCTGATTCACTCGTGCCGAATCGACAGCATGGGCCGGGGCGGCATCGACTTGCACGCCGGCGACTGGCAGAAGCTTGATCCGGCCGACACCGTCGTCGAGAACTGCGTAGTGTCGAACCTCTCCCGCATTGATCGCACATACACACCGGCGTTGCTCCTCGAAGGAATGGGCGTGAAGGTCCGGCACAACCTCTTCGTCGACATCCCGAGCAGCGCCATCCGTTTGGAGGCGTGCGATGCCCTTATCGAACTGAACCGCTTCCGCCGTTGTGTCTACGAAAGCGGCGACCAGGGCGCGATCGACATGTGGGCGAACCCGTTGTATCGCGGGAACATCATTCGCTGGAACGACTTCGACAGCATCGTCAACAACGAATCGCACTACGGTGCCGCGGCGGTGCGTCACGACGACTACATCAGTGGTTTCATGGTGACCGAGAACGTGTTCCGCAAAGGCAGTCGACGCGGATTCGGAAGCGTGCAGTTCAACCAGGGCACGGACAATTACGTAGAAGGCAATGTGATCGTGGACTGGCACGCCGCGTTTTCCGGCCGGTCGACCGTGGGCAAGCAGTGGGCGAGCCGTATCCAGGGGCATCCCAACTCGAAGCGCATGCTGGCGGAGACCGACTGGAAATCCGACGCGTGGCGCACGAAATACCCCATGATCCGGGACCTGCTCAACGGCGACGACAACCACAACTACCTGATCGGCAACATGCGGCTGGGCGTCGGTTCGTGGGGCGGCGTCAGTCACGCCATCAGTCTTGGTAACAGGGAAGGCGACCGCAACGTCTCCGCCGGCGTGCTGTCGGACATCAAGCTACATCTCGTGCCATGGTACCCGATTCCGGTTGACCTCATTGGCCCGTACTCCATCCGGGGGAGACTGGACAGCTTGCCCGTGACCGTGTCGGGGCCCTTCATCTCGGGGAAGACACCGTTCACGGGTGAGACCACGGTCACGATCTCGACTGCTCTTCCCGGCCGCATCGCCTACACGGTTGACGGCAGTGACCCGGGGGCCGGGTCACCTACGTACGGCACCCCTCTCGTGCTGAAAGCTGCGACCACGGTCAAAGCTGTGCTCTTGGGGGAGAACGGAGAGTGCTCACGCGTCGCGTCCGCGTCATTCGAGCCGGTCGCCCCGCTCGACGCTTCAGGCGCCAAGTGGGTCCGCGCCATCGACGCCATCGACCGACGCGGCGTCGAGATCGAGCCGGAAGGCACGATCGGCCATTGCGAGAACGGCGATTCAGCCGGATATCTGCTCGACTTGGGCGCCGATCCCGTGACCAAGCTGGAGCTCGAGTACGCCGTGCCCAAGCAGTACGCGAACCAGACGATGCACATCCATCTCAACTCGCCCAAGGGCAAACGCGTCGGTACGGTCCGTTTCCCCGCCACGGGCGGCTTCCAGGACTTCAAGCCGCTCACGACCAAGATCGAACCGATTGCCGGCGAATGCCACCTTCACTTCGTCTTCCAGGGCGGCAGCGGCATCTGCAATCTGAGACGCTTCCGCTTTCTGCCGTAGGCGGCCTACGCCGGAACAGCACGTACAGCGTGGCGCGCTCTGACCCCCAGGGCTGGCCACGACGTGCTGACAGCTTCCTGGGGAAAGCGCAACCCGCGTTCCCTTCCCGCGAGCGGCTTGCCGCCGCGATTGCCCGGCCATGAGCGCACGGCGCTCCTTGGAGTGACGGCGGCTTGACGCCGCTTTTGCTTAGGCGCGGCTTGACGCGCCGTCTTGGAGTACCGCCCGTGGACGGGACGGCTCGGAACGCAC
>JGI10211J34971_10002450_pt1 | contig 15139 bp, 20 predicted proteins | sample Etolagsediment_FD_34971 | JGI IMG/M metagenome (IMG submission 34971) | reverse complement strand
ACAAGTTCACCTATAGCCATATTAGTAGCAGTTGTAAGATCAAGAGTGCGTCCAGCATCTCTAGCCTCAGACATGTGTTTTTGCGCTCTATTAGCAGTAGCTTCAGCCAGTTTTTTCCTCGGCCCAGCATCTCTGCCGGGTAAATCTCCTAGGGTGGGATGATCTTTTATAAGATCTTCAGCAAAACCTACCTCGCTGGCATTAGCTTTCCGGGCCATAGTAGCCTTACCCTTTGGTTTGCCTGCGGCCTTAGCGGCTTCTTTTTCTAGTTCCTGTACATGTTCTATAATATCAGGCTGAGAATTTCTTAGAATACTGATTAACTGAGCCTGTTCTTCAGGAGGTGCAGCTAGAATAGCCTCGATAGTAGCATCCTCTTCAGGGCCACCAGCGTCTAACAAAGACTGTTTATTGGCAGCAATATAAGCAACAGCATCCTCTGTAGTTGGTTGGGATACAGCACCTAAGACGATATTACCATATTCCTTAGCATTAGCTGTCTCGATTTCTCTCTCTTCTTTTGTAGCAGCTTGAGCTATCTCTTGACGTTTACGAGCCAATTCAGTTCGTAGTTTATCTCTTTCTAAGCCAGCGGTCTCAGCAGCAGCCTTTTCTTGAGCAGCAAGATATTCAGACTGGAGTTTACGAGTCTCTTCAGCCCTTCTAAGTTTACGTATAGGTGCACCAGCGGCCTGTTCTTCTAGACCAGCCCTCTCAGACTCAATCTGAAGTCCTCTCAGCTCTTGTTCTTGACCCATACCCTGTAGCCTCATCTCCTCTAAACCACGCTGACGGGCTTCCTCAGGGCGTTCTATGAAGCCTTTACGCATGTTTTCATACAACTTCTGTCCAGAAGCTGCAATAAGATCGTTTAGCGCCATTAGTATCTCCCCGGCAAATTGGCTAAGAAACCGCCACCAGTATTCATAGTACCCGTTGGTGTACTGTAAGGGGGTGGGTTAAATGTTCCTCCACCTGCTCCTGTGAACTGTTGACCAATATCCCTCAAAGCACCACTCCAAGCACCAGCAGAGCCTAGCGTACCAGCAGCCCTAGCTTCTCCAGCACCCACAGCAGCCTGTCCTTGAGCACCAGCGGCAGCAGCACCCAGTCTTGCCAAATCAGATACCGAAGAACGTCCTATATCAGCAAGACCGCCATAGCCACTCATAGGAGCTGTGTACTGACGACCATATGTACCTAAAGAGCGTTCATACTCCTGTTGCTCACGACTCACCTGAGATTGGTAATCCTGCATGGCTCTTTGTCGGGCAGCACCAAATTCCTGAGAACCCATCTGTTGACCATATTGAATAAGACCAACAGCCCGTTCACCACTCTGTAATTTACCCAGAGCACCTGCTTGTCGGGATAGGGCACGTTCACCTTCAGCTAGACGAAACTCATAACCGGGGTCTTTGTACTGTTGGAACTCCTCAGCACCAAACTGGAACGGATCTCGTATGTCTGATTTAATCAGATCTTCGTAATCTGCCTGAGCACCAAGCATGCGCTCATACTCTGCTAGGCCCCTAGTACCAGCTTCGGTGTAAGGTTTAAATGCTTTTTCTGATTTCTCATACTGTTCCTTAGCAGCTCTAGCAGCGGCTTCTTGACCTTTACGACTCTGTTTAGCCGCTTTCTTAGCGGAACTAGAGCCGAATAGACCACTAACTAGTGATCCACCGACAGATGCAGCAATAGATCCTAAAAAGTAATAGGGCTGGAACCCCCAAGTAAGCTGATGTATAAGTTTGTTGAACATGTTTATTCCTTATCCTCTAAGTAGCCCGTTATATCTTTAGATATTGTGGGAAAGGTATTTACTTTACTTAGTACATCTGTTAGTACTCTGTTATCACTTTTCATTTCATTCCTAAAGGATTCAATAGCACTACCTGTACGAATCTGCTTACCCGTATTCTCAATAATAAGTTTAGGTAAGATAGCCATAGCGCAATAAGATTGATTGATGTCCTTGCCCGTTTGCGGGTCTTTGCCTGCTATCTCAGTGTACCAAGCGCAACGATGCACTTCCCCGTCTTTAACTTCTTCGCAGACAGACCCTAGAGGGCAAGTAGATATAGTTTTAATAGCCATTAGTCTTTAGTTGCTACGATTACGTTAAGGTATTTAACTTGTAGGTCAATATTGTGAGTATGGCCACCACCCCCTCCTGTAGAACTAGTGCCTTCTGTGCCCTGCCCAGCAGTGGGCTGTGATCCGTAATCTGTGCCTATCTGCGTTCCAGCACCATGAGTATGATTATGCGAAGGCATTTCAGCAATAGTGAGAGTATGGCTATCTGTAGCAGTCCTAGCGAATACTGTACTGAAATCTACGGAACCACCAGTGGAACCACCACTGGCACTAGTTTCTGTAACTACCTGAATACCGTGACTTGCATTTGCATCTGAGCCTGTCCATCCTGTAGGGGCGGAGGCTTGGTAGAATACTAAAGCTGTACCAGATGGGAAGTTATCGACTTTAGCGCCATCACTTGCTAGACCACCACTGAGACTGCCCCCAATTACATTCCAGATAGCGCCTGTTGAATCTGTCTGTAAAGTAATTGATTGATACTGGCTTAGAGTTTTAGATGTAGACCCGTCATCAAAAGTATCAGCACCACCACAAGTAACAGTAACTAAACCAGCCCCGATATTCTTAAGGGTTACTTTAAAATCTGAGATCTGAGAATCATTAGCACCATCGATAGTAGCAATAGCTGTTAAAGTAACTGCCACAGGAGAAGCATTACTATACTCAATAGTTTTTAGTTCATCTGTATGATCTATCGTATGAGTAGTACCTGTTTGAGCCTCATTAATACCGTTAAGGGTATTCCAGTTAGTGTCCCCTTGAGATTGCGATAATGATGCACCAGCACCTTGTCGTGTAACTAAAGCCATTTATTCTCTTCCTATAATGTGCCATGTAGTTCCGTCACAGAATACATGTATTGAATCGTAATTTGCTGCAAGTGAAACAGAAGCTGAACCATCTATATTATCTGACGATGCTACCGTAACTGCCCCTGCCGCTGTTACACGCTTAATGTAATAATGTTTATCTGCGTTGTGGTCTGCGTCTGGTAGTGTAATGGTTACATTACTGGTAACGATAATAACGTTTGATTTATCCGCCGTAATTGCAGTAGCGGTAGTACTACCCGACAGATAACTATTAAAAGATATGGTATCGTACACCTTAGAAAACCAAGACTTCCATACAGGACTGTTAAATTCTGATACAATGGTTGGAGGAGGGTTTAATCGTTCTTTATGAGCCACTAATAATCTCCAATATTAACGTCTATGTCTAAGTCTTGTAGGTAAAGTTGTTCATCACCAGAGTACGATAACTGATAATTCCGTCTAGTAAACTTGCCCCCTCTACGGGCTATATCCCTCTTACTTGTATCCAAGGAACGCCCAGTAGTGAAGGTACCCTCTTGCTCAGCACTTGTAGACCATTGCAGGGTTAATGTCTGGGATGTGGGTGTTTCATCATAAGTTGGTTTAATAGAGTTTTGGAACTTTAACTTATTTATACCACCATCGTACATACCTGTTCTTACTTTCAAGGCAACATTAGAAGTTACATCTGGAGCAGCAGCAACAAAGTAAGTACTGTCTATATAACCACTTACAAAGTATCCTGTAAAACCTAGAATAGTATCGATAGGAACCATATTGTCACCAAGGGTGATTAAATCACCATTAGTTAAAATACCTTCCCCTGCTCTAGCCCTTACAGATTCATTGAAGCCACCAGTACGCTTAGTCCAAGATACTAACGGAAAGGTTGTATGCCCGTTAATGGTAGTAGACCATACGCCCCATAGTTTTGCAAAAGTATCAAAACTTAGTGTGATTTCAGGGCTGATAGGCGAGGTAGAAGCAGCTCCCGGAAGATTATAAAGCGTTAGCGTATAGACAAGATGGCCTTGAGCATTAAGTCCCGATCCAACCATCCTGAAAGACTCTTGTGTAATATTATGATTGATATAAGAGTCTATAGTATCTGTAGATACCTTTGTTACATTGTAGTTCTCTATCTTATATACGCCTAAACTACCACTGGGGTCTGACCCTACAAAGTAGATTATATCCCCATTTTCCCATACAGATACACCATCTGCACAGCCAATATTATGAAATATATCCGCACGTCTATTTAACGGACTGCCTACAGAGTTGGCTGCATCATAGAAGAATTCAATAGTACGTGTACCAAGAGCAACAACAGACTCTCTATGCCTTCCTAAGTATACACCCTTATCATGATTACGCTCGGCAGTAATAAAACCAGCAGCCGGAAAAGTATCAACATCCCCAACAGCACTGTTATAAATTATCCCATCTTCATCCATGAGGAATAAGTAACCATCTAGAACTGCACCACCTTGGCACAAAGTTGTAGGGAAATTAGTAGGGGAGTGAGAACTGAATACATTGGCCGTAGTTATCTTAAAGGCATTATTATTTTCAGCATCAGTAATGATAAGCACTTCACCACCACCAGATACATTTGCTTCGTGAAACTCTACACGCTCAGTACCACTAGAAATAGTCCCTACGGTTGTACTATAGTCATCCCTGTATACAGTGTCATCCTCTACGAAATAGAGCGTATTGTTGTGTTCCCAATAGTATATACCCCTACCACGATCATTCAGACCAGATGCAGATTCGGCATCGCCAAAAACATCAATAGAAGGTCGCTGAGTAACTTCAAGAACATCTCCTAGTTTCTGTATGATGCCGTTAAAAATACCAGAGGCATATTCTGTTATGCCAGTACCGCTAAAAGCCCTGATTACAAAATCAACAGCAACAGGTATCTTATCAGAAGCCATTAACGGTATTCCGGTGAGAAGTAAATAGACGAATCTTCTTGATCCCAAGCCATAACTGTATCCTTTACGACAGTTGCTTCTTGGTGGAGTAATCCACGTTCAAGACGTGGTATACCATACTCAGGAGCTAGTCTTACGGCAAGTCCGTACTTGATAGCTTCATACCACTCAGACGGAAACTCAAAGTCGTCAGTTGATGTTTCATCCATATCGTCAAAAGGCTTCTGATAAAGAATCTCAAGGGTATTAGCAGCAGCAAATGAAGCGTTGGGTGAGGGCCATACGTTTAGCACACCGTTATTCAACTGTAAATCATAGTAATAATTAACAGGGATACCCTCAGAGTCTTTATCAGATAGTCTCCAATACTCTTCACGACTCATCTTAATTAAAGGCACGTCAGTAACAGTTGCTGTAGTACGCCTATAAACATCAATAATACGCATAGGACGAGAACCTACAACATCCCCTGATGGACTAGAGATACCAAGGTTATACTGGTATTGACTGGCAACGGGTGTAAGACTCTTACGACGCACTTGCCATAACTGAAGACCATCTGCCTGCCAAGCCTTGAGCATAATGTTAAGGGCAACACCCGCCTGAGTTATCTCATCATCGGTAGGATCTTCATCTATAGAGCCTACTCCTATAAGACGTAGAGAAGCTTTGATAAGATCGTTCTTAGTGATGCTGTAATCTGTTGAGGCTGTTAAAGCCATCGAAAACTCCTACCTAATTAAGTATTACGATTAATCTTTCTTGTACTCATTTATTCCGCTCTTTAATGCGAATAACAGCCCACCACAGCGTGGCAATCAATACCAGCATGGACAGCGCTGGATTGATAAAGCCCTCTATGATGATGCCAAGGCTTTGCAATGCAGAAATAACCCCAGCAGGGAATAGCCCGGCGTCCAGTACATGCTTGGCAATATCTTTGATGTGATTGGCTTCGTGACTCATTACAAGCCCCCGAATGCCTGATCGACTTCCGCAAGGGTCGTAATTGCCCCTGAATCAATATCGGCAATAATAGATTCTGCTGCATCAAGCAGGGTGACAGATGCGAGCACTCTTGGATCAGCCTCCAGCGCGTCGAGATAGCCTGTCTCATCTGCCGTGAGTGGCTTGCCCTTGCCTCGCTTGCCTTGCAGCAGGCTTGCTTTGGTGCGCCGCAATGAGTCGAGAGGGCTTTTTAGTGCCGCCTCTTTGGCTGCTGCGAGTTGTTCGGCGTGGGCGATTAAGTCGGCTTGTGTGGGTATAGGGAGCACCACAACAACATCAGGATGCTCAGTGATTTCGCCTGTTTGTGAGTTAATTTCTCTACGCATGATAATTACTCATATTGGATATTGATTTCACCAGCATCGAAAGTGTCTGTGCCGGAAATGGTAGTTATTCTTACTCGATCTAGTTCTGCGCTTAAAGACTTAGATCCAGACATGGTCGCTTCGCCAGCAAGATTGGAGAACGCTACCCGCCCCGACGCAACCCAGGAAAAGGATGTGGCGTTTTCTAGTACTAGTATTATAGATCCATGAAGGATATTTCCCGCCCCTGTTGACCTGATTCCGAACCCAGTTGTGTAGCTAGTGCTATTGGTCGCGCCAGCCAAAGTATTTCCCGCCCCCAAGTAACCAGTGGCTTCAATGCCGCCGCTATCGCCTAACTGTATCAATGGGGCGTCAGCGCCAGCGGTTGAAACCCCGACAAAATTGATCGTTATCTTCTTTGTACCCGATGGTATTGATGTAAAATCAATAGACGTTCCAGAGGTTGAGGCAACAGGTGTGCCGAGGGTTACCCCGGATGGCGCAACAACCGCCTCACCACTGGCTAGATTAATATTAAATATCCGCCAATACGTCCCGTCATAAATGGCATCGAACTCAGCCCCGGCATCCAGCGTGATGCTTGCCGCTCCTTGCACGATGTAGAGCTTCGAGAAACCAGCAGAGGGGGCNGTGTCGTGATTTAACGGGAGCGCACCATCAGCCTTGAAGTGGCGTGTNTCATTCAGCACACCGTCTGTCATGCCGTTGATTGCGGTCGTGCCGGTTATGTCGTTGAAGTTGCCGTCAGCGAGGAGAACGAGATCGTTAGCCGAGGCGATGTCTGCGCCTTTTTTGGTGTAGATTGATTTCTGGAACTCGTTGGTGCCTGTCCACGTATTATTATCGCTTAAAGTAGCGCCAGTCTCCAATGCAGCAATCGCTTGTTTAACCCGTTCGGGAGACATAGATCGTAGAGCAGTTTCAGTCCCCGCTTCCATCTCCGCTTGTGATGCAGCAACTGTGGGGATGTCGGCATTATAAGCCTGCACATCCGTACCAATCTCAAGATTAACAGTAGCTTTAAAAGTGGCTTCATCAGCATCATCAATTATAGATGCACCAAAAGCACTAATAGTTGTGTTTGCTGGTAGAGATAGTGTTTTAAGATCAGCATCTACTTCACTGTCCATCAGGGCACCGGCGGCTGTAACATTAGCTGTATCTGTTACATCTGCAAGTGTCTCTATCCCCGCAAGTTTAGTTTGCTCTGCGTCAGAGAACTCATTAGTATCTGAGTTGCTTTCATAAAGAGTCTTAATCTCAGCGGCGGTTTGATCAGCCGTAGCACCCGTCTCAATAGTCGCAAGCTTAGTTTCGGCAGTATCGAGATCGGTTTCTAAAGTTGTAAAGTTAGCATCTAACTCGGAATGAGTAAGAGGCGTACCTTTGGTTGTTCGTAAAGTAATTGCCATTAGCCTAATTCCACATAAGTGTCTGGTACATATAACCCCGATCCAAGACCATCCCCACCTTCTTCTGCAACATAGCGAGTAAGCGCCTCATCCTGTCCATCATCATCACGAACCCAAGGAACGGTCGTATCTTCTGGGCGTACTCTAAAAAAATCTGATGGGTGACGTACCTCGTAGTCAGCTTTACAGACGTACAATCCATCCCACCTCTTTCTTAGCTTGGAAGCTTTAAACTTAAAGCCACAAACATCACAAAGAGCGTTCCATGTACCTTTTATTGCTCTGGTATTTTTCACAGGTTATACGTTATTACGCTTAGTTATCTCTAAGGTAATCGTACCATGATCTGCTGCACCAAGACCAGTTGTTGATATAAGAATATCACCAGTACGGCCTGCACCTGCATTATTCCTGAATCCGCCAAAGTACCCAATCTGAGGGCCATTAAGATTATACTCATAATCTGGCACATTAAGAATAGGTACATTAGCTGTAGCATCCCAAATTAAATCTGCCGTGAAACCCGTAAGAGCAGTGTGGATACCATCTATACGTATATCAGTACTAGCTGGTGTATATGAGGAGGCGTCTATCAATACTGTATTAGTTTCTTCACCTGAGCCATCTCCTTCAATATGTATCTTGACAACAAGTTTTCTGCTGCCATCCACAATCGTTTGTCGTGTTATTGAGTTTGCCATGTTTAGTCCTTAAGTATTCCTTAACTAAATAACCCCCCGAAGGGGGCTACATACTATTATGTAACGGTAAAGGTAATACCACCAGCAGCGCCAGATTGTCCAGTTACAAACCAACTAGTGCCATCGGATACTACTTCCACCCAATCACCAACAATAGCTGTATTTGCTACAAAGTTGATTTTATCTTCATTAGCTGCAAGAACAAGTGTGGAGTTTACATCTGCCATACCTTCAATAACATTATCACCACCATTGGTAGTAATAATATAAGCAGTAGTAGGTGCAGTACTCACTACGAACTTGTAGTTAAGGCCAGTTGCAGGAGCTGGTAGGGTGGATGTAAACCCGCCAGCAACGTTGAGGAAGAATGTTTTACCAGATTCAGCAGCGGTAATTACATTAGTTGCAACTACTGCTTCACCTCGCGTAGATACATCAGCAGCGGCATTAATTTCAGCAGCAGTAGCGGTTACCGATGTACCGGCAATTTGAAGACCACCACCACCGTTGGCAGTGCCAATCGATACGTTAGAAAAATGTGTATATTTAGTACTTTCGTTTGCAGCCATGATATTTACTCCCGAGGGTGGCCCCTCGTCAAGCCTCCGATTTTGGAGGTATATAGGTTAAAAGATTAGGGGCGGACTATGGTGATACTCATTTAAGCGCTAGGAACCTTAACTCTGCGCCCCCTAAAAAGTTTATTAGTTATGCGACAATTTTATCAGATTGCTTACCCAATTTAGAAGATGTTTTTAACCCTTTTAACAGGTGATAAAACTCCTCTTGTTTTGTATAATCAATTTCTTCCATATTGCGCCAATGTTTCTTAGTTGTCTCTTGGAACTTAATAGCAGCTTCAGCTTGATCCTTTTTAACCATCATATATGGTAATATAGCTTTTAATATTCTAACAGCCTTCTTACCATTTACTTGCCATTTGAGGCGATCACTACAATTAGGACGATTATCGCTATTCTGTCTAATCTTTTCTCCCTCTCCTGTAATTTCCTTACAGGTGGGGGCCATAATTGCATCAGTACTTTCCACAGTCACCCTTAATATGAAATTAACAGTTCGTTCTCTATCTTTACGAGCTTGTCGCATAATAAAGATAGATCCCTCACCATCAATAATTCCGGCCAACCATGCAGCTTCTGCTATTGTCATATTCTTCATTTCATTCTCCTACTTCAAATTCGGATTAATTACTCAACAGTTCATTGGTGCCTACGCAGGCGATGAACCAAAGATACCTCTCGGGTCAGTCCACCCGAAACTATAACGGCCAGTAGCCTTATACTTCAGGTTATCAGTATCAAAATCATTATCGTCCGTAAAGGCATCGGCCTTACGTTCGAAATGTTTCATACCGTCAGGACAATTAGTTCGGATGAACCAGTTGTTTGAATCCGTCAAGTAATGATTCATCTTGATACCATCAGGGAAACGACCCGTCAGTACAGCCTTATCGTTATCAGCAGTTCCCGGACGCATGGTACTGTTCAGGATGCGGTCTGCTTCAAATTGCAGATCTACTGGGATAACAAGACACTGTGGTTGGATAGCGATCTTAAGACCACGATCATTCTCCAACTTACCAATGTCGATAAGAGCCTGCTCAACTGATGCTTCAGACAAGTCAGCAGCAGTTGTCAGACGGTTGCTATACGTACCACCAGATACGTTGGCATGAGTCGTAGACAGCATAGTACTGCCATCACCACCAGTATAACCAGCCGTTTCAGCACGGTTATAAACATTAGCAGCCACGATTTCCTTGGTCTGACGCATGGAGAAAGCAAGTGCCTGAGCACGCTTCTTGCCAATTACATCGTACAGGTCATCTTCAATCATTTCCTCAGTAATAACAAACCCAAGACCATAATTGATATGCTGATAACGGGTAGTGAAACCCTGTGTAGCCGTATCGTAAGCAACAGCACCGCCCTCTGGCTTGACAGCAGCCAAACCGAACATGCTAGTACCTACATCTTCCTCGAAGGCTTTACGGGAGGTTTCTGTATCAAACAGGTGTACATATTCTTCCATATGCTTGTCATATGCTTCACCGTACCAAGCGTTGACACCAACCTGTAGCGCCTTTGCAAAATTACCACTATTAATAGGCATTAGTTATTCTCCTTAATCAAATGCTGTTTCGGTCTGAGTTACCTGTACCCAATAACGAGTATTCGTAAGAGTACTATCGTTATCCAAGTAGTCAGGAATCTCTACAACCATAAAGTCAGCGTTAGTGCTGGTGCCTACTTCCTGAAGCGAACGACCAGTAGTAGCACTACCAGCAGTTGCAACCAAGTCGCAGTTATCACCAACAGCCAGATCCAAGTCTGCATTAGATTGGACTTCAAAAACCATATCACGAGCCGGTACGTAAAATACTACGTAGTCGGTATGCGTAGATGCAGAGTCATCGTAATATATCTGATTAAGGTTTTCAGGATTAACAAGTGCAGAGCCGATAGAACCAGTCTGACTGTCTTTCTTACCAAAACCTACTGCAACGCCAAGAATAGCGGCGTCATTTGTTGCTGCAACGGCAGCAAGACCGGACTCAAGGTTAAGCAAGTCACCAACAAAAATGTCGGCTCCATCAGCTACACCAATAGCACGGACTTGACCCGAAACAGGAGCACCAGAAGTGTGCTTGATAGGGGTAAAACCCCTAGGGCGATCTGGATTAGCCATATTTATATCTCCAAAATAAATTAAATTCCCTCAATAATGGAGATACTAGGCAAGTTATGAAATTTTAACGCTACCATAAGTACCATCTTTACCACTATTAAGAGTTCGTTTCATATCAGCCTCATTCTCATCAATAGCACGGTTTGCAGCAGCTCGATCTTCTTCATAGAATTCTTTTGAAATCCTCATCAGATAAGCAGTTGTACCACCACCAACTCCTTTGGATACCATAGAAGAAATATCTGAAGTACTATCCACAGATTTATCCCCTACTGCCAGATCTTCTTGTACAAACTCGTAGCCACCTTTTAGGAACAGGTCGATACGTCCTTGAGTATCATTTACCCAACGGTAAACAAATGCCTCATCTGTGTTTGCGACAGTCATCACATCTCGTCTTCCACTTACTGGGGTACGTACTGGGCGATTACTACCACGACTTTTAGCTCTAGTTGCCATTTTCACTTTCCTCTCTTTTAATGTATCTGTCTTTACAGATGGTACTAACCTTCACCATTCATAGCGAAGTATTCTTTAAGGTATTGCTCTTCTGTCATCTTTGTAGTACGAAGAATAGTTTTCATAACACTACGCGCTTCTGGTGACAAATCTTTTACACTGTGCTTACCTTTCCTAGCCTTTCGCGGTACACCTTTACCGGGTTCTACTGCTGCTGGCTTCTTTCGGTTTTCGTTCTCGAACTTATCATTAAAGGTACGTTTGATATGTTTTGAAACTGCTTCGTACACCTCATCACGGGTCTTCTTAGGATTTTTAGTCCAATACACTTCCCCGTAAATGTCGGCCTCTTCACGTAGTTCTTTATCGTTTTGATACCAAGAGTTCTCGACTACCCATTGTTCAAAGTCTTCGTTAGTCTTGTCTTCAGCTTTTTCTGCTTTATGTCTTTCTCGCTCTTCAGCAAGCTGTTCGTCAATTTCAATCACCCTTTCATGATCGCCATCATCAAGAGCATCTTTCTTTTGGGACTTTAGCTCTTGAATTACTTTCTTGCGTTCATCTGCCCGGATACTATCCTGATACTTAGCAATATTATCAATATCACCACGTAACTGTTTATTCTGACGTTTAAGGGAATGAAGATCATCATAGAGTGCTTTTCGATCTACGAACTCTTCTGGACTTAAATTCCTCTTTCCTTCTACACCATCTGGGTTCCAACCCATCTCGATAGCTTTTTGCTCTATTTCTGAGTACTCTGGAGTCTCATCACCTTCTTGCTCGGCATCTTCAAAGACCTCATCTTCGGCAGTATCACTCTCTAACGCTGCTTGTAGGTCTTCTTTAGTTGGCACTTCTGCTTCTTCAGCCATTATTTACTCTCCTCTTCATGCACTATTGCTATAACATCTTCGTCATTGCAAACGATATAATCTTCTTTACCGTCTGTAACTACCTTTCCTGAGTACTTGGCATAGTAGACTTTATCTCCTACCTTGGCCCAAGGTTGTCCATCATCAAAGGCTTTCCAAGCATTAGGGCCAATACCTTTAATAAAGCCAATAACTGTTGCTGCTCGTTCCCGCTTCCAATCATCACCTATATCTAACTTAAACCCTTTCAAAGCCCCGTCATCAATCTCTTCTTCAAAATGTTCAGGCTCAATAAGTACTCTATGTCCTACAACTTCAAGCATCTTTGTTATCCTCTGATGGATCTTCATACTCAATAGAAAGCAGTTGCTCTAAGCCTTCTAACATTCCTTCACACCGGGCTGCACTGATTGAATCTCCATTCCGTGCGTACCCTCGCAAAGCGTTCATATAATCAGAACGGTATTCCTCAAGTAGTTCTAGTACATACTCTGTAACAGCATTACTTTTCCATTGCTGGTACTGCTCTTTGGTTATTTCCATTACTCATCTCCTCTACGGATTGCTTTGCCTCTTCAAAGGCTCTGTTAGCACTGTCTATTGCAGTGAATTCTTTCACATCAGCTACTTTAGCTTCAATTTCGATCTTAGCCCAAGCACGGTCTGATTCGTCGATTGCTTTCATCCGCTCTAGTTCAAACTGTTCATTGGGCTGTGGTTGTGGCATTTGCATCAGTTCTTGTATATTTGGCTGGTCTTGTGCTTCCAAGATGCGACCTGTTACTACCTGCGCATTTACCGTACCAAGATTTACCAGTTCAAGCAGTGCTTGTGCTTTCATGAGTTTCTGAGACTCTGATGCAACATTAGGGTCTGCCTGTGGCTGTACGTTGGTTACATCTTTGCTATAGTCCTGCTGAAATATCTCCATAGCACCTTCTTGACCAATATCTAGTACTTGGAAATAAGACTCAGGTGGTAGATAGATACGATTAAGACGGTATAACTTCTTAAATTCTTTCTTTAGGCTGCGGTGCATACGTTTGTATATTGAACTGAAGACCTTGAGGCCCTGCTCAATAACAGCCATAGTTGTAGTAGCTGGCTGATTCTGTCCCGGATTCTCCCCAGTAAGGATGTCTGTTACAGACCCAAGCTTATTAGCACTGTCAATCATCATAGAAAGCAAACTAAACAATACTTGACTAGGATCTTTAGTTGGAAGTGGTACAATACCTTTACGTAGATCATCTGCTGTTGAATTAACAGTCTTCCACTCCCCAAGTCCAAAGGCTTTCTTACCACCTTTGATTCGTATGCCTTTAGAGATAAACCCTGCATTAAGGTTATTAAGCGTACCAGAATCTACCAATTGGTTGATAAGGGTATTGATAGTATTGTTAATAGGGCCAAGCAATGTACCGAAACCAATATCGTAAAACCCACCATCTGGATTAGGCACAAAAGAGTATTTAGTAAAGTATTCTACAGCAGGGATACGAATAATCGTACCATCTGCCTTCATCTGTACATCTTCGTCATCCCACCGAGCAGCAATACGTACAGGTTCTTCAGTTTCCAAGTTTACTGTAACAATGTAAGGCTCTGCATAACCATCATCATCTAGGTCAAGATAACAATGCTGCTCAAGGAACACATAAGGATTAGAATCATCTGTCGTTGAAGGAGCATTAATACCGCTACGATCATTCTCGCCATCATCAACTGTTTTTGTAGAAGTCTCTAAATCAGTTTCAATATAAAACTCTGTAGCAACACGTTCATATACATCATTTTCAGACAGTTCTAATACATGTGTCTTACGAGAAGCTGTCTCTAAGTCCTTTGTCCAGTAGTTTACTACGAAATCTTTGGGGTAGATTAGCTCACTAATGTTGTGGCCGACTGTAGGACTGAAATAAGTTTTCTTAAATACAGAACCTACGATGGGGAGGATAACACAGAGCTTATCCATGTCTTCTTCCCAGTTTTCCATCTCCTCTAGGACTTGATAAGACATGTGCTTTCCTACACGGATAGCAGCATTATGCTTCTCACCCGTAGGGTCAAAACCACTTACCTTGGCCTTTACAACTTGTGTACCCGAGATAAGAGCAGGATACGCTCTACTTGAGAACTGAAGTGCAGCAGTAGTAAGGATAGGATACTTTACGTTTGAAGCACCATCCCAAGGAAAACTCTTGTGTTCTACCGTCTGCATAGCTAGATTCATACTCTGGTCAAAACGGTCTTCCCACTCTGAACGAGACTTTAGATCTTCTTTGTAGTCTTCTACAACTTTTGTCCCTATCTTCCGAAGAGTATCCTCGTCAAGCTCCTCCGCAATATTATCGAGAGCTTGTATCTCTTCAAAACTTAGTCCCGTTTCATACATAAATTAATAACCTGTGCTTATACATCTGCCAGAAAAATCGTAATCATCATCTTCAAATTCTTCGTCCCAATCATCATCAGCCACTTCCTGTTGGGTTTTACCCTCTAGATATTTATCTAGGGATAACCCAATCCAAGCTAACGCGTCTACTTGGTCATCGTGAGCTGACCTGGGAAATTGTATCATTTCTTGTTCTAAGTCTGCGTACCATGAAGCATCTTTATTAAAGTAGATACCCCCCATGCGCATACGAGCCTGTATTGATCTTGCCCGTGTTTGCTTATCTTTAACAGGAACCAGCGGATTCAGATTAAGAAACACAGACCTCTGGAACATCTCTTTCTTCAGGAAAGCACCAATAGCCTTCTGAATTGCCCCTGCCTCTACTGT
>JGI10211J34971_10002449_pt1 | contig 15142 bp, 17 predicted proteins | sample Etolagsediment_FD_34971 | JGI IMG/M metagenome (IMG submission 34971) | reverse complement strand
ATAAGAAGGGTAAGGTTACTCAACCTGCTGAGCAATTCACTTATCAAAAGATTATGAAGGGTATTTCTCAGCATTTCCCTTCTAAGAACTGAATTTAATAAAAATAAAAATAAAAATTTATAAAAAAAATTGTAAAATTATTAAAACTTTACAATTAGGAAAAATTTATTCAAATCTGAGTTCTTCTAATTTCCAATTTTCATATTTACCATTAGGCAAAGGTCTCCTAATGATAAAAGGTAATTTTCTTTCCATTAATTCTTTAAGTGCAATATCTTCAGGAATTTCAAGTCCATCAGTATTAACTAGAGGTAAAGCTCCTTTACTAAGTTGTCTAGCACGAATGCCTAAAACTCTTGCCTTTTCAAATTTAGTAAGATAAGGTGGTGTTTGTTTTTCTGTATTTTCAACTAAAGTATCATAAGTTTCTTTCAGATTTAAAATATCACTTTCATCTTCATCATCGAAATTTTCTTGTTCTTCTTCATCTTCTAAATCTTCAAGGTCATCTTCAATATCTTCTTCATCAATTTCATTGTCAGGGAAATCATCGTAAGTATCGGCCATTTTATAATAAATAATATAAAATATATTTAAATCAATTTTTCTTTTTATCGAAATATAATTTTTTGATTTAAATAAATGTATGGAAAATTATTCTATTATTAAATTTATTTCACAAGGTAGTTTTGGTAAAGTTTACTTAATTTCATCCAAAAAAACAAACCAAAAACTCATCATGAAAAGAATAAAATTAATAAATTTACACCACTATGATAAAGAAAATATATTTAATGAAATAAAATTATCTTTATTTCACGATTGTCCTTATTTATTAAAAACCAATGATGTTTTCTTAAAGGAAAATAATATTTGTTTAGTTTCTAAATATTACGAAAAAAATACTCTAGAAAACATTATTTATCATAGTAAATTATCACCTGATAAAATCTTATATTACTTTAGCCAACTTCTCCTAGCAGTAAATTATCTTCATCAATATAATATCATCCATCGTGATATTAAAACTTCAAATATCTTTATCGATAAAGATGATCATTTAGTTTTAGGTGATTTTGGTATTTCTAAAATATTACCCCAATATAAAATTTTAACTGGAACTCAAGTAGGAACTCCTTATTATCTTTCTCCTGAATTAGCTAAAGGAGTAAAGTATTCTAATAGTTCTGATATATGGAGTTTAGGTGTGGTTTTATATGAGATGATTTATCAAAAAAAACCTTTTAAATCTCACAATATGGTTGGTTTATTACATAAAATAAAATATGAAAATGTTTCATTTCTTCCTAATTACCAATATCAAAATTTAATAAATCTTTGTACTAAATTATTAAATAAAAAAGAAATTGAAAGACCATCTACTAAAATCATTCTCACTCAAAATGAAATTTACGATACCATCTCTAAAAATAATTTTAAACAATCTTTATTCCAAAAAGACGTTGAAAATAAACTTCATCTTTGTCATTATAATAAATTAATTAACTTTCAACAAAATTTTAATAAAATTAAAGAAAATTTCCTTTCTGAAGAAAATTTAAAAAACACCTCTACTCAAACTAATATTTCCATTCCGTTTTACAAGTCTTACATATAAATACTTTTTTCATTGAATTTTCATCATTAAAAAAGATTGCTTCCCTCTTATTCTCATTAGTCTTTGATAAACAAGTTTCATTGGGACAAACATATTTAGAAGTCACCGGAAATGTCGGGTCATAAATGTAAAACCGACGATTTTGTTCATTTGATATACTTGATGATAAATAATTTTGCTGTGTAATTAATGTTTTTTGACTATTTTCTGTAAAACCACATGTCTTACAAAAAATTGTTAATTCTCCATCTTTTTCTGGAAAATCTAATAAACTCTCGCATTCGGGACAAAACTCCATTTTTTTATACTTATAAATTAAAATTTTTTAAAATCACTTTTTTTTGCTCCAATAATTTTTTCCACCCTTATTAACCTTCACCTCCCACTCCACTCCATCATTAATCATTACTTCTCCAACCTTCATCAGAGATGCCTTCACACTCGGAGCCTTACTCTTAACCTTCTTCTCATCTTTAACTTCCTCCTCTTTCGGAACTTCCTCATCCTTAACTTCTTCTTTAAACTCAATGTGATGAGTTTCTTTAAACTCATTCATTTTTTGTATTGTTCTTTCATAATCTAAAAAGTCAGACCCACAATAGTTAGGATTAGGTTTTTGACCGTGATATTTTTCCTTTAACTCTAAAGTAAATTTGTAAAGTTCTTCAAAATGAGATAAGGCATAATCCATCACTGCATCCTTAATAGGATTGAAATGAGATGGGAAATTTTTAAGTTGATCACAAAAAGCATAATCAATTGAACGATATTGAACAATCTTGTTATATTCATCTAAAGTCTCTTTTTTTGACTTTTCATATCCAGGTTCATTCACCAATGGATTTTCATTCATCACTAAAGCAATAATACTCATGATAACTGTTTTTATAGTCATGACAGGTGTCCAACTTGGACCTTGCCAGGTTCCTAAAATAGATAAACAAATTTTACCATCAACGTAAAGGTTAGGGTTAAATCTAGTTTTTCTATTAGAAGTCAAAAAAATTCCTGAAGGAGGCTTTAAAGGATAATGTTGTCCAAATTCAAATTTGAAAAAGAATGGACAATGATAATAAGGTGTATTTTCACTTCCAAAAATAACCACCCAAACTTTCGTCAAATCTTCATCATTAATGTAATAAAAAATACCATTCTTATTTAGGTCTTTATCATTATTAAGTTCCTTAATATCGGAGAGAATTCTCCTTTGAACATTTGTAGGTAAACTCATTGTTTATTAGGTAATTAGTTTAATTTATTTTAAATCAATTTTTTTTAAACATAAAGCTTTTTATTATTTAAAAAAATATAATATTTATTAAAAAAATGGATAGTCAATCAAATTTAGAAGAAAAAAAACCTATGTCCCAAAAGGAAATTAGATTTAACAACTTTTTAAATGAACATCGAATAAAAACAGGTAAATCTACCCACACTGGAGTAGCGAAACATACTGGTAAATATGTCATAGAAGGGAATGATTTGAAGAAATTTTATGCATTATACAGTGAAGTAATGAAAGAAGAAACAGATATTCATTTAATAGAGCAACATGCAGATATAAGTCCTTTTGTGATAGATATAGATTTGAGGTTGAAACCGGAGGATTATAAAAGAAAATATGATTATAATTTTATTAGGAAGGTTTCAGTGTCTTATATAAATCAAATATTACATTATTTTGATTTAGAGAATAATAAACAATTAGTTCAATGTTTCGTTTTTGAAAGACCAACACCTTATTTTGCTAAAAATATGGTCAAAGATGGAATTCATTTAATGTTTCCTTTTATAGTAACAGAACCAGCAATCCAAGAAATTATTAGAGAAAATGTTATTAAAGAAATTAAAACAGATTATGAAAAATTAGGTTATGAGAATAATGTTTTTAATGCTATTGATAAAGCTGTGATAAACCAAGTTGGATGGTATATGTATGGTAGTACTAAACCAGGTGTTGATAGATATCATTTAAATTATATATTTGATTATGAAGGTGAAAAAATGTCAACTACGACTTATGATGAAACATATTTACCTCAATTACTTAGTATTAGGGATAAAGAAGAAACCACACAATTAAAAACCCAATTTTTAGAGGAGGTTTCAAATTATAATTTAAAAAACCAAAAAACAGCTTTTAAAAGGAAAAAAAAAGAAACATCTTTATTAAATGATGAAGATATTGAAGATATTTACGAATTAGTTTCTATGTTTTCTGTTGAAAGAGCAGATGATTATCATAATTGGTTAAATGTGGGGATGGCCTTACATAGTATTGACCCTCATAGTGATACCTTATGTGGGATTTGGGATGATTTTAGTCAAAAATCAGAAAAATATACTCCCACCTGTTGTGAGAATGAATGGATAAATTTTAAGTATCGTGAGGATGGTTTAAATATGGGAAGTATTTATCATTGGGCTAAAACAGATAATCATGAAAAATATTCTGAGTTCCGCAATAATCAAATCCGGTCTTACATTGATAAAAGCATGACTGGTACAAATGTAGATGTCGCAAAAGTTTTACATAAAATGTATAAATATCAGTGGGTTTGTAGTAATATTAAAAGTAATAGTTGGTTTAGATTTAAGAAGCATCATTGGGTAGAGGATGAAACTGGGATAGAATTAAGAAATAAAATTTCTAATGAATTAGTCCAAGAATATTGTAAATTAATTTCTTTTTTTAATGAGAAAATAACATTATTAGAAGAACAAGTGGAAAGTGAAACAGATAAGAAGAAGAAGTTTGAGATAGAGGTGATGATAAAGAGTATGGATAATAAGATAGATAAATTAACAAATATTACTAAAAATTTAAAAACGACTAGTTTCATTGATAATATTATGAAAGAATGTAAAGGTTTATTTTATGATAAAGATTTTGCAAAGAAATTAGATGAAAACCCTGATTTATTTTCTTTTAGTAATGGAGTTTTAGATTTAAAAACTGGGTCATTTAGGGAGGGAAGACCCGATGATTTTTTAAGTATTAAATGTGGTGTTCCTTATCTTCCTTATTCTAAAGATTTACCTTATTTGGATGATATTAATGACTTTTTAGAGAAAGTTCAACCACAAGCAAATCCCAGAAAATATATGATGTCTATGATGTCATCTTTATTAGAAGGTCATAATGCCGATGAAAGTTTTCATTTATGGACTGGAACTGGTGGTAATGGTAAATCTAAATTAAATGAGTTATTAGTTTTAGCTTTAGGTGATTATGCCGTTAAATTTCCTATTACTCTTTTTACTGGAAAAAGAGGTGCCTCTAATAGTGTTTCTCCGGAAGTAGTCGAGAGTAAGGGTAAAAGATATGCTTATTTAGAGGAACCGGGAGAGGGAGAGAAATTAAATATTGGTTTAATGAAGGAGTATTCGGGAGGAGATTTGATTAAAGGAAGAAATTTATTTAGTGGTTTTATTCAATTTAAACCACAATTTAAATTAATCTTATTTTGTAATGACCCGCCGAGTGTTCCTCCTGATGATATGGGAACGTGGAGGCGCTTAAAGGTTCTGGAGTTTTTAAGTAAATTCGTTGATAATCCGAGGGCGGAAAATGAATATTTAAAGGATAGGTATTTATCAAGTAAGATTCCATTATGGGCGGAAAGTTTTATGGCGATGTTAGTTCATCATTATTTTGAAAGTTATAAGAAAGATGGTGGATTATTTATTCCTAAGGAAGTTGAGGCTTATACTAAAGAATTTCAAAAAGAAATGGATTTATATATTGATTTTATAGATAGTAATTTAATAAGGACTGAAAAAGCGTCAGACAAGGTTAGTTTATCATTAGTGCATGAGAATTTTAAGATTTGGTATCAAGAAAATTTTGCTTCAAATAAATTTCCGGCTAAAAGAGATATTAGAAAATATGTTGAAAAGAAATTTGGTAAAAAAGCTTGTAAAGACCAATATTTAATTGGTTTTATTAGAAAGAATAATGATGAAGAAGAAGAAGAAGATTAAAAATTAAAATTGTTATTATTATTAAATTTATTATTCTTAAATTTATCTAAAATACCATATTTTTCATTTGCATATTTAACACCGTAATAAATAATCATACAAAACATTAAAATAATTATTATAGTTGTAATGGCTTTTAATAATCCTATCATTTGATTTTTTCTTTTATCAGTAATATTATTATAATAAATATCTTGAGTAATTGTATTTATTTTATCGTTTACTTCCATTAATTTTTGATTTTTATTTTGAACATCTGAATTAATTGTTGCTAAAACACGATTTTTATCAGTTAAAGACATATTTGAATTTTGATTGGCGGAATTCATAGCCCCTAAGTTCATTTCAATATTTTGTAAATATTGAGAAGTCCTTTTATTTTCTTCATTTAATTTATTTTTTTTAGTTTCACTTTCATAAACTTTTTTGGCTAAATCAAAAGTATAATTATTTTTTATCGCAATCTCCCTTATTCTTAAATTATCTCTTTCTTCATCATTTTTTTTTAAATCTGACTGAACTTGATTTAATTCACGAACTAAAAATTTTTTACCTGCATCTCTTAAACAATCTGCCAAATTTTCTGTACAGTTTTCATCTGGAGTAGCATAAACTGGTGTATCATTCATGTTTCCACTATCACCAACTGGGTCATAGTTATTAAAGGGATAACAAGTTCCTTCTTTAAAGGTGAAAAAACCTGTTTTTTTTCTTCTAGCTAAGTTAACACATTGAATAAATGTTTTTCCATTACTAATATTTTTTTTATCTTGAATAGCATTCATTGAAGCATTACTAAAAGTACCAATTTTAGGATAAGACATCTCTAATATTTAATAGAAATTAATTTAATGGTTCAATCTGACTTTCACTAAACCCAACATTGGCATTTATCCTAATTAATGCCTCAAATGCTTTTTTAGCATAAAATTCAAATTTATTTTTATAAACTGCCTTAAATCTATCTGAATCAAATAAATAATCTATAAACTTCTGATATAAATCTTTTCTTTTTTGTCCTTGTTTTAACCCTCTATCTATCCTTTGACTCCACTTTTCAAATATATCTTGCGGTATCAAATCCCCAAAAAAGAAATTATAAGTATCCACCAAAAATGTCCCCGAATTTGGACTTTGTTTCACATTATCATAAGACATTACCATATATCCTACATTATTACTTAAATTAGTAGCTAAAGGTAATTTAATAGATGACCAATAAGGTAAAGGTTGTTCTTGAGTGGCTTCATAATCTATGACTTGTAAATCTTTCTTTAATCTTGGATCATCATAAGAAATTTCTTCTTGATTTAAACTTATCAATAAGATTAAGAAAAACATCTTTTCAATTGGATTTTCTATTTCTTTATCCATTTTTTCTAATTCTTTGGGAAATTTATAAATATTTTGACCAATAACAAAATTAGTTTGCCCTAAGGCTTTTGGAAATACTTGCTCTGGTGGTGCACTTCCATCAAAATAATAATAAGGTTGATTGGAATTTAACACTAAATCTTTAACATTCATTTTTCCTTGCCTTCCTTGCCCTTGCCCTTGACTTTCTTCTGCTTGTATTTCTTCTTCACCTGAAACACAATCGCCATAAACATAATCACCTAAATTTTTCCTTAAATTCTCTTTTTCTCTATTATAATAATCAACTAAAGCATTCTCATATTTACTTAAAGTTTTAAAAATAGGTTTAGTAAATTCCTTTATTTTATATTTATTGACAATTACTAATGCATAAATTACATATCCTACAATCATTAAAATAATAATTGCTACTAAATATTGTGGATTAATATTTTTAGTAAAGAATAAAACAAAAGGAATAACCATAAAGGCAAGTAAAACAAAGGAACCAATCATTAAACTCCTTATTTTTTCAGTTTTATTGATTTGTTCTTGATTTAATTCTTCTAATCTTGTTTTATTCATGATTTGTCTTTCTATATCATTTAAAACATCAAGTTGACTTTGTATTTTAGAATTTTTCTTATCTAATAATTCTCTATTACGATTAATAATATCAACTTGTTGATTATAAATTTCAGTTTTTAAATTATAATTTTGTGCTAGATTTTTTACCATTTCATTTAAATTATCCTTAATTTCATAAACACTACTTTCTTTTGAAGCCGCATGATATTCTTTTTCCCAATTTGGATTACTTTGATTTTGAAGTTTTTTATAATCATTATAAAGTTGTTTAGCTTCTTCTGCTGTTTTAGGAATATTAATGTTCGCTTGATTAAGGTTTTCATTAACTTCTTCACAAATTCTAAAAAATCTTAAATCTACCTCATAGACTCTCATCCTATTCCCTGAACCACATCTTTTATCATATTTCCCAAATCTAGTTAATTGAGAAATTTTATCTGCTACAAAAAGTCTATTAAAACTATCTATCGCAAAATTTCCATATCCCTTTCCATATCTTAAAGCTTTTTTCATCCCATCTATTTTCCCACTAGCTTTTAATCCTGTATCTTTTAAAACTAACCTATCAATAGAACAAGTGTAAGGTTTTTGTGGAGGTATTTCTATTTTTTTAATTGGCCATTGTGTCCCACATCTTGCTCCCCAAACTGCTTTTTCTCTTGCGGAAAAATTACTAAAATCCATTTCTCTTGGACAAATACCTTTATAATCAGGGGTTGCTTGACATTGTCCACCTCCTACTGAAATATAATTACGGGGACAAGGTTTTGAAAAGTCTATTTTTTCTTGATAAGTGGGAGGATTTTTTTTAACACTGGAAATATTCCTTAAATTATAATCCCCTAAATCTTTAGTCATTGCACCTAAATCAAACTTACCACTATCTAAAATAACATCTAAACAAGTTGAATTTGAATTAAAGCCTGATGTATTTATGTATTTTTTTAAATAATTTGTATAATTTGCTATCGTAGATGGCGAACTTTGAAAATTAACCATATTAATATATCTTATAAAATTTTATCATCTTAAACCTTGACAAAAGCTTAAGAAAAATTATGATTTACTTATAGTTGTATATCCTGGGAAATACTCACAAGGTATAGTCGACACAAAAGTCAAACCTTTATCCATATTAGTCATTTTATTAGGGTCTCCATTCCATCGACAAGTATATTTTTTACTTAATTTATCACCTTCAAAAAAAGGTTTTGGGTCAGCTTCTTCTCCTAACATTTCATATCCTTTTTGAGTAGCACCAATAGACGGAATATCACCTTCACTAAAGATATTTTGGGAATTATCTAAAGAAACCTCATTTCCTTTGGTATAATCATATTTAGGTAATTCAGGTGTTTTAGGTTTAGGTGTTGGTTTACATTCTTTCTTTAAAAACTTTTCTGGGAAAACCCCTTTAATTAAATCTTTTGAAAAATCCTTTAAAGTTTTAACTGTTTCTTTTTCAATCTTTCTTAAGGTTTGATGTGGACTCATCATGGATTTCCATAAGATTACAGTTAAGGTAATTAAACCACAAAATCCAACTAATCCCATCCCAACCCAATAAGAAAGAAAACCAGCTGCTGTCATATAAATTGGTAAAATCATTAAAATTAAATAAATAATGATACTCCTTAAAACATAAATCCAAATATCCTTTTTCTCCTGATAATATTCATTTAACATAATAATCTTATCTTTGGTTAATATTTCCTGAGTTAATTCTTCATTNNTATCNACATTTTCCATAAAATANTTATCTAAATCATATCGCCCACTCTTCAAATCGTTTAAATTAACCTCTTGAACTTCTTTTTTTTTCCTTAATACATCATTTAAAACATTAACTTTATCTTCTTGGGAATAAACTTGATTTCTTTGATATTGTTGTATTTTTTCACGGTTATTGTTATTTATCTTATTATATTTTTTTAATAATTGGTCATTATGATAAATAATATGCCCTTTATCTTTTACAACTTCTAAGTTATTTAAAATGGCATTAGTATTTGATTTCAAATTATCCATTAATATTAATTAGAAATTAAGTTTTATTCATCAAACCATATCCTATTAACAATAATACTAAAATAGCAATAATAATAGATAATAGGGTATAAATAACTTTTTTCTTAAAAATATTTTTATCAATTGATAATTGTAATTGTCTATTTCTAGTTTCTAATAATTCCATTTTCTTTTTAATTTCCCTATCTTGACCCAAAATTTGTCTATTCTTATTTAATAATGCTTGTTGTCTTAATCTTATATCTTCATCTTGCATTTGAATTCTTGCTTGAGTTTGTAAAATATTATTTTTAATAACTCCTATATTTCTTTCCATTTCTTGAACATCTTGATTGATGGTTTCATCTGCTCCTGCTAAATTTAAAATGTTTGACATTTTAAATTATATTAGATTATTTCCTCAAAGAAATAAACAACCCATAAATTATTAAAATCAAAAATGTGATAATCAACGCCAAAATCACCCTGTTCCAATAATTTTTTTTATTGCCAAACTCCTCTATTAAAAATGGATTATATTTCCCTTCCTTTATCCCCTCCTGTTTTCCATAAGGATAATTAAAAATAGGTTGTTCCTTAAGATACTGATATTCATGTGGATAAGCCCAACTATCCTTATTTTTCAATAATTTTTCACTAGGATAAGGATAAAACGGTGAATTATTCCTCATCACTATCTTAGCATCCGCTCCTAAATAATCCACATTTCCCTCCCTATCCGGTATCACCGATGGAAAAGCTATATTATCTAAATATTGCGGTTGATTAGTGATGGTCTTTCTTCCCTTGTAATCTAAACCAAACTCATTACCACGAACAAAATTTGCATTCCCCAAAATCTCCTCATAATATTTATCTGAATTTCCCCTAAAGACCTTATTTGTCGGCACTCCTAACTGAGACCTTGGTGCTGGATTTAATTCTACCTGTTTTTCCTCTACTTTCGCATAATTTCCACTCGCAGGTGAACTTTCTATTTTGGAATATCCTTGTGGTGCATGTTGTTGATTAACTGTATTAAAACTGATAGATGATAATTCCTTGGGTTGGTCATAATTAAAACCTAAAATGTCTTTATCTTCCATTAATATTATTGATATTTTATTTATAAATGTTTTTTGTGTTTTCTGTTTTTCCCCAAGAGGGACTATCAATCATCATCACAAACATACATGCGTAGGGGAATATTCCGCTCCTACTCAATCAATCACGCGGCAGGAGCTTTGCTCTACTGCGCCACCACCTCCCTCGTCACACTCAGCGGCGAATACACCCAAACAATGGGCGTGTCCGCCAGCTGGTGCTGGGCGATCTCCTGGCGGAGTTCGTGGAGGGACTGGTTGAACTCCGTGAGGAACTCCACCGTCATCCCGGGGAACTTGGCCGCCCACTTCTGGGGGTGATACCTCCCATTGGCGAAAGCCACGCGCCTGACGCCATTGACCTTCATGAGGCCAAAGTAGCGGCGCTTGTGACCCTGGTTCCTGAGGGCAGCCGGGAGCTTGTAGCTCGGCTTGCGAGGCACCTTGATGGTGTCCTGGTTGAAGTCGTGAGGTTCAACCTCCACCACTTCCACCCTGGGAAGACCATCTCCCTCAACCTGAGGCAGAGGAACTGCACCCTGAGGAACAGAAGTCTTGGCTTGGTAAGTCTTGGTCATCGTGACTGCGAACTGCGAAAGAACTGTGTGCGAACTGCGAACTGTTCAAAATGTAAATTTATAAGTTTTTAAAAAAAATTAACCATCAATTTTTTTTAATAGACATTAAACATTGGTAAAATCCAATTGACGTTTGACATCATCCAAATAGGTATTATAGCTTTGACAATGACCACAACGATTATATTGACTGTGATAATTAACAACAGAGTTTTTTTGACATTCAATACAAAAGATTTTCTTTTCCCCATTTTCTTCAGGATTGTTTGAAACATAATTATCTAAATCCTGATAATACTTCTGAATTGAAGGTGATTTCTCATCTAAAGCAACCCGCCGACATGTCGGACAATGTATCTTGTGAGCATTAAAAAAATTGTTTTTACAATCCTCATGTATCAAATGCCCACACTTGAAAATAACATATGACCGGTTTTTAATTTCATCCAAACAAATGGGACATGTTAAATCACTTAAAGTGTATTTACAATACTCAAAATGCTTAACATTTGATTTCTCAATCATACACTGACACTTCCCACATTTTACTTTATTAGAAGACCTCTTGGTCTTACTAGCAGACTTAGGGGTTTCGTACTTATTGTTCATGGTTCTTTTTATAAATAAAAGTCTTATTTTTTTACAATCAATTTTTTTATTTAACTAAACGGTAATAATATGTTTCTCCGGTCATAGGAGAATTTCTAACAATCTTACAAATATCACCAGATTTCATACCAAAATACCTAGCAACTGGGTCAGTTGAATTTAATCTTGGCATTTGAGTTTTAGTTGCCAAAAATCTGTTTAAAACCTCTTTGACTTCATCTTCCTCTAAAAGAATATGTTGGGGAACTAAAACATGTTTAGTAATATTAAACATTAATTGTTTAGCCAAAAACATTTCATAATTTTTAAACTCATCTAACTGTAATTCTTTTGAAATTTGAGGTGTTAATTTTTCTTGAACAATTGAAATAACATTCATTTCCTTCTCAGGATACTCCTCATCAATAAAAGTCTTAATCCTATCTAAATCTTTCTTACTCATTGTAGGGGTATCCAATAAAAAATAAACATAAGCTATCCGGTTCTCATTTTTACTATGAGGTGCAATAATATTTATCTTACTTTCCTCAAATCTATTAACAAAATCACTAAAGGGCATAAATTCATCTTCCTGACTAACATTATATTTTCGGTCTTTTAACATCTCTATCGTTGTCTTTCTAACTTTAAAAAAGAATTTCTCCTTTGAAATATTATCCATCTTTATATACTTTAATATAGCTTTTTTTTAATTCAATTTTTATTTAAAAACATTGAAATAATGATATTAAAAAATGATTATTACTTACAAAGAACCTTTTACTTTTATGAGTAATTATACTCATAAAATTAATGGTAAATGTTGTTATATCGGACGTTTAGACCCTCTAGCCAGCGGTATTTCTATTTTTTTAACAGGTGATGAAACTAAATTACAAAATCAATTCACTAATTTAGATAAAACCTATAAGTTTAATTTGTTAATAGGGATGAAAACAGATACCGGGGATATTTTAGGGAAGATAACGGAATTTCAATCTTATTTTAATTTAGATAGATTAGATGAGGTTTTAAGTTCATTTCATCAAAAAACTTATCAACAAAAGTATCAAATTTATAGTTCAATAAAGATTAAGAAGAATGGTGTGAGTAAACCATTGTGGTATTGGGCAAAAGAGGGAAATTTGTTAGAAGAAGAAATACCACAGCATGAAGTTAAAATTTATAGTTTAGATTGGAATAAAAATGAAATGGTAGAGATAACTTTTAAGGAGATGAGGGAAGATGTTTTAAAAATGAAGGTTTTAGAGAATAAATATCAAAATTTTAGATGTGATGAAATTTTACCCCANTATGAAAAAATGCATAAGGTTTTAAAAATGCCTTGTGTNGCTAAAGTNTCAAGTGGAACTTATATTAGACAATTAGGTTTAGATATAGGAAAAGAATTAGGTATACCTTGTTGTGTGAGTGAGATAGAAAGAGTGGGTTTTCATTTACCGGAGGAGGCCATGAATGGGATAGAGGAGGTTTTTTATGAAATTTAAAAAAAAGGGAATTAGATAATTATGGTGGTTTTAGAGGTTGATAATCGGGAAGGAAAGTTTATCAATGATTATCAAAAAGAATTTATGGTTTTAAAAAATTTAGATTTAGGTGATTTTAAAATTTATAATGATGAAAGGGAAATTTTAATTGAAAGGAAAACTATTACTGATTTAATCGCTAGTATTAATGATGGACGTTATCGTAATCAAAAACTCAGGATGTTAGAATATAGAAAGCAAAGTCAAAAACAGGTAGATTTAGTTTATTTATTAGAGGGACAGTTAAGTGAAATATCTCGTTTTGATGAAAAAAGATATTGGGGAGTTTTAGTGAATTCAACCTTAAGGGATAAAATACAAGTTATACAAACTGGTAATTTAAAAAAGACTGCTGAAATAGTATTTGATATTTATGAAAAATTAAAAAATGGTAAATTTGCGGGGAGTAGTCATGAGACTAATGACATACATTTAGAAAGTGTTAAGAAAGGTGCTTTTAATAAGCCAGAAAATTATTTTTTGGGTCAATTAAAACTTATTCCGGGAGTTTCTAGTTCAATTGCTAAGGTTTTAAATGATAATTTTAAGAACATGAAGGAATTAATAGAAAAAATAGAAGAAAATTTAAGATTGGAGGAAGTAAAACTTCGTTTGAAATTTTTGAGTGATATCAGTTTGGAAAAAAGGAAATTAGGAGAAGCTTTAGCCACCAAAATTATTTCTTATGTTTTATATCAAGAGCTATCTTTAGAAAAATATGAAAAAGAATTAGAAGAATTTAAAAAATTAAAAAAACCTAAATCAAAATAATTTTTATCTAATTTATATTATGTCTAACTACTGTCAATGGGACTCCGTCTGTTGCTCTGAATTTGAAGAACGTTATGATAAACTTCTTAAATCATCTCAACAAGAAAGAACTGATTTTTATATGAGTTGGTATCAACCTGAAACCACCACCATTTATCCTTGGAAGCGTTCAACCACCGTCATCCCCAAAGATTACGATTTATGCTCCATGCCCAATGGTGTTCCTGATGCTAATACTAAAATTGGTATCAGATTATACCGTGCACCCACTAATGATTTACCTTGTGCTTGCAAAGAAAAATGTGCAGCCTGTAGAAATACTGGTAAAAGATGTGGAACTTGTCAATAAATAAATTGATTAAAAAAATAAATATTATTATTCAATTCAATAATAATGTTTTTGAGAGATTTTGGAACAGAATATTCTGGTTTTACTTATTTTAATGAAAGAGAAATTTTATTAAAGGATGTTAATGGTAATTTAGATGATGAAAAAGTTTTTATCCTGAAAGATGATGATTATTCATTAGAGGGAAAAACACATTTAATTTTAGATGAATTTAATAAACCTTTAAAGAAAATACATAATGGGATAACACATATCTATTTATCAACTCTATATAATTATCCTTTAGAATTACCGGAAAGTTTAGTTTTTTTAAGTGTAAAAGGAAAGTTTAACCAACCTTTAGATAATTTACCTAAGAATTTAAAATATTTATTTATTGATGGAGATTTTAATAATGAATTAGTTTTGCCTTCCAATTTAGAATATTTAATTTTTAGGTTTTTTAGTAAATATGATAAAAAATTAAAAAATATACCATCATCATTAAGATATTTATCTTTAGGTGGTGAGTATAACGAACCGTTAGATAATTTAAATCCAGATTTGAAGTATTTATCAGATGCATAATATCACAAAAATCGCAATATTCTTAAGGGATATACATCAAATCCCATTTATAATTTTTATTTTTTATTACATATAAATTGTAATAT
>JGI10211J34971_10002448_pt1 | contig 15144 bp, 12 predicted proteins | sample Etolagsediment_FD_34971 | JGI IMG/M metagenome (IMG submission 34971) | reverse complement strand
TAATTTGTAGATTTCTTTCCAATCTTGCGGTCTAAGTTTCTTTTGCGTGTCTCTTAATTCTTGAATTTTATGCATTTCATTATTAGTAATTAATAGGTGCCGACTGTATTGACCATTGATAAGTTAATGAGTCACCATCCGCATCCGAACTACCAGAACCATTTAATGTAATATCAGATAAATCAAACTGCACTTGATCACTGCCTGCATCTGCTAATGGACGAGCATTTGCAGTTGTCGCAGAAATAACAAGGTTATCTGGACTACTTGAAACTTGCCCATCATTCACCACGAGACTGATTGTGTAGTCGCCATCGACATCTGGAGTAAAGTCAGAGAACGAGTTATTGGCATTGTTAAGAGTTGCAGAACTCCCATCAGGCTTTGAAACAAAAGCCCACGCGTAACTTAGCGTATCGCCATTTGCATCACTACTGTTGGAACCATCTAAACCGACGAGTTCGTAAGTATTAACGTCTCTATCGTTGCCAGCATTTGCAACGGGTGCAGAATTCGCTGTTGTTGAAGTAATCACCACTTCATCAAAAGCGCTGTTATCTTGACCATCGTTTACGATTAGACGGATTTGATACTGCCCATCTAAATCTGGTGTAAAAGTCGGTTTAACAGATGTCGCATCGCTAAGCTCGATGTTACTGCCAACTGGTGCAGAAAATATCGACCACTGATAACTGAGATTGTCACCGTCTGCATCAGAGCTTAATGCCCCGTCCAATGTCACGACCGATTGCGTAGAGACATCTTGATCGATGCCAGCATAAGCAACCGGTATGGCGTTTGCATGAGTCACAATAATTGTAACTTCATCTTCGTTACTGTAATCTTTTCCATCGTAAACCGTTAAGTTTAGGATATAAGTGCCTTCCTTATCAGGAATAAAACTTGGATTTACTTCAATCTCATTACTCAAAGTTGATTGGCTAGAAGCGGGGAAGTTACTAAACGACCAGAAATAACTGATTTCATCCTGATCGGGATCGTAACTTGAAGAGCCATCTAAGGTAACGGTTTGACCAGTTAGCACATTTTGGTCAACTCCCGAGGCTGCTATTGGAATGTTATTGGGAGTTGTTTCAGAATCGGAACCACCTCCACTTCCACCGCCGCACGCAACGAGAGTAAAAGGGAGAGTTCCAAGTAAGGTTTTTTGTATCAATGTTTTTAACATATCAATTCCTAGTTAAACGTTAAATTAAGAAGCGAAAACAATCGCTTCATGAACAGAAACGGTCTGGGAGCTAGGAATTAACAAAAAATAAAAAAATCAAGAAATGTTAATTTTGATATCAAAGTATCGTTTGAGCTTAGGGATATTAATTTGAGTCCTAGGAAGCAAAACAATTAAATTGCGCACGTTGTGTAATAATGAATATTACTAGAGGTAGTTAGTACAATGGCGGTGAGACCTGTTTATATTCCATCTAAGTCCGATGTTTTTTTAGTTGAAACTGTAATGATTGAGTTCGATTGGTTCCCTGGCATGGCGACAGTTCAAAAACAAAAATCGATCGATTCATTGCATGAAGCGGCAAAAATAAAGCATAGCAATATGGGTTATCTTCTAGAAGTATCTAGCAAGTCTAAAGAACCATTAGGGGTGAGTTTAAGTGCTTTCAATTTGATGATTTTTGACAAAAAACGCGATTTGGAATACAGCGTGGAAGTTGCCTTTCAAGCCAGTAAAGTTTTTGAACTAGGTGGTCCTTATCAGGATTTATTTTCAAAGTCGTCTAGAGAGGCAAAAAAAGATGAACGGTTAAAGACTTCGGGAAATCTGAAGGCTTTTCGATTTTATAATCAGGAATGGCCATTAGAACCCAAAACAGCTTTTTATGATTATCTGTATATTAATGCTTTATTAAAGCACCCCGAGTACCACAATGAAGTTCTAAGTTACTCGGCGTTTACAGACATTGAATTTAATCCAAAAAAATCGATTAATTGCCAGGCTTATTCTTTAGCATTGTTTTCATCATTGATGGAGAAAGGGCTGCTTGATAATGAAGCTATAAAGAATAAAGAAGGTTTTTTGGAGCTTATAGGGAACTATGGCGTTAGTAATGCAAACAATCAAGGTGACATCCAGCCAGAATTAATTTAGGAGAATTTATTTTGCTGAAATCTATTGAATTGACAGGTGAACAAAAAAAAGTTTTGTTTTTGCCGCCCCAAAATCCAGTGCAAATTAAAGGTGTTGCTGGTAGTGGTAAGACAACGGTTTCGCTTTATCGTGCAAAACAGTTAATCGAAACTCAGAATCAGTTGTTTAGTCAGGCTAAGGTTGTGATATTTACATATAACAAAACGCTTGCGGCATATATTGATGCTGTTAAAGACAATATTCGAAATATCTACAGTAAAGATGGTGAATCTATTGCAACCAACTCAGGTTTAGATATTCAAGTTACGAATTTTCATAAATGGGCCTACAGTTTTGCAGGTATTCAAAATAATCAAGTTGTAAAACCTTGGGATCAAGAAAGCTATATAAGAACAGCTATTCAGCAACAGAAAACTGCATTTTCTGGTAATACAATTTTAGAAAAGTCTATAGAGTTTTTTAAAGAAGAAATATCTTGGATGAAAGGTAAGATTTTTGATTCAGAGGCCGAATATCTGGACACTCCAAGATCAGGGCGAGGCACGACAGACAGGGTCACTAAAGAACATAAAAGAGCATTGTGGGAAGTGTTTTCTTCCTATAAGCAATTAATGCAGACTAATAGAAAAGTAGATTTTGATGATTTTGCTCTTCTAGCGCTGGACAGAATTAATAGTAATGCTTCTTTTGAAGCACCTTTCTCTCATATTGTCGTCGATGAGGCGCAAGACTTAAATAAAGCACAAATCTTAACATTATCTAAATTAGTTTCTCCAGATACAAATAGCATAACAATCATTGCTGATGCTGCACAAAGAATCTATAAAAGCGGCTTTACTTGGAAAGAGGTGGGTATAAATGTCCAAGGAGGAAGAAGCTTGGCGTTTAGAAAAAATTATCGAAATACTCTCAATATTGCTACGGCTGCTGCAAGTCTTTTAGATAAAGAAGATGATAAGTCCGATTTCACTGAGCTAGATCTCTCGCATTTGAAGGAAGGAAATTCGCCTAAGTTAATCCAATTTAATTCTGTTATGGAGCAGTTTAATTGGTTAGCAGGAACTATTGCCAAACTTGAGGATTATAGTGGTACTGTAGTACTTCATAGGACTCAGAAAGGAGTGAAGGAATGCCAAAGTTTTTTTGAACGTGCCAATATTCCCTCAGAAATTGTTAAAGGACAAATTAATTATTTCACTAACACGATAAAAATCTGCACTATGTCATCAATCAAAGGCTTGGAGTTTGATAACGTCTTTATCATTGATCTAAATGATGACCTTGTACCATTCCCTCCTGGTTTTATTGATGATAACGATGAATTTCATATTTCGACAGAAAGAAGATTGTTATACACCTGTATGACAAGAGCGAGAAAAAATTTGCTCATGTTAAGTAGTGGTAAACCATCTAGATATTTGCAAGAAATTGATAATAATTCTATAGAAAAATTGAACTTTTCGATTGAGTTGTAGTGAGTAATTTTAGTGGATAAGAAGTTAGATTATCAGCATATTGAGAAAGTAGTTAAAGAGCGATCGATCAAAAACCTCATACACTTTACACCGACAATAAATTTTATGAGCATGGTGGAACAACAAGCAATTCTAAGTCGTGATCATTTGGAAAAGCTTGATATTGAACAATATGATGTTCTGGATTATGTTCAATTTACTGACGCAATTCGGTATGACGATAAAAGCTATATCAATCTATCAATTACAAAGCCAAATAAATTTTTGTTTAAAAAGTTTAGAGAGCGTACAAAAAATGACCCATCAATAGAATGGTGTGTTTTGAAGCTAAAGACTGAGCTGTTGTATTGGCATGACACGCTTTTTTCAGTGACAAATGCCGCCTCTTACGCTGCCAAGAGAGAGGGGATTAATGGGACATTCCATGATTTTGAAAAACTCTTTCAAAGTGAATTATTACTCAAAAACCGTGTATGTAGATTTTCAGGAATGGCAAATAATTTGACTACTGATAATCAGGCGGAAGTTTTAGTGAAAAATAAGATTCCTTTTTCGTATGTTGATGAAGTGTGTTTTGTTGATGAGTGCTCTATGGCCTCAACGTTAGCTGCTTTATCGTTCTTGGAATTTGATAGATCTATTTTTACCATAGATAAATCTTTATTTAGTTAGAGCAATGTTGCAGTTTTGCTCGTGAAATGAAAAATCACAAGTTTTTGTAGTAAAGATGTTAATTTTTAAAAATATGAGCGTTTAGGAATGTATAGCGCTTCATAGATGGACAGTGGAGAGCAGAAAAGGTGACCGATGAACAATTGTTGGCAGAGTATTTAGTGCTGATAAAGAACAAAGTGAATTATGAAATTAAGAACCCTGAGCATGTAGGATTTAAGGATGACATTGTTCATGATGTGTTCTTGAAACTGTATAAATCTGATTTTTTTGAAAAGTACAAATTAAATGATAAAGAACAAGGCTTGATTGCAGCGACTTACATTGGTCGAACAGTACATAGCTGTTATATCGATTATTTAAAAAAAGCAGGAATTAGCCGCCAGTTAACAGAAAAAGAACGACAGCAGTCAGGAAATAAATTTACGAGTATTGGATCTGATGATATCGATGATTTAGAAACTTCGCTTGAAGGGTCATCATTTTCTGCAGAGCAATATTTAATGGCAAAACAGGCTTATCAAATTATCAAAGATTGTTTTCAGGGGGCGATTTCTGGTATTTCAAATGTAGTAAAAGCTTCATTTTTAAATGAGGCCTTTTGGGAGTTGGCTAAGTACGACTTACCAATAAAACAACTGGCGAAACACCTTGGTTATGAAAACTCAAACCCAACACAAGATTTTAATCGATTCGTTCAAAAGGTCAGTGAGTGTACTCAACCGTCAGGTATCAATCTTGCTAATCCAGACGAACAGATTGAGTTTTTAAAACAAATCATTGAAATAGATGGAGTGACCGCGTAGTGTCAAAGGAAAACATCACACAATTAATTAAGCAAATTCACGAAGAGGAAGTTAATCAACGGTTCGTTGAAGATGTATTGAAAGAATCTGAGAAAGGCTTTTCAGAGGAAATTATGTCTGAAGTTCAATCTTTATTAAAAAAAGCGAACGCAAGTAATGTTATTGCATTTCCAAAGCGAACGGTTCAGTTAGGGCAAACGGAGCTAATGGCTGCTTCCAAAAAAGATAATCTTGGAGAGTGGTTTGCACAACGGATTGTATTCAAATCATCAGGTATGGAAATTGACGTTCGAAAAGTGATTGGAACTGATAACGAAGTAGATGTTTATATTCAGTCGAATAGTGATGATTACCAGTTAATAGAAAAATCACTATTACCATTCAAAGATAAAACGTTACAAGTCAGATTTTCGGTCAATGGGAAGGAACTATTACATGCGGATATTTATGTTGATGAGTCAGGTCATTCAGCAGAAGGGAGCGGTCATCTTCAACAGATAAATGAATCTGATATCCATGGCAAACTGGATGTAGAAATTATCGTAGAAGAATAATGGAAAACTTGTTTTGATTTATATTTTAACAAGCAGTGGAAACCTTCTAAACGTTAAAGTGCGCGTTCAGGAAGTTCGAACTGGAGATTCAGCAGTTACAGTAAATTTGGCGGCACGGGAGTTAAAACCAAAACTTTCTAAAGAAGTTTTTGAAGAGCAACAATCTTACTTAACTTCCTCTTCCATTGCAGCTTATCTAGCGCTAAACAAAATAGATCAACGGAATCGATTTAGGGCCTCTGTTAATCTCATTGGTGTAACCGAAGAATCCCTAAATTTTATTAAAGGAAGTTCAAGTTCCGGTCTTGGTTATGCCTTGGCTTTGTTTAATAGCTTTTGGACAACTAAACTTAAAAAAGGCGCAGGTGTTGTCCTGCCGGTATTTGCCACAGGTGAAGTCAGTAATAATGGTGATTTAACGGCTATCGGACACTTGGACGAAAAAATTCAGAGTGTTCTCCGTTTTGTTCAAGAAAACAAAATAACCCAGTTCCGACTTTGTATTCCCAAAGACAATGAAGATTCGATTCCTAACTATCTCATTGAACAAGTTACTGAAAGTAATGGGCAGATTGTCTCGGCAAGCACGTTTCCTGAAATACTAGGTCAGCTTATTGACGATGAATATGACGGTGACCCGTTAGGTCGTTGGGAGCCATTTAAAGGTTTAAAGAGTTTTGAGTATGAAGATTCCATTCGCTTTTATGGCCGAAAAAAAGACGTTGAACGTCTCTATGACGATTTAGACAGAAATCAAGGGGTATTAATTGTATCTGGACCAACAGGCTCGGGAAAGTCTTCTCTTATTAAAGCAGGGCTCATTCCACAACTAGCTAAACAGAATTCTCACTTTCAATGGTTATCAATCACGCCCAAGGACATTAAGACGGGTCTTCTAAAAACCGTTCTTGAATGTCTGTTTAAAGGTAATCAAGATGTAAATACCTCTAAGTTAGAATCAGAAATTCGAAACTATAAATCATCTGCATTTACAGTCATAAATGACTATTTTTACGAACTTGAAAAACAATTCTTGTTTCATTTAGATCAGTTTGAAGACTTTTACACTCAAGATATTGAACGAAGTTATTTAGATGATATCGAATTGCTTCATAGTCTCACGAAGCAAACTCCTCAGTTTAAGGTAGTCCTATCAACTCGAAATGAATATCTCACAAACCTTTTAGATTCTGGATTAATCAAATCTCCCGTTATCAGTAACGTTTCAGAGAACTTATCAGTAGAGGCTTGGCGCGACATCGTTGTTGAACAAGCTGCTTTTTCTGGTCTCAGTTTTGAAAAGACATCAGATGATTTAGCCGAAGTTCTTATTAATGATGCGACTCATGCAGATAATGCCTTACCGATGGTGGAGTTTGTACTCCAGCAATTGTTTGAAAAGGCAAAGGCAGAAAACCCAAATGCTAGCCAGCTTTTACATAAGCACTATGAAGAACTTGGTTGCTTATCAGGAGCAATAGCGAAACGTGCAGAAGAAGCTGTTCGAGGTTCAAAAGCAACGCCAGATGCTATCCATCATTTTTTTAGCATATTTGTTGGTATTACCAATGAAGGGATTCCTTATCCTAAGAAAGTTGTATTTGAAAACTCGAAAACTGACGTTAAATCCGAACTACAGCCTTTAATTCAAAGTTTAATGGATGCAAGTATTGTTGCTGATGCAGGTATATCAGAACATAAAACAACGTTAAAACTTGCACATGATAGTTTGTTTAATCATTGGCAAAGATTAAATAGATGGCTTGAAGACCAAGAAGGTTTTCTAAACTGGATAAATGCAATAGAGCATAACTATCTACTGTGGCAAAATTCTGGAGGAAAGGGGAAAGGTTATCTAATTAAAGATAACACTTTGTTAAAAGATGGCCTTCAGCTATTAAGTGACAAAATTATTGTCGACGAAGACCTTAAAAACTATGTTCTGGCTGCAAAGAATTTAAAACAGCGCAAAATTACAAATTGGGTAATTGTTATCTTAAGTGTATTTGGATTAACAGGATTGATTTACTGGGATAAAAATACAACAAGGAGTGAGTATTATGCTGCATTTGGATACAAGTGGGATGTGCCTTTTGGTGTTGGAGAGCTAAACAGCCAGCAAATACAAAAGAAGCAGTTAAGGTTTCGTGTGATTTATAAAGGTGGTTGGTTCGCTAAGCATCTAGGTTATGGTAATAAATTGTTAGAACTTCGCAGAGAGAATAGTTTGGGATATCTGATTAGTTATACAGCTCATTTTGATGCTGGGAGGGCACGTGAAGTTTATTCCTATAAAGATAATGGGTTAGTTGATACCGTTAAGTATTTTAGTCAAAGTAATGATTTTATAGAAAAGAGAAGTTATGAATTCTCTGGAAATAAAGCAACGGTAACATTTTTAGATCAAAATAATAATGCTAAGAAGTTTATTGGGTTTTCTTATGGTCGCGACATAAGTATCGGGAAACAAAGCACTGTAACTCGAATTGAAAAGTTTTTTGATTCAAATGGTTACATGGTCAAAGAATTATTTCAGAAAGATGGTTTTGGTGAGTTAGGAAGTGATAAATTCGGAGCCAATGGAAAACTTTATACTTATAACTCCAGAGGACTTATCCAAACCACAACAGATATTTATAAAAAAGCGAGTTTGCAGAGTGCTTTATATCAAAAAGGTTTGGTTACACGCTTTGAATATAGTCCACTTGGATTAATAACGAACAAAAAGTTTTTAAATAAAAATGGTAAACGCACAAAAAACGACGAGGGTATTTCTATAATTAGCATTAATCACGACGTTTATGGAAATTCACTAGAGGTGTCGTATTATGATCAATTTAATCGTCTCACTAAAAACAAAGTTGGAAACTCAAAAAAAGTAATGATAATTGACGATAGGGGTTGGGAAGTCGGCATGACATTTTTGGGAACTGATGGTAAACCAAAGAAGCAAAAAAATGGTTCTTATGGAGCTAGGCTGGTTTACAACGAAAAAGGTTATGCACGAAAGCTCATCAATCTAGAACAAAATAAAAACCCCGTTTTAACAACAAATGGTTACGCTTCTTCTGAACAGTTTTATGATAGGTTGGGAAGGGTGATTAAATATACAACTCTTGACTTGAATGATAAGCCCGTAATACCCCATGGTAAAGAATATGCTGGATATAAAAACTTTTATGACAAAAATGGGCAGCTAATTAAAAAAGTTTTTCTTGGTGAAAATGGCGAGCCTATAACTACCAAAGGATATGTTGCCACTCTTTTGCGTAAATTCGACAGTCAAGGAAATCTCACGAGTGAATCTACTTTTGATTCCGATGGAAATTTAATTGTAGACCCGGAAACTGGATCGGCAGTTTATGAAATTAAATATGACTCTCGTGGTAATAGATTAATGAGTCGCTCTTTAGGAGTCAACGGGGAGTTAATTTCAGAAAAAGGTAAAGCTCCAATCAATAAATATGATTACGATAAAAGTGGCAACCTTATCAGGTTTATCAATTTGGATAGCAATGAAAATCCGATGCTAAATCCTGAGACTGGAACAGCTGGTTCCAAGAGGGAATATGATGAAAATGGCAATGTCACGAAGTTTTTATACTTAGGAATCGATGAAAAGCCGATGCTAGACCCTGAGACTGGAATAGCTGGCTACAAGAGGGAATATGATGAAAATGGCAATGTCACGAAGTTTTTAGACTTAGGAATCGATGAAAAGCCGATGCTAGACCCAGAGACTGGAAGAGCTGGCTTGAAGAGCGAATATGATGAAAATGGCAATGTCACGAAGTTTTTAGAATTAGGAATCGATGAAAAGCCGATGCTGAATCCCAAAGCTGGAACAGCTGGCTACAAGAGGGAATATGATGAAAATGGCAATGTCACCAAGTTTTTATTCTTAGGAATCGATGAAAAGCCGATGCTAGACCCTGAGACTGGAATAGCTGGCTACAAGAGGGAATATGATGAAAATGGCAATGTCACCAAGTTTTTATTCTTAGGAATCGATGAAAAGCCGATGCTGAATCCCAAAGCTGGAACAGCTGGCAACAAGAGCGAATATGATGAAAATGGCAATGTCACCAAGTTTTTATTCTTAGGAATCGATGAAAAGCCGATGCTAAACCCTGAGACTGGAACAGCTGGCAACAAGAGCGAATATGATGAAAATGGCAATGTCACCAAGTTTTTAGACTTAGGAATCGATGAAAAGCCGATGCTGAATCCCAAAACTGGAACAGCTGGCTCCAAGAGAGAATATGATGAAAATGGCAATGCCACCATGTTTTTATATTTAGGAACCGATGAAAAGCCGATGCTGGGCCCAAAGACAGGAACGGCTGGAAATCAGAGAGAATACGATGAAAGAGGGAATATTGTTAAGCATATAGCCTTAGGAACTGATGAAAAGCCGATGCTAAACCCTGAGACTGGAATAGCTGGCTTCAAGAGAGAATATGATGAAAATGGTAATGTTATCCAGTCCATAACTATAGGCATAAATGAAAAGCCGATGCTGAATCCCAAAACTGGAGCAGCTGGCTTCAAGAGAGAATATGATGAAAATGGTAATGTTATCCAGTCCATAACTATAGGCATAAATGAAAAGCCGATGCTGAATTCCAAAACTGGAACAGCTGGCTTCAAGAGAGAATATGATAAAAATGGTAATGTTATCCAGTCCACAACTATAGGCATAAATGAAAAGCCAATGTTAAATCCAAAGACTGGTGTCGCTGGTTACAAAAGAACTTTTGATCAAAGAGGTAATTTAATCAAAGACGTTTATTTGAATATTGATAGTAAACCGATGCTAAACCCTAAGAATGGTTTTGCAATAATGTTAGGAGACTATGATGCCGAAGGTAATTTAACTAGATTCTTAAACTTGGATAAAGATGAAAAGCCTCTTGTAAGTTTAGAGTCGGGATTTGCTGGTTTTGAACGTGAATATGATAATAGTAGCAATATTATAAAACATATGTACCTAGGAGTAGATAAAAAACCAATCCTTAATCTAAATACAGGCATAGCTGGTTACAAGCAAGAGTTTGATAAGAATGGCAATAAAATTAAGTATATAAACTTGGGAATTAATGAAAAGCCGATGCTTGACCCTAAAACAGGAGCTTTGGGATACAGTAGGATTGGAACCGCTGGTTACCAGTCTAATTATGATGAAAAAGGCATGGAGGTAGAGCGTATCTATTTGGGAGTTGATGAAAAGCCAATGCTTGATTTAGATACAGGGACTTCCGGCTATCGGTCAGAACATGATGAAAAAGGCAATGAAGTTAAGCGTATATATTTCGCAACTGATGGAAAGCCAGTATTAAATTTAATTTATGGAATAGCTGGGTATAAGAGAAATTTTGATGAAATGGGCAATGTCATTTTGTTTCTCAATCTGGGAGCTGATGAAAAGCCGATGATTATTCCCGTGACTGGAATTTCCGGTTACCGATCAGAATATGATGAAAAGGGTAATGAAGTTAAGCGTATCTATCTAGGGGTTGATGAAAAGCCAGTGTTAAATAAAAAATATGGAGTTGCTGGTTATGAAATGAATTACGATGAGAATGGTAAGCTAACTAGCAAAATATCATTGGGCTTAGGTTTAATACCGACCAAAAGAAATGATTGAGCATAATTCAACGAAAAGATATGAAATAGTTTGCAATGACGGAAAACGATATTACTCTGCAATAAATAAAGGGGCTGTCCTAGATAACTAGCTCAGTTCCTTTTTAACCCATTGATTCAATTGTCTTAATTGTTCTTTTGGGTGACTGTTGTTAAATCGCTATTCACATTCCTTTAAAAAGAGAGAGTACTCTGAACTCTGTGTCATTAATTGTCGAAACCTAATTCTTTACAAAACTTAGTATAAATATGTGAAGCAAAACCTCCCTTGAACTTATAGAGGAATGGTTATGATTTTTTTCTACTTGTTCACTTATTACATTATGGGATTGATGGAAAACTAATAAAAAACTCAAAAAACTATTCAATTGGAATCACTATTTTTATAAAAAATCAAGCTACGAAAATAACATTTTTAGATGAGAACAATGAATCTGCCGTTAGGCCAGAAAATTATTCAGGTTGGAATATAGAATTTGATGGTTGGGGTAATGAAATAAAAGTCGACTTTTTTGATATTGATGTGATGATGTCCAACGACTAAATATTTTTAAATAAAAATTTGTTAATTCACAACGATTCTTAGTGTTTAGGTAATTGAAAGCAAACAAAGGAGCTTCAATTATGCTAAACGAACAGCAAACTCAACAATCTCTATTAACCTCTGAAATCACCGAAGAGGTAATCTTTTCAGCGCATGCGCAAGCTCGAATCAAGCAGCGTGGCATTAAAAAATCATGGCTGGCTTTGCTACTTGAATACGGTCACTACATTTACCAGAGCGGTAAACACTCCTACACAGTATCACTCGATAAGACTGGAATAAAAAAAATCAAACAAACTTATGGCGACTTAGTTGAGTTAAATAAACTTCGTCGTATGTATGTTGTCTTGTCGGAAGATTCTGCTGTCATCACCTGTGCTTATCGATAGGAGTGAGATGATGTCACTGAATCACTATACTGCTCAAGACTTTCATTTTTCTGTGCAAAATGCAATTGAACCTAGCTATGCTTTTTTTGATATGGATGGCACATTGGTAGAAACGGATTATGCCAATTTTTTGGCCTATAAAAAAGCGATACATAAAGTCCTAAAAGTTAATAATGCGATTACCTTCAATCCAAGCCAGCGCTTTGATCAACAAGCATTACGAAATCTTTTTACAGAACTCTCTGAAGATCTCCTAAAAGAGATCATCTATTTAAAAGGATTCTACGCAACTGAATTTTTATCAGAAACTTTTGTTAATTCTGAAGTAGTTAAAACGTTTATATCAATGTCAGAAACAAAAACATGCGTTTTGGTTACCAATGCTCAATGCCAAAGGGCAATCGAAACCATGCGGTTTCATGGATTAGATAAGTACCTTGATACGGCTATTTGTGGTGAAGATAGATATGGATTCAAGAATAAATATCTTCACGCTTTAGACCAACTCGGTTTAAGCCCTTATGAAGTCTGTGTTTTTGAAAATGAAGACAAAGAAATTAGCCATGCATTAAAAGCGGGTTTGTTTGAGAAAAATATATTTAAGGTTTAATAAGAGAATAAAGAAATGCAAAAATTTACAGTAGAACACAATAAATATTTAAGTAAAGACGTAGAAGCTTTTTTTCATTCAGACTATTTACGTTATCAAGAACCAGGTAATCCAGATTATTTGAATGTTCTAAAAAATGATTTCAATGATAGGGAAGTGCCTGAATTACAGGAAGCCGTAAATACGGTAGGTGAAATATTAAATCAAGATTTACCCGATGTGTTGAAAGAGCTAAATTGGAATGAAGCATTAGTATGTACTATGCCTCGAGCCAAAAAATTTAATAGTTATAAAAAAAATCAGAAGCTATTTTCAAAAGTAGTATCGGTAGTAATTGAAGATATCGAAATTGCACAAAATGGAATTTCTTATATTAGAAGAAATCAAAATACTAGAACAACACACTTAAAGTGGAGTGATACCGATGGTGATATGCCATATGTAGGTATAACGGAGGAAACATGTGAAATAGATAGTGATGTTAAAGGAAAAAATATTCTTCTAATTGATGATATTTATACTAAAACTGTAAATGTGAACGAGGATATGATTCAGGCATTGTTTGATAAAGGTGCTAGGTCGGTTGCACTATATGTTGTTGCAAAAACCAAATATAGAAAACAGTAGAGGTTTAATAAGATGAATTTTTCAAACAACGCATTAAATATATTAGCAAGCTTGACTTACAAGGGGATAGGTAAAGCTTGGATCGTAAAAAACCTTCAAGGAAATGAATCTGAAGAAGTTATTGTTTCTTTGTTAAATAAATCCTTAAAAACGAGTGCCACATCTGTTGTTGAACTTGAGCAGCGTAAGCATCGTTTAGAAACTCAAATTGAAAAAGTATCTGCCTATATGGATGGTTTAGTGGCTTTGGGTGATTCAAATTTTCCCCAACATCGAGGCAAGGTAAAGAATAGCGAAAAACCTGTCGCTCTTTTCTACAAGGGGGATATCTCTCTGTTGAGCCAAAGTAATAAAAGTATTGCGGTTATTGGGTTATTAGAGCCTGATCTAAAAACAGAGGTAGTAGAAAGAAAAGTCGTCCATGAATTCGTTAAGAAAGGCGCAATAATCGTGAGTGGCTTAGCCAATGGCTGTGATGCAATAGCTCATGATCAGACATTGAAATCACAAGGTAAAACTGTCGCAATTTTGCCTAGCCCTTTGCACAATATTCTTCCAGCTGGAAACCGTCCGTTGGCTATGAAAATACTTAAGGAAGGCGGCTTGATAGTGACCGAGTATTTAAATGATGCGACGTCAAAAATGGCCTTTAACGGACGATATCAGGAAAGAGATCGACTTCAAGCACTATTTAGTGATGCGATTGTATTATCGGCTAGTTATGCAAAAAATAACCTAGGCAATGACAGTGGATCTCGTCTGGCCATGGAGTATGCCCGTCAATATGAGATTCCCCGTGCCGTACTGTATGACAACGTGGTTGATGCTAATAATCCAAAGTATGATTTAAATCGTCAGATTATCCATGAGGAAGAAAGTGCCTTAATCCTTAGTGAACATAACATTAGTGATGGCTTTATCAAACTTCTAACCAAAGCTCCTATAGTACAAAGCTCTGCTGTTCAAACAGGTCTGTTTTAAAAAAATAAATTAATTTGTTAATTTTGATGACCTTGTTGCGTTTAAGTAATTGAAAGCAAACAAAGGGAGCTTAATCATGAAAAACGCAACGCTTAAAACATTTGTTATTGAAAGCCGTCTTGAAAATGAAGATTTAAACCAAGTTGAACTAGGAGAGCTTTATAACCTCGTTCAAGAGATTAAATCGAAAAAATTTCGATACAGCTCAGATCTATCTAGATATATTTCAAAAAATAAGTTGGGTTATGACTACCCTCATATTTCTGGAATCGTAACCATGAAAAGCAGTGGAAGAAGCTGGGAGTTTAAAGGAGGTTTTCCTGCAAATATTTATCGAATTGTTTGCACAATTTTGGACCTAAGAAGCAATGGTAGTTTCGCAAGAGCGGTAGGGTTTAAATCATATGCTTCACTAAACTAGTAATAACCAACTTTAGATTTACACCTAATCAAGCATTGAGAAAAAAACATGAAAAAAAATATTTTTAGAAAATCATTTACCGTATTTCTAATCACGCTAATTATTCTTATGGTGTTGATTGCATCACTTCAATATGTCGGTGTTTACGTGATATATGTTGGACTGCCCATCTTGTTGTTATCCGGGTTTTTAGCCTATATAACCAGACCGCAAAATGAAAAGCAGGCAATCGAATTTTTTGGGTTGTAGAGATATGTTTATTAAGGTTAATAAGCTTCGTGAGTGTAAATCATATAA
>JGI10211J34971_10002447_pt1 | contig 15145 bp, 10 predicted proteins | sample Etolagsediment_FD_34971 | JGI IMG/M metagenome (IMG submission 34971) | reverse complement strand
AAATCTTTATTGCCTACAATTTGCCACAAACTTGAAAGATTTAAAAATGTATGAAATTTATAAATATCATCTTTGTAAACATTTGTATGACGGTTAAAAAAGTTAACAATCTCTTCATCTGAATTACTACCAATTTCTAGACGAACCATTTCACCTTTACGACGGAGTTTTAGTCCCTCTTCTAGGATTTCTAAAAAGTCATCGGCTTCTTCTTCTTCTATTGCAAGGTCTGCGTTTCTTGTAACTCTAAAAGATGAATATTTACTCAAAGTATAACCTGGAAAGAGATCTTCAACATGCTGAGCCACAACGCTTTCAATTGGTACATACGTTCCATTGTTAAGTTCAACAAACCTACTTATAACACGAGGAACTCTGATGATGCCAAACCTCTCAATATCTGTATTTTCACTATCTTTTAGTTTGACAATAAGACCAAAACTAAGATTGTTTAAGTGGGGAAAAGGGTGTGTTGCATCTATGGCAATTGGAATGATTACAGGATAGATGTTTTCATAAAAAAAACGATTGAGCTGATTTTTTTGGTTCTGGTTTACATCATTGTAGGACTTGATACTCAGTCCTTCTTCTTCGAGTTTTTTAAGAATTCCACTGAGGCAGTGTTCTAAAACTTGTTGCTCTTGATGAAGATAGACTCTAATCTCACGAAGTTGTTGTAAAGGTGTAAGTTTATCTGCTCCTGAAACAATTATTCCCGCTGAAAAAAGTTTTTTAAGTCCTGCTACACGAATCATATAAAATTCATCTAGATTTGTTCCATAAATAGCAAGAAATTTGAGTCTCTCTAGTAGTGGCAGTGAATCATCTTGCGCTTGTTTGAGAACTCTGGTGTTAAATTGAAGCCATGAGAGTTCACGGTTGTTATAAAGATTTGGATTTTTTAAATTGACAATCACGTTGTAGTTCCTTCGTTGTAAATCATAATAGTTTTATTTTGATTCATTATACTAAAAAGAGATTATTATTTGATTAGTCCTGTTCCTTTATAGTTTGCTGAGTGGAATATAGTAACACCATTTTTACGTCCGTAGTACCTTAAAAGCAGTTTTTGTATAGTTGGCTCAATTGATGGTGCGAACCAGGCATTGTTACTTGTGGCAATAAGAAAATTAACTTCACCTTCATAAAGTTCAGCACATGTCGCTTCATAGCAGATTGCGTTTCTAAACTTAACACCTTTGATAATAAAATCAGTTGGTTTGTCTGCTACAACAAAATCACTTGCCCCACTAAAAAATGTATCATTTATAAACTTTTGTGCGAACTTAGGAAGTGGAATATACTCCCCAAAAGGAACTAAAACCAGTTTTTTGGCAACTTCATATTTACCATCTTGAAACATATATGTAACATTGTAATGATGTCCATTTTCAGATAAAAGTGAACCTGCAATAATAGTTATATCTTCTGAAAGAGTAGACAAAGACTCAATAAGTTTGGGAGATTTATTCATAAACAAAGGAAATACTGACTCTGGAAATATAACTACTTCATATTGCTCATCTATTGCGTTTTGTATCTCGTCGTATATCATCTCAATTGTTGGGGATAAAGCTTCTCTCGTCCACTTAACATCTTGTTTTATATCTGTTTGAACTAACTTTATCTTTAAGTCTGTTTCTTTTTGCTCTGGTGCATTAAAATTAAAAGCTAATATTATGAGTAAAAGGGGTGTGTATTTGTAGGGTTTTTTCACATATGGTATTAAAGAGAGTGCAACTAAAACAATTGCAAGTTGATATTTAAAAACACCAATGTAGCTATCCACAAATATAAGCTCAATTTGTAACCAATTCCAATCAAAAGGTTCAAAGAAACTAAGAGCAAAAAGTAATATAGCACGTATATAAGCTTTGTTAGTAAAATAAAGAGGAGCAAAAAATAGCATATAAATGATAGCAAAACTAAATGTAATAATTGGAGTCATATAACCGACGCCTTGGTACTCAAAACTGTAACCTATCCAGTAGAACCAGAGTAATCCAATAAAAAAACCGGCAACAAGAACACTGCGTTTAGGAATATATAAAAATAGAGCAAGTGCAGTAATACCTAAGAGTGTGTTGATAAACTTATTTGTAATACTATACTCTTCAAAGTATATAAACGCACTAAATAAAAGTGCCGTTAAAATTCCTAGTAAAATAGTTTGTAATAATTTATTCATGGTGGAATTGTACTGAATTTAACGCTCTTTTAGAATAACTTCTGTATAATCTCCGCAATTTTATAAAACAAAGGAAGCTAGAGCATGGATATTATCTCTCAACTATTACCATTCGTATTTTTAATTGCAATTATGTATTTTGTAATTATTCGCCCACAACAAAAAGAGGCTAAAGCAAGAAAAGAGATGATTGATGCTCTTAAAAAAGGTGATAAAGTGATCACTAATGGTGGTTTTATTGTTGTTGTACATAAAGTTGAAGAAAACTTTTTAAGCATCAAAATGAATGATGATGTAATTACTAAAATAACAAAAGATTCTATTGCTAAGAAGTATGAGGATGAAGCTTAATTATCGCATAGTCATATTCGCATTAGCGATAGTTTTTGGTATAGGATTCTCTTTCCCTTCTCTATTTCAAACGCAAGAGGGTAAAAAAATCACCTTGGGTCTTGACCTTCAGGGAGGTCTGCATATGCTTCTTGGTGTAAAAACTGAAGAAGCTGTGAAGTCTCGTATAAAATCGATTGCTGCAAGTGTAAAACACTTTAGTGAAAGAGAAGAGATTTTAATAGATGGACTGGTCTTTGATGAAGATAATGTAAACTTTATAGTTTTGGATAGTGATGAAATCTCTAAGGTTACAAGCTTTTTAAAAGAGATTGAAGGTTCTGTTGTTGCTGTGAATGGTGAACAGATTTCTTTGATGCTAACACCTGAAGAAATTGTTAAAACTGAAAAAGAAGCAATTTCACAAGCAATTGAAACCATAAGAAATAGACTTGATCAATTTGGTCTTGCAGAACCAATCGTTGCCCGTCAAGGTGATGAAAAAATACTTGTTCAGCTTGCAGGTATCAAAACGCAAGAAGAAGAGCAACGTGCACGTGAGCTAATTTCTCGTGCTGCAAAACTTGAATTGATGGCTGTTGATGAAGATAGAGCTGCTCGTGTTTACAATATGAGTGAAGGGGATGCAGCTGAATATGGTGATGTTATTTTAGAAGACGTTAACAATCCTGCTATCAAGTATCTTGTACGTGAAATTCCTATTTTAGACGGAGGAATGTTAACAGATGCTTCTATGGGATTTGATCAAAATAACAGACCCTTAATCAATTTTACATTAAATGCTGAGGGTGCTGAAATATTTGGTGACTTTACTGGTAAAAGTGTTGGTAAACGTTTAGCTGTTGTTCTTGATGGAAAAGTTTATTCTGCTCCAAATATTAATGAGCGTATTGGTGGTGGTTCTGGACAAATTTCTGGAAACTACACTGTTATGGAAGCAAAAGATTTAGCAATTGCTCTTCGTTCAGGTTCACTTTTAGCGCCGATTTATTTGATGGAAAAACGTTCAGTTGGACCTAGTTTAGGTGCTGACAGTATTCAAGCAAGCATGGTCGCCCTTGTTGGTGGGTTTATTTTAGTAATTATTTTTATGGTTATTTACTATAGAGTTGCTGGTCTTATTGCTAACATAGCTTTGATTGCAAACTTATTTATTATTTTGGCAGTTATGAGTCTCTTTGGAGCTACTCTGACACTTCCAGGTATGGCTGGTATTGTCTTAACTGTTGGTATGGCGGTCGATGCAAATGTTATTATCTCTGAGCGTATTCGTGAGTTGGTTTATGAAGGTAAATCAATGCATAAAGCGATAGAAGATGGTTATTCAAATGCAATGCGTGCCATTCTTGATGCTAACATAACAACGCTGATTGCTGCTGTAGTTTTGTATGCGTATGGTACAGGGGCAATTAAAGGTTTTGCTATCACTATCTCCATAGGGATTTTAGCTTCTATGCTTACAGCAATTCTTGGTACTCATGGAATTTATCAAATGCTAGAAGAGAGAATTGCTAAAAGTAAAAATAATCTCTTTTGGTTTGGGATTAAAGGATAATTATGGAATTTTTTAAATATACAAAAACCTTTAATTTTATGGGTAAATCAAAAATAGCGATGGTTATGTCAATAATTTTGGTTTTAGCTTCGTATGTTCTACTTGCAACAAAGGGTTTAAACTACGGTGTTGACTTCGCTGGTGGTACGATTGTTCAAGTGAAATATGATACAACAGCACCGATAGATTCGATGCGTGAAAAACTAAAAGATAATGAACTTTTTAATGGTGCTTCTATTACTGAATTTGGTTCACCAGATGAAGTTGTTATTCGTATGAAAAGTACAACTGCTAGTGTTACTGTAGATATAGGTGATGTTACCCGTGAAGCACTTAAGGGCAGTGGAAACTTTGAAATTCGTAGAGTTGATATAGTCGGACCAAAAGTTGGTTCAGAGTTAAAAGAGAAGGGAATAATGTCACTTCTTTTAGCTGTACTTGGAATTTTAATCTATGTTGCGTTTAGATTTGAGTGGCGTTTTGCTGTGGCTTCTATCTTTGCTCTTGTCCATGACGTTTCAATCGCTTTAGGTGCTATAACCTTAGTTGGACTTGATGTAAACTTAGATGTTTTAGCAGCACTTCTTACTATTTTAGGGTATTCGCTTAATGATACTATCATTGTCTTTGACCGTATTCGTGAAGGTGTGACAGAGTCTAGAAACAGTGAGTTGGCAGATACTATAAATGAGTCAGTTACGCGCACATTAGCAAGAACAACTTTAACATCTTTAACAACTTTCTTTGTTGTATTTACGCTGTTTATGTTTGGTGGCGAGATTATCCATGCTTTTGCATTTACTCTTTTAGTAGGCGTTGTAGTTGGTACATACTCGTCTATTTTTGTTGCTTCACCAATTTTACTTTGGTTCGGATTTGATGTGAAAGGTTATCACGAAAAATTAGCAGCAAAAGCGAAACGCGAAGCTGAGAAGCAGAGAATGCGTGATCAGTACGAATCAGGAATTATGTAGCAAACAAAGGTCATAATATTTTTTAAACGAAGAAGAGCACTTATCTCTTCTTCCTTCTTTATTACTTCAATATTTTTTAAAACTTTTTTTCAGTCATCACTTAAGATATTTTTAGTATAATCGCTTCAGTTAATTTAAATAATGCTAGATGATACATATGGCAATACACTGGACTTTTTAAAGAGAGTGTTAACGTAGGCAGTGGAATCTAGTTTAGATATAGTAATAAAGAAGAGGGAAGCGCTTCCCTTTAAATTTCAAAATGCCTCTTATGGGTGATGAAATAAACTAAAGGAATATATATGGATTGGGGTAAAGTAATATACGTGTTTTTTTCATTGATGAGTTTAACATCAATTGCAGGCTTTTTATATGAACACACTGCTGTAGCACTTTTTGTAGCCGCGAGCTTAAATCTTGTTTCTACATTTTTGAAAATTGGTGTTAGAAATCTGCTCTCTGCAGAACTCTTAGCTTCATCTTTAGTTGCAGACTTACATCTTATTCCTGCATTTATTTATTTAGAAGTTGTTGGAAATTTACAGTGGGCTATAGCACTCACAATAGGGGCTCTTATAGCAAATGTATTTTCAATGGGATTAGTTTATATTGAAAGCTCAAAAATACACGAAGATTATTAGTCACATTATAAGCATATAGCTTAGGTTGATGCTAAAACTAAACTCCTTTGGAGTTAGAAAATTTTATAGGATTTATTAAATTGGAATACAGTTCTACAGATATAGAAAAAAAATGGCAAGAGTATTGGAGTAAAAACAGTAGTTTTGAACCGAGTGAAGATTTTACAAAAGAGAAAAAATATATTTTAAGCATGTTTCCATTTCCAAGTGGTCGCTTACATATGGGACATGTTAGAAATTACTCAATCAGTGATGCTCTTGCGCGTTATCATCGTCAGCAAGGTAAAAATGTATTACATCCTATAGGTTTTGACAGTTTTGGTATGCCTGCTGAAAACGCAGCTATTAAAAATAAAGCAAATCCAAAAACATGGACTTATGACAATATAGACTATATGAAAAATGAATTTAAGGCTCTTGGCTTTTCATTTTCAAAGGATAGAGAACTTGCAACAAGTGATGAGTTATACACAAAGTTTGAGCAGGGATTTATCATTGATATGTTTGAAAAAGGTCTTTTATATCGTGAAAAAGGTCTCTTAAACTGGTGTCCTCACGATCAAACTGTTCTTGCAAATGAGCAGGTAGTTGATGGCTGTTGTTGGCGCTGTGACACTCCTATAGTAAAAAAAGAGATGAATCAGTACTATTTTAAAATTACTCAGTATGCTGATGAACTTTTAGATGATTTGAAAAAACTTGAAGCTGGCTGGCCTAAGCAAGTTCTTACAATGCAAGAGAACTGGATAGGAAAATCAAATGGTCTTGCATTTGATCTGTTTTTTGATGATGAATCAAAAAGAAAGTTAAACGCAGAGTTCGAGAGTTTTGATGTTTTTACAACTCGCCCTGACACCATATATGGTGTCTCATATACTGCACTAGCTCCTGAACATAAAATCGTTACATATATGATTGAGAATAAACTTCTGAGTGAAGATGTTGTTGTTGCAATAAATAAGATGAAAAACAGTTCATCTATAGATAGACAAAAAGAGAAATCTGGTGTTGCTCTTGGTCTTGATGTAATCCATCCGTTGACAGGTAAATCAATACCGGTATGGATAGCTAATTTTGTACTTATGGATTACGGTTCAGGTGCGGTTATGGCAGTTCCTGCACACGATGATAGAGATTTTGATTTTGCCAAGAAATATGACTTGGCAATAAACGCAGTTATTAAACCATATGATGGTGAGTTAAGTGATGAAGCTGCGTTTACAGAGGCTGGAGAACTTTTTAATTCTGGTGAATTTGATGGAATGGACTCTAAAAAATCTCAGTATAACATCATTAAATATTTCGAAGAAAACCAAATTGGTAAAAAAACAACAAATTATAAACTAAAAGATTGGGGTGTTTCACGTCAGCGTTATTGGGGGGCTCCTATTCCTTTTGTCCATTGTGACTCTTGTGGTCTTGTAATGGAGAAAAAAGAGAATCTTCCAATCGCGCTACCTGAAGATGTAGAGATTACAGGTGAAGGAAATCCTCTTGATAATCATCCAACATGGAAACACTGTAAATGTCCTTCATGTGGTAAAGATGCAGTTCGTGAAACGGATACTATGGATACTTTTGTTGAGTCTTCTTGGTACTTTTTGCGTTTTTGTGCATCACCACAAAACTGGGAAAAAGAGGCCTTTTCTTCAGAACAGATGAAGTACTGGATGGGAGTTGATCATTATATTGGTGGGATTGAGCATGCAATTTTACACCTTTTATATGCAAGATTTTTTACAAAAGTATTTCGTGATTTAGGATACCTTGATTTTGATGAGCCATTTGATAAACTGCTAACTCAAGGGATGGTGCTTAAAGATGGTGCGAAAATGTCTAAGTCAAAGGGAAATACAGTTGACCCTGATGCTATTATTGAAAAATATGGTGCAGATACAGCAAGACTTTTTATTCTTTTTGCAGCACCTCCTACTCAAGAGTTAGAGTGGAATGACAGTGCAGTTGAGGGAGCGTATAAGTTTATAAAAAGATTTTTTGATAGAAGCTCAAATATTGTAAAAACTGACACTATTCCTGTAATTGAACATGCTTCATTAAACAAAGAAGAAAAACTGGCTCGCAAGAAAGTTTATGAAGCACTTGTTAGAGCGAATGATGTTTATAATGAGCGTTATACTTTTAATACTATGATTGCAGGTGTGATGGAAGCAATGAACGCTTTAAACACGCAAAATAATGCTGATGTCTGGAGTGAAGGGTATTGGATTTTAAGTTCAATTATGGAACCTGTAATTCCACACACTTGTTGGGAAATAAGTGATAAATATTTTACACGTAATAACCTTGCTCCTCAAAATGTTTTAGATGAAGTTTTTGTTGAAGATAGTGTAACTCTTGGTGTTTCTGTTAATGGAAAACGCAGAGGTGAAGTTGAAGTCGCTATGGATGCAAGTAAAGAAGAAATATTAAACGCAGCAAAAGAAGTAGTGGCAAAATGGCTTGAAGACAAAGAAATAGTTAAAGAGATAGTTGTTCCTAAAAAGCTAGTTAACTTGGTTATAAAAGGCTAAAGATGAGAAGCTATTCACAGCTTATAAAAGTAGCACTGCTTGCATTGGTTTTGTTACAATTGAGTGCTTGTGGATATAAGCCTAGTGCAAAATATTCTCGCGAAGTTGTCGGTGAGAAAATAAGTACAAGTGTAGTAATTTCAGCAGAAGACCCTGAAAATACAGTTATAATCAAAGATGCTGTAGATAGTGCTATTATTGAGGTTTTACATGCTTCAATCACAAGTAGAAATGACTCTGACACACATTTAACCTTAAGTATCTCATCTCCAACATATACACCTATTCAGTACGATTCTCATGGATATGTTATTGCTTATCGTGCAACCGTTAAACTTGCTATAGACAGAGAAACAGATGGTTTCAAAAGAAAGTACACAACTATAGGAACTTATGATTTTTCAGTTCTTCCAAATGCTGTACTTACTGACCAAGAGAGATTTGATGCTATTAAATTTAGTTCTACAAAAGCAATTTCGGCTTTTATAGCTAAAGTATCAGCAGAAGGCACAAGAAGAGAGGATTAAAAAATGAGAATTCAGGCAATTATAAAAAATGCAATAAAAAGACTTGAGTTAGAAGGAAAACTTTTAACACCTGATTTTTATGCTGAAGCGTTTTGTAAAGAAGCCGCAAAAGCTTCTACGTCTGTTGAAGATTGTAATCATCTTGATAAGTTTAAAACTACTCTAAATAAAGAGTTTCAAAAAGATTTAGCTCAGTACAGAATCAGAACTATGAATGAGCTTGTTCGTTTTTTAATCTCTAAGTTAAACAGAACAAATCCTACCCAATGTTCTGATATACTAGAATCACAGAATCAGTTAACAAAAAGAATTTTACAAGTTGTAAGGGTTCTTCATAATAAACAAGCTTCAGAGTTGGCGAAGCAAAGTATAGATCTTTTAAATAATTCTCCAAAGAGCTCCCAAATAGATCAATTTAGGCAGTTATGGGTAAATTTTATTACTACTTACGATGATACATTTTTAGAGAAATTAAAAGTTATTGGAACTCTAGATAGCCAAGATTTGCAAAAGACGATAGAGGGATTACATATAAAAGTTGGTGATTCTCTAGAGAGTTCGAATACCATGAGTATGGCAAAAATATCTTCACTTCTTATCTCATCATTAGTGCCTTCAATTGCATCAAGCGTGAATGAAAAAATAGCAGCACTTAGTGAAAAAATAAAAAACAATCCAACACTTTTAGATAGTGTGAGTATAGAACGTGAGATAAAAAATGCAATTTCACTGAGAATTTCTCTTGATAAAGAGAGTGTAAGAGCAATGGTTGAGTCTCTGGATGGGGTACTTGATAAACTCTCGCATCGACTTATTGATATGATAGAAAAATCAGATAGCTCAACAGAAGAGATACAAGCTATAAAAAAAGAGCTAAACTCTTATGATGAAATTTCAGTTGTAAACTTTAAAGTAGCACATAAAAAACTCTATACTATTGCAGTGGCTTTGGAAGAGAATACACAGGTTTTAAGTAGAGATCTAAAGGACCATTCAAAAGAAGTGGCACTGCTAAGTAGAAAAATAAATAAGTTAGAAAAAGAGCTTGAATTTGCAAAACAAGAATCTAAAGAGGATTTTTTAACTAAACTTTATAATAAACGCGCGTTAGATGAATTCATGGCAATCAAAGAGGCAGAGTTTGAGCGCTATGGACGTAACTTTTCTGTTATTATGTTTGATTTAGACCATTTTAAAGATGTTAATGATACTTTTGGGCATGAAGCTGGTGATGCAGTTCTTACCGCTTTTGCCAAAATACTCAAAAAAGAGTGTCGTACAGTTGATGTGGTTGGAAGATTTGGAGGAGAGGAATTTTTGGCAATTTTAAGTGAAACTGATACACAAGGTGGAGCTATATTTGCAGAAAAAGTAAGAAAGCATGTTCAAAAAGCACGTTTTATGTATAAAGGTGATCGTATTGAAGTTACTCTCAGTAGTGGTGTTTCAGAAAGAGCGAAACATGTTTCCCTCAAGAGTGCATTAAACTCCGCAGATGAGTATCTTTACCAGGCTAAAGAGAACGGACGAAACCAAGTGGCATATAAGAAGTAGTAGTGTTAAAAGATTTTTTAGATAATAAACCACTCTATTATGAAAAAATAGATTATACTCGAATGCCAAGAGTCTATGAAAATATAAAATTTCATTTTAAAACTCCACTCATTATCCATCTTGTCGGTACAAATGGCAAAGGAACAACGGGACGCTTTTTAGCTTCTGCTTTATACTCTTTAGGTTTTAAAGTTGGACATTATACCTCTCCTCATATTGTAAATTTTAATGAACGAGTTTGGCTCAATGGAAAAAATTGTAGTGATGCATTGCTAAATAATGCTCATGATGAGTTACTAAATATATTAACACAAGATGAAGCAGATTCTCTTAGTTATTTTGAATATACAACGCTGCTCGCTATGTGGATATATCAAGATTGCGATTATGTAATACTTGAAGCTGGTTTAGGAGGTGAGTATGATGCAACTGCTGTATTTCCTAAAACATTGACACTTGTTACCCCCATTGATATTGACCATGAAGCTTTTCTTGGCAATACAATTGCAAAAATTGCAAAAACAAAACTTAATGCAGTTCAAAATAGAGCTATTTTAGCAAATCAAAATCATCTAGATGTTTATGAGGTTGCCAAAGAACTGAGTGATGAAAAATCTGTAGAGTTTAACAGAGTAGAGAGATACATAAACGCAGAAGATGAAAAAAAACTAAAAAAGATTTCAGAAAAATTATCTCTTGCTCCTTATCTTGAAGATAATCTGAAACTTGCTATTGCAGCTTTAAATTATTTATCTCTGAAGTACAGTGTTGATAGTTTTATGGATTCTAGACTTTTTGGAAGATTAACCCGCTTAAATAAGAATATATTGATTGATGTTGGACATAATACTTTGGCTGCAAATTCTATCCTTTCAGCCTTAAACGGTAAAAAATATGTTTTAGTTTATAACAGTTTTAAAGATAAAAATTATAAAGAGATATTAAACATACTGCAACCTATCATCTCACATATTGAGATTATAAAGATAGTAGATACAAGGGCTGAAAATATTAACACTTTGAAAAAAGTCATAGCTGATTTAGGTATTGTACATAAAATGTTTGATAAAATTGACAAAAATAAGAACTATTTGGTGTTTGGATCCTTTAGTGTTATTGAAGCATTTTTGCATATATATGAGGCAGATAGTGAATAATCATTTTACTATTACTATTACTGATGACAAAGGTGTTAAACAGTTTAATTTACATCGTTTTGTAAAACAGGCTGTTTTGTATGCTCTGCTTTTTTTAGGGGCTTTAACTCTGTTTGCGGTAGGTACTATTTTATATCTTGATTATAGTGTTGATAAAATACAAACAAAAAAAAATGGCATTAAAAAAGCCTATAATCAACTTCAAGAGAAAAATAATAATCTGCAAAATTCAATGAACGATACACTAAACGCTCTTTTACTGAAAAAGAAAGAGCTTGATGAACTCTCCGATTCTCTTTTAGAGATAGAAACTCTTATTGGAATTGCTCCTGTGGCCGATACCTCATTAGAAGAGAGAGTAAATTTAACTAAGTTAAACTCAGAACACATGGCAACACTTTTGCAACTCATCCCAAATGGTTCACCGATTGAGTATAAAGGCATAACTAGTAAGTTTGGATATAGACTGCATCCAACGCTTAATCGTCGTGAATTTCACCGTGGCAGTGACATGAAAGCCAAAATGAATACTCCTGTTTATGCAACTGCAGATGGTATAGTTGAGTATGCAGGAAAGCACGAACAAAGTGGTTTTGGAAAACTTGTTATTTTACAGCATGCTTTTGGGTTTCGAAGTTATTTTGGGCATTTAAACAAGATTGTGATAAAATCTAATCGATTTGTAAAAAAAGGTGACCTAATCGCTTATACTGGAAATTCTGGACTCAGTAGCGGACCACATCTTCATTATGAACTCAGATTTATACATAATGCAGTAAACCCTTACTATTTTATAAAATGGACCGTAGAAAATTATAATGATATATTTCTTAAGGAGAAAAAAATACCATGGCAATCTTTAATAACAGCGACAGCGAATCTCAAGGTTATAAAACCGATTCAAACACTACCATCATCACCACTGGTGCTAAAATCAACGGAGAAATAGAACTCTCTTGTAATTTATATATTGACGGTGAACTTGAAGGCTCTATAGTCTCTAAAAATGAAGTTACAATTGGTAAGAATGGACACGTTAAAGGTAATGTTACAACTCAAAGATTAGTTGTTCAGGGCCATGTAGAAGGGAGTATAAATGCTCAAATTGTTGAGATAAAAGCTGCTGGACATGTAAGTGGAGAGATTTCATCTGCAGAGTTAGTTATTGAATCAAAAGGTATTTTTGAAGGAAGCTCTATAGTAAAAGACAATGCTTCACCGGCTAAGATAGAAAACGCAACAATTGCAAAATCATAAATAAAGAAAAATATGTCACAAGCAGCGCTATTTAATTATTTTAAAACACACAGTACAAAAGACTTGGAACTCTTAGTTTGCGAGAGTTCCAAAGAAGCTCTCGAGCTTGAATCAGTTGCAAAATTCTTCAAACGTGAAGTTTTACTTTTTCCTGATTTTCGTCCAAGTTTTGGCGATGATTTACGTTCATATAAAGAAGAGCTGCATGAGCTTTTCTCATCTTTGAGGGCGTATTATTCATCAAACAAAAAACCACTTATCATCTCACCACTGAAAACTTTACTTTTTCCTCTGCCAAAAAGCGAACTTTTACAAACTACAAGAGTTGAGTTTGCCCAAGTACTGGATCTTCACTCATTTAAAGAACAGATGCTTTATTGGGGATATAATTTTGTAGATATGGTTCAAGTAGAGGGAGAGATATCTTTTCGTGGAGACATCATTGATATCTTCGCTCCATCTGCTGTGAACCCTGTACGAATCTCTCTATTTGATAATGAGATTGAACAGATAAAATATTTTGAGCTTGAATCACAAAGAACACTCAAGGAAGAACTTGATAGTTTTGAAATTACAAGTGCTTTTTACTCCCTCGATGAGACTGCGTTTAATGCTTTAAATGAAAAAATACAAACAAGCGAATTTGATTCTCTCTCAAAAGATATTTCATCCTTGGGATTCTGGTTTTTAGATGAAGCAGCACAAGATTTTATGTCTGATAAAAATGTTATGCTATCTAAAAATTTAGATAATATTTTAAAAGATGCTTATGGTATAAACAATCCTGTAATTAGTAGAGACAAATTTGATTTACAAGCTCTTGAAGAGTCTGATGATTATAAAGAGATAGTTGTTGCAGATGTTAATCAGCTTCTCAAGGTGCATAAAGATAAAAAAATCACTATTATTGCTGCAAATGATGCTTTATTAAAGCAATCTGCTCTTTATGATAGTACAAATCTAATTCATGTCAGAGCTGGATATATCTTAAATATTCTCTCAAAAGATGAACTGATAATTTCACTCAACAGAGCTGATAAAAAACGTCGTCGTAGAAAAAGTTCAATTATGCTAGATGACTTAAAAGCTGGCGATTATGTTGTACATGAAGATTATGGCGTAGGGATATTTGAGAAGATTGAGCAGACTGAAATTCTAGGTGGAGTGAAAGATTTTATTGTAATTAAATATGTTGGTGATGATAAAATCTTACTTCCTGTTGAAAATCTTGACTTTATAGACCGTTACATAGCGAGTGGCGGTTCAACTCCTGTTTTAGATAGACTTGGAAAAGGCAGTTTTGGTAAATTAAAAGCTAAAGTCAGAAAGCGTCTGCTTGAAATCGCAGGACAAATAGTAAATACTGCAGCAGCAAGAGCGCTCATAAAATCTCCTAAGATAAATGTTAACAAACAAGAGTTAAAAGAGTTTCAGGCTCTCTCAGGATTTGAATATACAGATGATCAAACGCAATCTGTAAATGAAATAATAGCTCAAATGAGTTCTGGGCATATTATGGACAGACTTCTAAGTGGTGATGTTGGTTTTGGAAAAACAGAAGTTGCTTTAAATACTATATTTGCTGCGTATAAATCTGGGTATCAGTCTGCGTTTATAGTCCCGACTACACTACTGAGTGCACAACATTTTCGCTCTTTACATGAGAGATTTTTTGAGCTTGGAATTAAGTATGCAAAATTAGATAGATTTGTAAGTACGAAAGATAAAAACGCAATCATAAAAGGTCTGGCATCAGGTGAGATTGACTGTGTTGTGGGAACACATGCTCTGTTTGGTTTGGAGTTTAAAAAGTTAGGTGTAGTTATTATAGATGAAGAGCATAAGTTTGGAGTAAAACAAAAAGAGAAGATTAAAGAACTCTATCACAATGTGCATCTTCTCTCAATGAGTGCCACCCCGATTCCACGTTCACTCAATCAAGCAATGAGTTCTATAAAAACTATGTCTCAACTTTTAACTCCCCCAAGTGAAAGGCAAGGGGTAAGAACATTTGTAAAAGAGTATGAAGAGAAGCACATAAAAGAAGTAATACTTCGAGAACTTCGTCGTGGTGGTCAGGTTTTTTATGTACATAATTCTATAGATCATATGCCAATTAAATTAGGTGAATTAAAGGCGCTACTTCCAAATCTTCGTATAGTTATGCTGCATTCTAAAATATCAGCTGTAGAGACTGAAAAAGAGCTTCTTAAATTTGAAGCTGGTGAGTATGATTTGATGATTGCAACTTCTATTATTGAATCAGGGATACATATGCCTCGAGTAAATACCATCATTGTTGATGGTGCAGACAGATTTGGTATAGCTGATTTACATCAACTTCGAGGTAGAGTAGGACGTGGTCATTTTGAAGGTTTTGCTTATTTTATAGTTCAAAACAAAGAAGCTT
>JGI10211J34971_10002446_pt1 | contig 15148 bp, 17 predicted proteins | sample Etolagsediment_FD_34971 | JGI IMG/M metagenome (IMG submission 34971) | reverse complement strand
ACCTCCGTTTTGCCAACCAAGCGCTCCACCAGACGCCTGAAAGTCCTGCGGTCTTGGCGGGGGCCGGTGCAGGCGCTGGTGAGCTTGTCGTTAACTTGCGACACGAAGTCGCATAGTTTGAGTGTATTCATGTAGTTACATGTAGTACCCGGTATGTTCCTACCAAAAAGGGGACAGATTTATTTTTGGCATTCATTAGCGCTTCTTGGTAATATGTTGTCATGCCTAGACGAGCTCGATTAGTCATACCAAATTGTCCACACCATATTATCCAGAGTTTCAAATGGGTCGGACCAAGCAGTTAGGCATAAATTCAACAGGTTAACTCATAAATCAGGGTATTTTTTGTTCTTAAAAGCATCTTTTTTACCCCAAAAACATGCTTTTAAGAAATCGTAGGTTCCCACTAATTTGGGTTCGTAGCGTGTTGAGAACATTGACGGCATAACCCAGAAGATACACCGGATAAAACCGGTGATTTTCGCGTTATGTGAAAAAGAGAATTCGTGTTATGCCTAAAAAGGGCTTTATTCCCAACAAATTGAAGCCATGGATTGAGGCGAGAAAAAAGTACAGCTTGTCTCATACTCAAATTCAAATGGCTAGAGAGCTTGGATTAAATCCAAAGAAATTTGGTAGTCTTGGCAATGCAAAGCAGCAGCCATGGAAGCTTCCTTTGCCAGACTTTATTGAGGAAATATATTTCAAGAGATTTAGGAAGAGTACACCAGACAATATAAGGTCAATTGAGCAAATTGTTAAAGAAAAAGAAAAGAAAAATACTGAGCGCAAAGCACTTAAAATAATGTCAAACCAAAACAAAGAAACAACGCCAGAATAAATTCAGGTTCATCGCGGATTAACGTGAAAACCGTCCCCATTCGGCAATTTAGCTGGGGTCAAAGGTAATCTATTAAATCATAATCGAAACTGGAAGTGGTCGTCATTCCTGCGAAAGCAGGAATCCAGTTACTTCGGAAAACCTGGATTCCGGGTCAAGCCCGGAATGACGTTAAGCCCCATTCATAATAAGAATCACGTCAATCCGCGATGAGCCTAAATTCATATATGGATCATCATAAATGCCACGATATAACATAATATTCGAAACAAAGGAAACTATACTAGGTGTTGTCCCGCAAGCAAATGACTGGGTGGAGTATTCTTGTGTCCTCAAAGTGAAAGATGGAGGTAAATTTCCTGTTTCACTTGATATGGTGTTTATTCCACCACATCCATTTTTAGTTAATATGCCATTAGAGCATTCGATAAAAGATGAAAGCATTTCCGGTTTATATGGAAAAGTCGTAAAATTTCTAGCAAAATACGGCGTGGAATTTCGAGGGTAATCAATGTATCCAAGTAAATCACATAACAAAAACATCCAGCCGACCTACGCTGCGTCACTTTTTTTGCAAAAAGCGCAAAAAAACCGCCTCATTGTAGGCTGCTGATGTAAACGTTATTTCAACATCGACATAAAAGAGGAGTATGAAAAGTGTCAGGTCTCAGAGAAAGGGCCGCTGAGGGCCTTGAAGTAGGGGACTCATTCAGAACTACACGCAGCTTTACAGATAGTGACGTTGCTCTTTTCGCCCAGATATCCCGGGACTATAATCCAATTCATTTCGATACCCGTTTTGCCAAAGCGCGGAATTTCCCGGCACATATTTGCCATGGATTGCTGGCGGCCAGCTTGGTTACTGAAATTGGGGGACAGATTGGTTGGCTGGCTTCCGTTATGAACTTCAGATTCAAAGGACCCGTATATGTTGGTGAAACCATCACATGCAATTGGGCCATCACAGCCATAGATCAAAGGGGCCGAGGTAAAGCATCCGTCACGATTACCAAAGAAGATGGTGTCACGGTGATTGAAGCAGAGATCGGCGGTATTGTACCAGGGATTGAAGAGCGTAAAGTCCTAAGTCAGATGCTCTCGGAGGGAGATCCAACAAACGGGCCAAATAATACACGGCAGAGCCCGGCGGCGAAAGCCGACACATAACCAAACGCGCCTCCTGACCCCTGGGCGCGGCGGTGTAATCAAAACAAAAAATAAATCTGTCCCCTTTTTCCAATACGAGGCTGTGCTAAAAAGGGAAATACACCGGCAGGGAAAAGACATGAGGCTAATTGATAGATTCATTGATGACATTGTTTCGCTGGCTGACAGACATCCGATCTTCTATCTGCTCCGACCGCATCTCAAAGACGCAGATGATGATTTTATTCTGGAACTGGCTTTTTCATCCGGCGCGGATTATATTGTGACTTACAATACGGGTAACTTCAAACAGGCGAAGATGTTCGGGGATGGCCCAGTCACACCAAAAACTTTTCTACAGAAAATCGGAGAGATAAAATGACCGAACTCGTGGTAAACTTGCCTGATAAGCTGCATCGGAAAATATGCGAAGTCGCAGGAAAACAAAATATTCCTGTTGATGAAATAATCGCAGCATCCGTTACGGAAAGACTTTTTCGCCTTATCCCCGATCCCTATCTGGAAGAGAGGGCGAAAAGAGCCACTGGAAAAGGTTTTTCCGAAGTTTTGTCCCAAGTCCCGGATGTGCCCGCCGAAGAATATGACAGATTGTGAAAATACAGTACCTAACGCAGCTTGGTAGCACTGCGATTTCGGTGAAGTTTGGCCGTAAACGCATTTAATTGGAACCACGAATAAGGGAGAAGACTTTTTTAAATGGATGTGTACGAAGTCCATTGGAATCAATGAAAATAGGCGAAACCTGGAAGCTTTCAGAGTGCCTCCAAAATAAATAGGGTGCTATCTGTGAGGCACGGGGTTGATATTTACCATGAAATTTCGTGCAATTGAGAACATCCTCAGCGGCCAGTCAGTGAAGGGGACCGGGCTATTTTGTGCGGGTTTTGAAAGTCAACCTCTTTTGCCGAACTGAGAGCGGCCTCGAAAGGTTTCCCTCTGAAACCGCCCGGCCCCTTACCTCTGCGTTATATTTTCAAAGAAAGAAGACCTGATATGGAATACTCTGAGATTCTGACTTTTCTTGCACCTTGCGGACTAAGCTGCCGTAAATGCTTCGCATCCTCGAACGGAGAGATAGGGTATCACAGCAAAAAATTGAAAGAACTGCTGGGAAATTTTGATATCTATGCCGAGCGTTTTTCAAGTTTTTTACCCCAATTCGTAGACTACCCCACTTTCAAAAAAATGCTGGCCTATTTCGCCGCACCTGATTGTCTAAATTGCCGCCAGGGAACATGCAAATATGCAAACTGTGGTGTCGTTGATTGCTATAAGAAAATGGGCGTAGATTTCTGTTTTCAGTGTGATGATTTTCCATGTAATAATACAAACTTCGATTCACACTTGGAAAGACGGTGGAAACAAATGAACTTTCGTATGAAGGAGGTTGGAGTCCAAGCTTATTATGAAGAGACCAAACACTTGTGCAGATATGTATAGGGCAATACATCTGGCCGATTCATTTTCGACGAGGAACTGATCAAGAATATCAAAAAAGGGGACAGATTTATTTTTGGCATTCATTAGCGCTTCTTGATAATATGTTGTCATGCCTAGACGAGCTCGATTGGTCATACCAAATTGTCCACACCATATTATCCAGCGGGGTCATAACCGACAGGTAGTGTTCGCCAAAGATGACGACTATTTATACTACCTGGATAATCTCCGGGAATGGAAGACGGAACTGGGCTGTAAAATTTATGCTTACTGCCTAATGACCAACCACGTGCACCTTATTATTGATCCAGGTGAGCGGATCGAAAATCTGGGTCTGCTCATGAAACGCGTTGCCGGTCGTCAGACCCGCTATGTGAACAAGAGGGAAAAACGAAGCGGTTCTCTATGGGAGGGGCGTTATAAATCCAGTGTAGTGAGTGCAAATGAATATCTGCTTGCCTGTTGCCGGTATGTGGAATTGAATCCCCTTCGGGCAGGCATGGTCGAAAATCCATGGCAATATCGCTGGTCAAGTTGCCCGGTAAAAACCGGAATCAAAGAGCAGCCATGGCTTAATTTCGATCCTTTTTATATGAGCCTTGGCAAGACATCAGATGAGAGAGCGGAAAAGTATCGGCGATGGCTCCGGGAAACCGTGCCGGAGGAGGAATGGAAGTTGATTAGAGAGGCGACTCAACGGGGGCAATTTGTATCCGGCAAGAAGTTTACCCGAGAGATTTCCAAAAAGTTAGGACGTCGGATTGAATTGCGTGGGCCTGGGCGGCCGAAGAAAGACAAAAAATAAATCTGTCCCCTTTTTCACTTTGCTCTCACACCGTATACAGCATCACCAGGCAGCGGGTCGGTTCGTTTGAGAGGCTTTTCAGTTTATGGGGGATGTCGGAGTTGAAATGAATGCTTTCCCCTTTTTTGAGCACATGGGGCTTTCCTCCCAGGACAAACTCCAGGTCTCCTTCCATCACAAAGATAAATTCCTCTCCTTCGTGACGGTATTCCACCGGTTTATGGGCATGATGGGATTCAATGGTCACCATGAACGCCCGAAGATGGCTTTCCTCAGCACCCGGTGTCAGCGTCTCGTAGGAATAGCTTTTTGTTCGCTTGATGAACGCCTGGGCGCGCTGGTCTCGAATGACGGACTGCTCTTCCCGGCTCAGAAATGTTCCCGGATCAACTCCCAGAGCGCCGGAAAGGCGGAGCAGAAAGCTGACTGGCGGGGACATTTTGTCGGACTCAACCAGGGTCAAAAATTCCGGTGTCTGCCCGGTGGCTTTGGCCAGTTGCTCCACATTCCACTCGCGGGATTCGCGAATCTTCTTTATTTTTGNACCGAAACTGCCCGCCTCGCCTGTCNCCCCCTGGGTATCGGACAACACATCGGCCAGTTTTCGCATGACCACCTGTTTGGCCTGGGCNGTCAATAATGGCAGAAATGTCTTNGCATCCATCACAATNCCAAGATCGGCCACCTGGAATATGGGGGCATTTGCATCCCGATTGACGGCTACAATGGTCTTTGANTCCGTAATGCCCGCCGTGTATTGAATGGCACCGGAGGTCCCGATTGAGAACAACAGATTGGGGCGAACGGCTTTTCCGGTCTGGCCGATCAATCGGTCTTCATCCACCCAGTGGAGCAGCACCGGAGGACGCGTTCCGGCCACCTCACCGCCCACAGCTGCCGCAAGTTCCCGAACCAGGCCAAAGCCTTCAATGTTTCCCAGCCCGGCACCGCCCACCACCACGATCTCGGCTTCCTCAAGCTTCCGGTGTTCCGCCGGTTCAGGGAAGCGGGAAAGCAGTCTAGGGCGACTCATATCCGGATTCGTCTCAACGGGGATCCGTTTAACGTCACCTTTTGCCCTGCCCTTTTCCGGCACCATTTCATCCTGGGTTTGAACCTGAGGGTGCACCGTGGCAAATCCCGTACCATGGCCTTCAGAATAGGTAATCTCAGCCATGATTTCCCCGCCCCAGGCGGGACAAAGCCCCACAATCCGATTGTCCTTAATTTGCAGATCCACGCAATCGGCCATCAGTCCGGCATCACAGATACGGGCGGCTCTGGCGGCCATCTCCCGGCCGAAATCGGTCAGTGCAAACAGCACAAGCATGGGCATCTGCTGTTTTACCGCATCAGCAAAGGCTTCCGCAAAGATATCGCAAAGCGGATCCGAAAATTGATCATTTTCGAGAACGCAAACCCGATCCGCCCCCCGGGAAAAGGAGTCTTTGAAAGCACTCTCAAAAGAGACCGAATTCGTATCTTTTTTGGATGGCGCTCCAACATCGGGAGCCCCCAGAAAAACCATCACCGCTTTTCCATCAATACCGCGGGCAATTTCCCGCGCCTTGGCGAGCACATTCAGGCTGAACCTGAAAAGCCGCTTATGCCGCAAATCACCAAATACCCAGATTTCTTTGGTCACCGTTTTGTTCATCATATCTCAATCAAGCCCCGATGGCACCGGACTCAGAGAGTCGCTTCATAAGCTCTTCCGCCTGCTCCCGGGCGTCCCCTTTAAGGAACTCACATTTTTTCGTTTCTTTAATTCTTTTCATGGAAAGCACCCGTGTTGGGGAACCCGCATCACCCACCATATCCGCCGAAAGCCCCAGATCGGCCACACTCCAGCGTTCGATCCGGTCTGATCTAAATGCCTGGCCAATGCCGGAAAGCGCCAGATCGCGGGGCGCAAAAGCGCGGGGATGGATTGTCAATGCAACTGGACTCGGAACTTCATATTCTTCTACAAAATGATCCGCAACCCGTTTTACCCGGAAGGTCCCTTTCTGCCATTTTATACTCTGTACCATGCTGATAAACGGGATACCGAGCCGCACCGAGGTCTGAGGCCCCACCTGACCGGTATCGCTGTCGGCTGTTCGTACTCCGAAAAGTACCAGGTCAAAGGGTGACAGCTTCTGAAGGCCTGCCCCCAGGGCCGTTGATGTAGCGAGTGTATCTGAGCCGGCAAGCGTCGGGTCACAGATGAGTATTTCTCGATCCACTCCAAAAGCCCTGGCCTCTAAAAGAGCGGAAAGACTGGCCTCCGGACCCATTGTAACAGCCGTTACGTGGCCGCCGTGAACCTCTTTTAGACGAATGGCCGCCTCCAGAACCGGGCGATCGAAAGGATTGAGCGCTGTGGAGTCCTCGGTTCGCAGGACCTTTTCCTCGGGCGCCGCCAGAATCACCGATTTAATACAAACCACAATATGAAATCCCATTACTTTTTCCCCATGACCCCTCTGGCGATCACCATACGGTGCACCTCGGAGGAGCCCTCATATATTCTGGTTACCCGGGCATCGCGATAGTAGCGTTCAACAGGGTAGCTCTTGGAGTATCCATATCCGCCATGAATCTGTACCGCCAGGTCCGTCACTTTGCAGCAGGCCTCAGATGCAAAAAGCTTCGCCATGGCCGATTCCTGGGAAAACCTTTTTCCTGAATCGCGAATGGCTGCCGCCCGATAGGTCATGAGCCGGGATGCTTCCACGAGGGTCCCCATATCCGCAATCATCATCTGGATGGCCTGGTGTTTAGACAGGGGCACCTTGAACTGGCGGCGCTGCTGAGCGTACAAAATCCCCTCTTCCAGTGCCGCCTGGGCAATGCCCACCGCCTGGGCCGCTATCCCCATCCGGCCCGTATCCAGGGTTGCGAGACCGATTTTCAGCCCCATACCTTCCTGCCCGAGCAGGTTTTCCAGGGGCACCCGGCTGTCATAAAGGCGTATGGAACTGACCGGGTTTGCCCGCATGCCGCACAGATCCTCCAAGTCCCCCACCACAAACCCGGGGGTTCCCCTTTCCGCCACCACCACGCTGATTTCCCTCGGATCGACGGATGGGTTGGTCTTGAGGAACAACAGGCATATATCCGCGACCCCGCCATTGGTCACGAATACCTTGTTGGCATTGACCACGTAAGCGTCCCCGTCAGAAACGGCCGTGGCTTCGATGCCTGATGCGTCTGACCCTGCATTGGGTTCCGTCAGGCAGAAAGCACCAATTTTCTCGCCGCGGGCCAGGGGAGTTGCCCATCTTTCCCTCTGAGCCTGCGAACCGAATGACAGGATGGGGTATAGCGCCACACTGTTATGGACCGTGACACAAAGCCCAAGGCTGCCACTGGCCCTGCTGATCTCTTCAACGATAATCGCATAACTCAGGGAGTCCAGATCCGCGCCCCCCAGTTCCCTGGGAGCCTGGATACCGAAATATCCCAGTTTCCCCATCTTTTCGACCACTTCCCAGGGGAACCGAGCCTCTCGGTCGATCTCAGCGGCAATGGGTCTGATTTCCCGCTCGCAAAAGGAGCGAACAGATCGCCGCACGATACGATGCTTTTCAGATAGAATACTGTTCATAAATTCTCTTTATTTTCAAAATCAAAAGAAACCGGTGCCCCCGTTAACGCATCTGTCTAACAGGGCCGGTATAAAAAAAGTCAGGGGTTTAGGAATCGCTTTGGGAAAAAGTTTTCAAGAGGGCAGGAATAAAAAAGGTGCAAACCTCAATTTTTTGTATACACACCCTTGCGGACATTTTTAATTTTTTTAGCTTTTCTAAGCCGATAGAGGATATTGTTCAATTTTTTCCGATCAAAGCCTGTCTTCTCAACCAATTCGTCCATTGTAATGGGTTTGGTGGCAGCGACAATCGCTTCGTGGACCACCTCCGTTGCGCTGACAGCCGGCTTTTGCTGAAAATCCGCCATGTCCGGTTTTTCTTCAGCCGCTTCGGACGGGATGTTATCGTCCACAATGGGTTCTGAATCGAAATCCCTGTCACCACCTGACGTACCCGCATAACTTTCCAATTTGTCCGCAATGGCCTGCACGCCCTGGGCTAACGTCCTCAAGCCTTCACCAAACGCCTTTACAAATGTTTCCATCTCTTTCATCGCCCATATCCTCCTGCAGTATTTCATCATTGTCACATCCCGAATTCCAGCCACCCGCTGAAAAAAATAGCCTCACCCCGTTTTCCATAGAATTTCTTCATAGCAGGTAAATCTTTGCTTTTCAATGAAAAAAGCTAGCCTCAAAATTATTTGACCGACATCAGGGGAACGTGTTAGGTTTGTCGCTCAGAAAAAAAATGGACGAACCGTTTTGAAGCACCAAGCAGGAGCCAACCCCAATGGCGAACGACTTAGACATCATTTCCAGTGCCCTTATCTTTGAGGGGCTTCCTGAACAAGACCTTGAAAAGCTTAAAGATGTTTCGGTTTCCAAAAATTATCCCAAAGGCGAAATCATTTTTATGGAGCAGGACGAGGGAAACGGCTTCTACCTGGTGGCGGAAGGAATGGTGAAAATTTTCAAGGTTTCCCCGTCCGGCAAGGAACAGATCCTTCATGTTTTCGGCCCCGGAGAACCCTTCGGGGAAGTTCCGGTGTTTTCCGGCAGGAGATTCCCCGCCAATGCGGAAGCGATTCGAGACTCGAGGCTGCTCTTTTTCCCCAGAAGCGCTTTTTTAGGGCTGCTTACATCGCATCCATCCCTTTCTCTGAACATGCTCGCTGTGCTTTCCATGCGGCTTCGGCAATTCACCCAGCAGATCGAAAACCTTTCTTTAAAAGAAGTCCCCGCCCGTCTGGCCGCTTATCTACTGTACCTGTCGACGGAACAGGAAAACGAAAATTTCGTAACTCTCGATATTTCAAAAGGGCAACTGGCAAGTCTACTGGGGACCATCCCTGAAACCCTTTCCCGAATCCTGAATCGAATGAACAAGCAGGGTCTCATCGAAACCGAAGACCGCACCATTCGCCTGTTGGATTGGCCAGGACTTGAATCCCTTGCCATCGAAGGGAAAATTTGAAATATTTAAGAAAAGTACTTGATATTTTGAAAAGGAGCAGCTAAAAAGACGGATTATCAAAATGTTCAGCAGGGAGGAAACCTATCAATGTCCAAAGTATGCGATATCTGTGGCAAGAAACCGCTTGTCGGTTACAACGTCAGCCACGCTCACAATAAAACCAAAAAGCGCTGGTACCCCAACCTTCAGAATGTCAGGTGCGTTCAGAATGGTCAAACCGTAAAAATTAAAGCCTGCACCAGCTGCATCAAATCAGGTCTTGTTGAAAAGCCCGTGAAGAAAACCGTTCAAGCTTCCTGAAGCCGTTCAACCGCCAGCACATTTCTCACCTTTTTGATGGAGCGGATAATGTCCTCAAGCTGGGCATANTCCTCCACCTCNATCGTAAAAAAAGCGATGCCTTTATTGTCCACCGTTGTTTTTGCTTCGGCCTGGACGATATTGGCGTCTTTCTGACTGAAAACTGTCGCGATATCCGCCAGAACGCCTTTTCCCTCCAAAGTGGTGATCCGGAGTCTCGCCGGATAGATGTTTTTCTCGGACGGCTCCCATGACACGTCTACCAAACGGTCGGGGTCAGCTTCATTGATATACCGACAGTCTTCATTGTGAATGGCCACACCACTACCACGGGTAATGAAACCGATCACCTTCTCGCCGGGCAGGGGTTGGCAGCATTTGGCGAAATGGAGGAGCATGTCGCTCAAGCCATCCACCTTGATACCCTGATCACTTTTAGGCCGGGTTAATCGGCTGACCACCTTGCTGACCAATCCCTGGGCGATTTCCTCTTTTTCTACGAGCTTGGGCCTCAACCGTCCCAAAACCTGACGTGCTGAAATTTTCCCGAAACCGATCTGTGCAATGAGGTCTTCCCCTGTTTGAAAAGAGAGTTCTTTGGCCACGGCAGCAACCTGCTCACTTTTGAGCAGATTGGGCACGGTCAGCCGCTCCTGCTGCAGGGCCTTTTCCAGAATGCTCTTCCCCAGGCTGATGCTCTCTTCTTTCCCTTCAGTCTTAATCCACTGCCTGATCTTGGTTTTGGCTTTTGACGTTTTGACGAAATTCAACCAGTCTTTGCTGGGATGCTGCTTCGGAGACGTCATCACCTCCACGATATTCCCGTTTTTTAACGGGGTCCGCAGGGGCACCATTCGGCCGTCAACCTTCGCCCCTGTGCACTTTTCCCCCACCTCGGAGTGTATGCTGTAAGCGAAATCGATCATGGTAGCACCCTTGGGAAAGGATTTCACATCCCCATTGGGTGTAAAAACATAGACCTCATCGGGGAAAAGGTCCATCTTCACGGTATCTAAAAACTCCTGAGGATCCTCAAGGCCTTTCTGCCAGTCCAGCAATTCCTTCAGCCATGTAAACTGTTTTTCGTCCGCTCTCCGAGCCGCCTTTCCTTCCTTGTATTTCCAGTGGGCGGCGATGCCGCTCTCCGCAACCCGGTTCATCTCCCAGGTTCTGATCTGGACTTCCATTCTTTCTTTCAAGGGCCCGAAAACCGTTGTATGAAGGGACTGGTACATGTTGGCTTTGGGAACGGAAATGTAGTCTTTGAACCGTTTACTGACGGGTTTCCAGATAGAGTGGATATGCCCAAGGGCCTCATAACATTCTTTGATGCTGTTGACGATGACCCGGAACGCCAGGATATCATATACCTGGCTCACTTCCAGGTCCTGGGCCACCATCTTTTTATAGATGGAGTAAAAGTGTTTCTGACGTCCCATGATGGTAGCGGAGATATTGGCCTTGGCCAGCTCTTCGGTCAGGATTTCCTGGGTACGTTTCATGAAATCCCCCATCTCGGTCTGACGTCTGGCCGTCAGGCTCTTGATGCTGGCATAAATCTCAGGTTCCAGATAGAAAAGACAGAGGTCCTCAAGGCTGCTTTTAATCCAGTGGATGCCCATACGTCCGGCCAGGGGCGCATAAATATCCAGGGTCTCAGTGGCAATGGACCGCTGCTTTTCCTCAGCCTGAAACCCAAGGGTCCGCATATTGTGGAGCCGATCCGCCAGTTTCACCAGTATCACGCGAATATCCGAGGACATGGCGAGAATCATTTTGCGGACATTTTCAGCCTGGCGCTGCTTGGAACTTGTAAAATGGATCTTGCTGATCTTGGTAACACCGTCCACAATATTGGCGGTTTCTTCCCCAAAAAGGGCCGTAATCTCCTCCAGATTCGCGTGGGTGTCCTCAATGACGTCATGCAGCAGGCCCGCGGCAATACAGACCACGTCCATCCGCAACTGGGTCAGAATATAGGCCGCTTCCAGCGGGTGGGAAAGATAGGGTTCTCCGGACAGGCGAATCTGGCCCTGGTGCACTTTGGCGGAATACACGTAGGCCTTTTCGATCAATTCAATATCCGCTTTGGGATGGTAGTTGAGGACCTGGGAGGTAATGTCATTTAAGCGAATCATAGAGGTCCTTAACCGTGCCCGAAATGGTCGCCGCGGCGTTTTCCAGCGGTATCGTGAAACTCTCCGATTCGGACCGAAGTTTGACTTCCACTTCCCCGTTTTTGAGTCCCCTTGAACCGATGGTAATGCGAACCGGTATGCCCAGCAGGTCTGCATCATTAAATTTGATCCCTGCCCGTTCATCCCGATCATCCAGAAGTGCATCAACGCCCATTTTCATGAGATCCTCATAGATTTTGGCCGCTGCTTCCACCACTTCCTCGTTATGCATCTGCAAGGGCAGGATGGTCACTTCAAAAGGCGCTACGGGAATGGGGAAAACAATACCGTTTTGATCGTGGTTCTGCTCGATGGCTGCCGCCACCGTCCGGCCGATACCGATGCCATAGCACCCCATGATCATGGGGCTCTCTTTGCCCTGTTCATTAAGAAACAAAGCTTTCATGGCCTTGCTGTACTTGGTACCCAGCTTGAACACATGCCCCACTTCAATCCCCCTGCCGAAGGCCACGGTGCCGCCGCAGCGGGGACACGCATCCCCTGGCGCAATGGTTCGCAAATCACCAAAAAACGCTATCTTGAAATCCCTATCCAGATTCACATTTTTGAGGTGCAGGTCTTTTTCATTACCCCCCACCACAAAATTGGTCATCATCTTGAGAGCATTATCCGCCACCACTTTGACTTTCAGGCCCACAGGACCTGCAAACCCCAGTGGCGCTCCGGTGGCTTCTTCAACGCTTCGCTCAGAGGCCATTTCAACGGCTTGTGCGTCCAAGGCATTTTTCAGCTTGGCCTCATTGAGTTCATGGTCGCCACGAACCAGAACCGCCACCGGTTCTTCATCAACAACATAAATGAGGGTTTTCACCAGATCCTGGGATGTAACGTTCAGAAATCGGGCCACCTCGTCGATGGTCCGCTGATCCGGCGTCTCCACCCGTTCCACTGTCGCAAAACCGCTTGATTCAGGCGGGTTCGCATTCTCATCCTCTTTTATCTCCGCCCGTTCCAGGTTGGCCGCGTAACGGCAGTCGGCACAGTTGACAATCTGGTCCTCACCCGAGTCGGCCAGCACCATGAATTCGTGGGAGTAACTGCCGCCGATGGTCCCGGAATCGGCTTCAACGGCCCTGAATTTGAGCCCACACCGCTGAAATATACGGACATACGCCTCGTACATGGCCTCGTAGCTGACGTTGGCCCCCGCCTCATCCACGTCGAAACTGTAGGCGTCTTTCATGATGAATTCGCGGCCGCGCATGATTCCGAACCGGGGACGGATCTCATCTCTGAACTTGGTCTGGATCTGGTAGAGATTGATGGGCATCTGTTTGTAGGAATGAATCTCTTTTCGCACCAGGTCCGTGATCACCTCTTCGTGGGTGGGTCCCATACAGGCATCGCGATCGTGACGATCTTTGAACCGCAAGAGCTCACGGCCATAATATTCCCACCGACCGCTCTCCTGCCACAATTCAGCCGGCTGCACAGAAGGCATTAAGACTTCGATGGCGCCTGCCCGGTTCATCTCCTCCCGAACGATATTTTCAACCTTCCGGATGGACCTGAGACCGATGGGAAGATAGGTGTAAATGCCCGAGGTCAGTTTTCGAATCATGCCGGCCCGGACCATTAGCTGGTGGCTGATAATCTCGGCATCGGCCGGCACTTCCTTTTTCGTGGGAATAAAATAGCTGGAATATCGCATAATTTTTTGAATGATCTCCTTGTCTAAATCTCAATTATCATAGTTGTGAGGGTGCAGTTATCAGGTGGCAGTTATCAGAAAGCAGCGGAACCCTATCCTGCACNCTGACAACCCTGCACCCTTTAAGATACAATCCGTTTGATCTCCGCAATCAAAACTTCCGCCAGTTGATTTTCAGGAATTTTCCGTACCACTTCCCCTCTCTTGAANAGAATCCCCTGCCCTCTTCCGCCGGCGACCCCCACATCCGCTTCGCGTGCTTCGCCCGGGCCATTGACCACACACCCCATGATGGCAACCTTGGGGGATTCTGTGATGCTGGATACCGCCCTTTCCACCTCATCCACCAGTGAGAAAAGATCAATTTCACATCGGCCGCAGGTAGGGCACGATATAATTTCGGGTCCCCGAGACCTCAAACCGAGGCATCTTAAAATCTCATAGGCCACACGAACCTCTTCCACCGGATCTCGGGTCAACGACACGCGAAACGTATCTCCGATGCCTTCCGCCAGTAAAAATCCAATCCCCATGGTGCTTTTGACCGTCCCGGAAATCAATGTACCGGCTTCAGTAACCCCCAAATGCAGCGGGTAGCCTACCCGTTCGCTGAGCAATTCGTAGGCCGCTATGGTATTCCTGACATCGGAAGATTTCAACGAGATTTTGATGTGGGAAAAATCAAGATCCTCCAGAATTTTTACATGTTCCATGGCACTGTACACCATGGCCTCCGGCGTGGGCCCGCCGTATTTTTTTAATACATCCCGGTGCAAGGACCCGGCGTTAACCCCGATCCGTATGGGGGCGTTCACTTCACGAGCGGCTGAAACCACCTTCTTTACAGCCTCAGAACCGCCGATATTACCGGGGTTAATGCGAAGGCCGTCAGCGCCCGCCTTCAGAACTCCCAAGGCCAGCCGATGATCAAAATGAATATCGGCAATCAGCGGTGGCCTAACCTTTTTCTTGATCTCCCCGAAGGCTGACACCGCCGCCTCATCGGGAATGGCCAGGCGGACAATCTCGCATCCCGCTTCGGCCAGGCGTTCGATCTGACTGACAGTTTCGGTTACATTCCGGGTATCGGTGTTGGTCATGGATTGAACGGCGATGGGAGCACCGCCGCCGATGGGGACATGGCCGACATGAATCATTTTCGTGGGTTTGCGGACGCCTTTTATGGGCATAAATTCCGGGAATCTCCTTAGTGGTTTGACGCATCAATTATTGACGGTCTCGTAAAAAGTCGTCACCCCGTTGAAAAACGGGGTCCAGTGCTTTTCTAAATGCCTGATAGCACTGGATTCCGGCTTTCGCCGGAATGACGGAAAGAGAGCATTTTCGACTTTTTACGAATGCATCAATTATTCAGTTATGCAACATTTCTCCGTTTGGCGGATCAGAATCTCAGAACCATTCTATCAGACTTCACCAAATTAGGGAAAGCCCTTTAAACTGTCAAGTTGAATAGACCTATAGCCCATCCCATATGACTTGATATCAAGATTTTTTCAAAAAAGTAGCATTTTTTGTGACTCAGTTGATATCCACCTCTTGTTTCAGATCGATCTTTCCATCCTCTAACCAATATTTGTCCTCTTCAGCTACCGTCTTTGCGATTAGTTTCTCGCATGTTTTCGGTGTGACTTGAGAAAAAGCCGAGGGCAGATTATCTCGAAATTTTCGAAGTGT
>JGI10211J34971_10002445_pt1 | contig 15150 bp, 16 predicted proteins | sample Etolagsediment_FD_34971 | JGI IMG/M metagenome (IMG submission 34971) | reverse complement strand
AGTTACAGGTGCTAGTGGCACTAACGTTATAGATATAGCAATTATTATCAAAGGAGAATAAGATGGCAGATTTTTTTCAAAACGGCGTTATCACAACGCTGCAAAATGTAGGTGGTCGCTCCTTAGAGAGCATGGAAGATGATTTACTAGAGTTTTCAAAACGCAGAAATATGGTGCTCTTGCTCCCAGCACTCTATTCGGAGTTTGAAACGCCAGCGATGCAGACCATCATAGATGAGCTTAAAGATGTAAAGTATCTTTACAAAATTATACTAGGACTTGACCGTGCAACACATGAGCAGTTTTTAGAAGTAAAAGAGCGCATGAGTGTTTTGAGTTGTGAGGTTGAGGTTCTTTGGAATGATGGACCCAACATAAAAAGTATCTATAAAGAGCTAACGCAGGAGGGCTTTGCAGGACTAGACACTCCAGGAAAAGGTCGTAATGTCTGGACGATGATAGGGTATGGACTCACAAACCAAGACAACTATGCCTTTGCTCTGCACGATTGTGACATCGTGAACTATTCACGTGCTGTGGTTGCTCGTCTTTTTTATCCTATAGTGCATCCTGCACTTGATTTTGAGTTTAACAAGGGGTACTACTCTCGCGTTACAAACAAACTCCACGGTCGTGTAACTCGTCTTTTTTATACACCGCTCATTAAAGCACTGAGTGTCACTTTTGGCTCGAACCGCTACTTAGATTATATGGAGAGTTTTCGTTACGCACTCTCAGGAGAGTTCGCATTTATACGCTCACTTGGCCGAGGAATAGGAATTTCTCCTACTTGGGGACTTGAGGTATCAACACTCTCAGAAGTTTATAAAAACACTTCAAACCGTCGCATATGTCAAACAGAAATCATGGAGAGTTATGAGCACAAACATCAAGAGCTAGGCTCACAGAGTGAGGGTGGTGGTGTTTACAAAATGGCAAACGACATAGCCAAAACTCTTTTTAGGATTTTAGCACAAGAGGGTGTGATTTTTTCAGAGGCCTCTTTTAAAACGCTCCTCGCTTCATACTACCAAGAGTCGCGTTTTGAGATTTCTAAGTACAATGCCCTGAGTAAGATAAATGCTTTAGAGTACAACCGCCAAAATGAGATAAATGCCGTAGAAGCCTTCGAAGATGCCATTAAAGAAGCGGCTAGTGAGTTTTATGAAGACCCGATGGGTGTTGCTTCTCTCTCTCCATGGATTACTGTGCGTTCTGTTTTACCTGAGTTTTCAGAGAAGTTTAGAGCGATAGTAAAAGAGGAAAACTAAGATGACAGAGATACACTACGAATCCCACACCATAAATGAAAGACTAGAGATTCTCTACTCAAAAGAGGATGCAAAAAAAGCGTATGAGGGTGTAAAAGCACTTATAAAAAAGTACAAAACGCGGATAAAATCAGAGGAGTATCACCTCAGTGAAAAAGATACTATTCTCATTACTTATGGCGATCAAGTTCAGTGCATAAATGAAGCACCCCTTGAAACACTCAAAAACTTTTTAGATAATCATCTCAAAGGTATCATAAACTCTGTGCATATCCTCCCTTTTTATCCCTACTCTTCAGACGATGGGTTCTCTGTCATAAACTACAGCGAAGTCGATCCAAAACTTGGCTCATGGAGAGAAGTAGAGGCTATTGGTGAGCATTACCGTTTAATGGTAGATGGCGTTATAAATCACATCTCCCAGTACTCTGACTGGTTTAAGGCTTACTTGGCTAGAGATGAGGAGTACAAAAACTTTTTTTGGGATGTTGATCCTTTGATAGATATGTCTATGGTTGTGCGTCCTCGTGCAACTCCTCTACTTTCAGAGTTTGTGGATGAAGAGGGAAAGATTCACAACATTTGGACAACTTTCTCGCGTGATCAAGTTGATTTGAACTACTCAAACTACAAGGTCTTACTTGCTGTCTTAGATGCTCTTTTTTACTATGTAGAGAAAGGCTCGACTCTCATTCGTATGGATGCCATCGCATTTATCTGGAAAGAGCTTGGAAGCCCAAGTGTACATCTTCCTCAAACACATGAACTCATCCAGCTTATGCGTGAGGTACTCCATGAAATAGCACCAGAAGTCATTATAATCACAGAGACAAATGTACCTCATAGTGAGAATATCTCTTACTTTGGAAGTGGTGAAGATGAGGCACAGATGGTCTATAACTTTGCACTACCACCACTGTTAGCTCACTCGGTCCTTCAAGCAAATACTGAGAAACTAACACAGTGGGCACAAACGCTAACACTTCCAAGTGATAAGGTCTGCTTTTTTAACTTTACAGCCTCGCATGATGGCTGCGGACTTCGACCCGTGAGTGGACTACTTAGCGATGATGAGGTGGATGCCCTTGTTAAAAACACAGAGTCTCATGGAGGCTTAGTATCTTATAGAAACACTCCAGAGGGAGAGAAACCTTATGAGATAAACTGTAGCTATATTGATATCCTTAGTGGTCCAATTGATTCAGTCGAAGAGAGAGCAAAACGGATGTTGCTAACGCAGGCAGTAGTTCTTGCAATGCCCGGAGTTCCAGGTATATACTTTCACTCACTTGTAGGCTCACGAAACTATTTTGAAGGGGTAAAGCTCACAGGAGTAAACCGCTCAATTAACAGAGAAAAGTTTAACTATAAGTATCTCGTAGAGAAAATAAGTAACGATGGAAACTTTGAGAAGAGTATATTTGCTTCTTACAAAAGACTTATATCCATACGAACACACGAAAAAGCTTTTAGTCCATTTGGGAAGTTTGAGTTTTTAGATTTGGGTGAGAGTGTTTTTGCAATTATGCAGTACTCCATAGATGAAAAAGAGAGGGTTTTAGCCATAAATAACTTTGCAAATGCTACCATTAGTGTTCATTTACCAAAGAGTATTGCTTACCCTTTAGAAGATATACTATCAGATATAAAGATTGAAAATGCCACAACTATACAACTAGAACCTTATCAGGTTTTATGGCTAAAAAATACAAAGGAAATATAAAATGATAAAAAGATGTTTATTCCCAGCTGCGGGTTATGGTACGAGGTTTTTACCAGCTACAAAAGCGATGCCAAAAGAGATGCTGCCAATTTTAACTAAACCACTTATTCAGTATGGTGTTGAAGAGGCTTATGAAGCAGGTTGTAACATCATGGCGACTATCACAGGTCGTGGAAAACGTGCCATTACAGATCATTTTGACATTAGCTACGAGCTTGAACATCAAATAAAAGGAACTGATAAAGAGGGGCTTCTTACTGAAATCCGTACTTTGATGGAAAAATGTACTTTTACATACACTCGTCAAAATGAGATGAAAGGTCTTGGAGATGCTATCTATAAAGGAAAAGTTCTTGTAGGTGACTCTGCACCTTTTGCCGTAGTTCTTGCGGATGATTTGTGTGTAAACGAAGATGGCGATGGCGTTATGAAACAGATGGTAAAACTTTATGAGAAGTACAAATGCTCAATTGTTGCCATCATGGAAGTGCCAAAAGATCAGGTTCATAAGTATGGTGTGATTGCGGGAAAAGAGATAGAAGAGGGTATATTTATGTTGGATGACATGGTAGAAAAACCAGACAATGACAAAGCACCTTCAAACCTAGCTATCATTGGTCGTTACATCTTAACTCCAGATATTTTTAAAATCATCGAAAACACAAAACCAGGGAAAAATGGAGAGCTTCAAATTACTGATGCACTTCTAACACAGGCAAAAAATGGAATGGTTTTAGGCTATAAGTTTAAAGGAAAACGTTTCGATTGTGGTTCTATGGATGGATTTGTAGAGGCAACGAACTATTTTTACAATATGGAAAAAGCCAAAGAGGCTAAAAAGAGTAAAGAGAAGTAAAGCTCTCTTAGTCTCTTGTTGCTAAACTCGCTTTTACAAATGCGAGTATAGAAGGGTTTGGCGTTTGAAGACGCGACGTAAACTCAGGGTGAAATTGTACACCTAAGAACCAAGGATGATCTTTTATCTCCACAGCCTCAATAAGACCGTTTGACTCACCTGTAACAATCATACCTGCATTTTCAAGTGCTTCGCGATAAGCAGGATTTGCTTCATAACGGTGACGATGACGCTCATATATAGTTTTTTCACCATTGTATGCTTCTCTGATGATAGAACCAGTCTTTGTGTCACAAGGATACTCGCCTAAACGCAGAGTTCCTCCCATAGGAGAAGTGTGAGTACGAAGTTGCATACCGCCACTCTGGTCTAAGAAGTTGTCTATGAGATAAACCATTGGATGTGTTGTCTCTTCGTTAAATTCTATAGAATTTGCATCTTCATACCCAAGTACATTTCTAGCATACTCAACGAGAGTGAGTTGCATACCAAGACAGATACCAAGATAAGGGACTTTATTTTCACGAGCATATTTAATAGCTTCGATTTTACCCTCAACACCACGGTTACCAAAACCACCTGCAACTAAAACACTGTCACAATCAACAAGAAGAGCTTCAGCCCCCTTTTCTTCTATGTGTTCTGAATCAACCCAGCAAATCTCAACTCTCGTATCTAAGTGAGCACCACAGTGAATGAGTGATTCTGTGAGAGATTTGTAAGCCTCTTTGAGTTCAAGATACTTTCCAACAAAACCTACAACAGTTTTGTTTTTTGGTTGTACTATGCGTTTAACAAGGGTGTCCCATTTTTCCATATCTGGTTCTAGTTCACCTAGCTCTAGCTCTTTTGCAATTGGCTTGAGGATATTTTGACGTAAAAATGTCACTGGAATGTCATAAATTGTAGCTGCATCGAGTGCTTCAACAACGCTATCATTTGGAACATCACAACTCATTGCAAGCTTTTTCTTGAAAGTCTTAGGAAGAGCATTCTCACTTCTAGCGATAATCATCTGAGGAGTGATACCAATACGACGAAGCTCTTGAACGGAGTGTTGTGTTGGTTTAGACTTCAGTTCACCTGCGGCTTTGATGTAAGGAATAAGCGTAACATGAATAAAAAATGTCCCCTCTACCTCTTCGTCATGTTTCATCTGACGAATAGCCTCCATAAATGGAAGTCCCTCGATGTCACCAACTGTTCCACCAAGTTCTACGACCAAGATATCATGACCCTCTCCAGCAAGTTTGATGCGGTTTACAATTTCACCAACAATATGGGGAATAACTTGAATAGTCTGTCCAAGATAGCCACCTGCACGCTCGCGCTCTATCACAGAAGAGTAGACTTGACCTGTTGTAAAGTTTGCAGTTTTTAAAAATGATGTATCTAGAAAACGCTCATAGTTTCCGATGTCTAGGTCAGTCTCAGCTCCATCTTTTGTCACAAAAACCTCACCATGCTCTAGTGGAGACATGGTTCCAGGGTCGACATTGATATATGGATCTATCTTTAACATGCCCACTTTTTTACCAGAGTGCTTAAGAAGTGTACCAACACTCGCCGCTGTGATTCCTTTTCCAAGAGAAGATAAAACGCCACCGGTAACAAAGATGTATTTAGTCATGAAGAGCTCCACATTTATATTAATTATTGACGCGATTATATACTAAAGTAGTTTAATTTCTTATGACAAAAGGAAACTTAAGCTATTATAGATTTCAACATAATATTCCATCAAAAAGAGCATTTATGAGAAAAGTGATTCAAGTATTTTATATGAGTTTGTTCATAGTACTATTTACCTCTTGTGGTGAAAGTGATAGCACAACAATAAATCCAGTATCAGATGAAGTTTTAGAAGATGAAGTTNTTGAAAATACAAANACAAAAATTCCTACACTTGTTGTCGTGATGAACTGGACGGATTATAGTGAAGATGACCCACTTATTTGGTATGACAAGATATTTAACAAGGCAGAAAATTCTGTAAATAGATGGTACTATGATAGTACAGATGCTAACATAGAACTAGTACCAGTTTCGGAGAGTTCTGGTACAAGTAATGATGGTATAGTGAGTGTCGCTATGAATAAGCCACATCCAGGTGGCTATAATGATACTACTTTTAGAGATGTAGAAATTAAAAATGCTATCATGAGTTCAGAGATAAGTAATGCAATAGATTTTGCTGATTTTGATGTAAATAATGATGGCGGTGTTAGTTCTAGTGAGTTGCAAATCATCTTTATTGTCGCTGGGGGAGAAGAGTCTTATGGTGATAGCCAATATAACTCAATTTGGGCACATTCATGGTCTTTTGAGAGTAGTAATGCTCCTAAGGTAGATGGTGTGTTTCTTATGCGTACAACTTCAGCTTTGGAAACTTCAGGTAACTACTCTCGGTTTGGTGCAACACACGATATAGGAAGGCGACTAGCTCATAAAGCAACTATAGGAATAATAGCACATGAGCTAGGACACTCTCTTTTTAATCTTGTAGATTTGTATAACACTTCTTCTGGGCATTCTGGTCTAGGCTATTATGACATAATGAGTAGTGGATCATGGGGGAAAAAAACGGTAGATGATTATGAAGGTGACACACCAACTCAGTTTTCAGCATATAGCAAGATAGATACAGGGATTGATACAAATATAACCACTATATTGCCTACAACTACATCATCTAAAGAAGTAACTATAAAGTGTAGCTCAAATGAATATGTAAAGCTCAATACAGAACAAACAAATGAATACTTTTTACTTGAATGTAGGGATACTCAAAGAGAGGACTCAGATAGAACATTTGATGAACTTGACAGTGCTTTTACGACAAATAGGCTTTTTGCTCTATTGTATCATGTAGATACAGACAAAGAGTGGAACAGTGAGTATGGAACTCAAACACTCTCTAATCACTATAAGGTTGCTTTAGTTGAAAGAGATACACAAGATGCACTTACTTCGACGGATAATATTAAAGCAAAATTTAATGATGCATATACTGAAACTTATATAATAGACTCAACAAAAACAAAAACATATAGTGGTGTTTTAGGTTACAATATAGAAGTACAAAGCTCTAACTACACAGATAGAACTATGACTTTTAATATAGCAAAATAGGAGAGATAATGAACTCTTTTTTAAAACTAATGTTTATAACAATATTTTCCATAGGAACCTTAAATGCGACTCAAGCAAGAGATGGTTTGTTGACTTTTACACAGCCTGATGGTACACAGTTTGAAGGTTATCTAAAAGGTGACTCAGCATTTCATTGGATAGAGAGCGACTCAAAAGTAGTCCTTTATAACCCAGATGATAGATTTTATTATAATGCACAACTGGGTGCCACAGATAGACTTGAGTTGAGTAAGGAAAAACCCTCTGTTAAAAATAGCTTAAAATATACGAGCTTTAGTAGGGTAAGTGCGAAGAAATCCAATTTAATTGATGAAAAAACTAAAGAAGCACTTAAAAATCTAGAAAAAATTTCAAAAGAAGGACATCGCCCAAAATGATGGAAAGCACACTTTTATATGTCATAGTTGCACTTGGTATCTCTATTGTTGTAAACATTTTTTTAAAAAAATTGGGTATATCGCAAATCATAGGTTATATCATAACTGGAACAATTATAGTTTATGCTTTTGACTTAAAAGAGGTAGGAAACTCTCATGAGTTAGAGATGGTCGGAGAGTTTGGTATAGTGTTTTTAATGTTCACCATAGGACTTGAGATATCTTTAGCAAAAATGGGTAGTATGAAAAAAGAGATATTTGGCAATGGTATAATGCAAGTACTCTTTACTTCAACTGTTGTATATGTAATCTCTATGTATGGATTTAGCTTAAGCCCNAAAACATCCCTAATCATTTCCTTAGCATTTGCACTCTCTTCTACAGCAGTTGTTNTGAGTTATCTTAAAAGTTCAAAAGAGATATACAAACCTTATGGTCAACTCTCAACAGGGATACTGGTATTTCAAGATATAGCAGTAATCCCTATTTTAATTTTGATTGGTTTTTTGACTACTGAGGCAGATGAGGGCGTATTTGTTATTATCAAAGATACTTTGCTGAGTGCTATTTTTGTCATTGGCTTGTTGTTTATAGTGGGAAAAAAGTTGATGACTTGGTTACTACACTTTTCAGCTTCATCGGAACTAGATGAATTATTTATGGGCTCGGTTTTGTTTATAGTAGTTGGAGCATCGCTTCTTGCACACTATATGGGATTTACATACTCGCTAGGGGCTTTTGTCGCAGGGATGATTATAGCTGAAACAAAGTATCACCATAAAGTAGAAGCGGACATTGCACCATTTAAAGACATACTTTTGGGTACATTCTTTGTTGTGGTTGGTATGAAAATAGATGTTTTCATATTTATTGACAACTTCGCTTTAATTATTGGTATTTTTATTGCGGTTTTAGTCATTAAAAGCATTATAATGTATGGCTTACTGAGAATAACTGCAACACATAGGCGCTCTTTAAAGACAGCATTAGCACTCTCTCAAGTTGGTGAGTTCTCTTTTGTTATATTTGCCTTGGCTGAAATGGGTGGCTTGCTCAACAAAGAACTCGCACAGCTTTTAGTACTCATAGTAATCTTCTCTATGGTTGTAACACCTTTTTATATCGCTAAAATTAGTCCTTTAGTTGAGTATCTAAGTGGTAGGAAAGATGAAGGAGAAGATATGTCAGCACTTTCAAGCCGAAAAGATCATGTTGTTGTATGTGGCTATAGTGTTGTTGGAAAGTTTGTAGCAAAAGAGCTTGATATGATTGATGCACATTATATCATTATAGATAATTCGCATAAGCATGTTAAGGAAGCTTTAGCTGATGGACTAGAAGCGTATCTTGGTGATGCATCAAAAAGTTCAATCTTAGATGCAATTCACATAGAAAATGCAGCTGCAGTTATAGTGACCTTAGATAACTCAGAAAAGAAAAGACTTATTTGTGAAGCTATTTTACAGCATACAACAAATGTAAACCTAATAGTCAAGGTAGTTTCACTTGAGGAGAAAGAGAGTTTAAGTGATTTAGATATTACTGCAATTGTTGATGGAAAAGTTGAGGTGGCACGTGTGTTAGTTACGCAAATGAACTCATGCAAGTTGGTATATAGCTAGCAGAGGAGTTTAGTTTCCTCTTGAGCCAGGTTTGATAGCCTCGCTACCATCTCTGCAGAGTGGGCAACTTTCGGGATGATACATCTCAAATGTAAAATCTGCAAGTGCAAAAAATGGAATATCTTGAGGAAGCTTGCAGTTACTCTGTGTTTTTACATCAGAGTGTTCGCGTTTACAAAAACCGCGGTTTGCAAGTGCAGCCGCACCAACTATCTCTCCGCCAAGCTCTTTTACAACTGCAGCTGCTTCCATAGCAGAACCACCTGTTGTAATGATGTCTTCACACATCAAAACTTTCTCGCCCTTTGCTACTTCAAAGCCACGGCGAATGTTCATAACGCCATCGACTCTCTCAGCAAAGATAAAGCGCACATCAAGAGCAGTCGCTAGTGCAAAACCAGCAATAAGACCTCCAAGGGCAGGTGCACATACAGTGTCTATCTCTAGTCCAGACTCTTGTATCTGTTTTGCTAAAGCTTCAGCAAGAAGCTTTGCTGTTTTTGGGTCTTCTAAAACTTTTGCAGATTGAAGATAAAACTGTGAGTGATTTCCACTACTTAGTTTGAAATGCCCCTCTAAAAGAGCATCCGCATCCATGTATATTTGCTTAATATCCATCGGAGCTTAAACTTTTAATATTTCAGCTTCTTTATCTTTTAAGATGCTGTCAATTTGTGCTATATATTTATCTGTAGTTTTTTGGATGTTATCTTGTGCAGATTTTGATTCATCTGTTGTGATTTCTTTATCTTTTTCAAGTTTTTTAATTTTGTCGTTCGCATCGCGTCTATCATTTCTGATTGATACTTTTGCATTTTCACCCATAACTTTCATCTTTTTTACAGAGTCTTGACGTTGTTCAACTGTCATAGGTGGGAAGAAAAGTTTGATTTGATCGCCATCGTTGTTTGGATTTACGCCGATGTTGGCTGCGTTTATAGCACCCTCGATGTCTGAAAGAAGATTTTTCTCCCAAGGGTTTATAACTATAGTGGTCGCATCAGAAGCTATGACAGAACCAACTTGATCAAGTGGTGTAGGTGTTCCATAGTAGTCTATTTTTATATTGTCAAGTACAGAAACTAAAACCTTACCTGTTCTAAGTGTTTTAAAATCTCTTTGCATATGCTCTATGCCACCTTTCATCTTCGCTTCACATTTAGTGTATATTTCATCTATCATTACTACTCTCCTTGTGTTTTTTCAGCAGGTGTTACTTCTGTTTTTATTTGAGGTGCAACTACATTTGTCTCTTCAACCATCTCATCAACTACTGAAGAGTCAGCCGCTTTAGCATACATGTAGCCAAGTGTGATTGTGTTTACAACAAAAATAAAGCCTATAGTGAAAGTAGCTTTTGCTAAGAAACTATTTGGACCTTTTGCACCAAAAACTGACTCATTAGATCCACTGTATGCCCCAAGCCCAATACTCGAGCTTTTTTGCAAAAGTACAGCTATAACTAAAATGATCACTAAAACGATTTGGATGATAACTAAAAGACTCGTTGTCATATATATTCCTAAATTAAAAGTGGCGAATTATATCCAAATATTCTTATATTATCAAATTCAGATTAAGTAGTATAAAAAAGGGTATAATTCCACGACTAATTAAAAGGGAAATATTTATGAAAGCATTTAAAAATTTAGTTTTTATTTTACTTTTTATTGTACTGTGTGTACAAGTTTATGTGATGTATCAAGATGAAAATGAGGCTAAATTATCAAAAAAACCAATGGTCTCAGTGAGTAGTTTTTTTCTTTATGACATAAGTAGTCATATCGCTCAAGATAGTATGGAAATTATAAATATTTTGCCACTAGGAGTTGACCCTCATAGCTTTGAGCCAACACCTAAGCTTATGGCAGAAGTAGAAAAAAGTGACTTGGTTCTCTATAGTGGGGCTGGTTTAGAACCATGGACAGATGGTTTTACTTTTAAAAGCAGAGCTGTTGAAGTAGCAAATCATGTTGTTCTTAGAGAACTAGGAGATGATGAGCATGAGCATCATAAACACCATGATGAACAGTGTGCACACAATACCATAGATCCACACTATTGGCTCGATTTTGCAAATATGCAAAGAGCCACTCTCCTTATAAAAGATGAACTTATAAAATTAAAACCTGAGCATACAGCACTATATGAAAAAAATAGTGCCAACTACATTGAGATGTTGCAAAAACTAGATAAGAACTATAGAAAAACCCTTAGCTCATGCCAGTTGGATTTGGTAATAGTAAATCACAATGCTATAGGATATCTTTCTCATGCTTATGGTTTCAAAGTAGAATCTTTGAGTGGTCTATCGCCAGAAGCACAACCAAGTCCCAAAGATTTGACAAGAATTTTTAAAGAGATAGAGCATGAGGGAGTCTCAACTATATTTTTTGAAAATTTTGTAAGCAACAAGGCAATACATGCAGTAGCTAAAGATGCAAAAGTTAATTTAGAAGTTTTTCAAGCACTTGGAAATATCACAGCCGATGAAGCAGCAAAAAAACTCAGCTATGAAGAGATTATGTATGAAAATTTAAACAAACTCTCCAAGGCGCTTATGTGCAAATAAGCTTTAAGATTCCAATTTTTGATGTTAAAAATTTAGTTTTTCAAGTAAGAGGATTAAAAATTCTTTCAAATATTTCTATGGAGATTTTTGAGGGTGAATATATTGCTATTATTGGACCAAATGGAGGGGGAAAAACAACACTTATCCGTCTTCTTTTAGGTTTAGAAAAACCATCCTCTGGAAAGATTAAAATTTTTGGCAAAGATCTTAAAAACTTTAAAGAGTGGAATAAAATAGGCTATGTTCCGCAGCGTGCTTCCTTAGTCGATGAAAATTTTCCTGCTACTGTTGAAGATATTGTGAGTATGGGAAGAGTTGCTAAACGCAGTCTTTTAAGTCGTTCAACACAAGAGGACAAACATGCAGTAGAAGACGCAATGATTAAAATGGATGTTTTAAGATTAAAAGATAAGATGGTAGGAACTCTCTCAGGAGGACAGCGCCAACGAGTAATGATTGCTCGAGCCCTTGCTTCAAATCCTAAAATTCTCATTTTGGATGAGCCAAACACAGGAGTTGATGCTCTCTCTCAACAGCGTTTTTATGCACTACTTTCAAAATTAAACACTGAAGAAAAAATTACTATTTTATTTATAACCCATGATATTGGTGTCATAGTTGATGATATTCAAAGGGTCTTTACTATCAATCAAAAAGCGACCATTTGCAATAATCCAAAAGAAGCAATGAGTTGTGAAGAGATGAGTATGCTTTATGGTATGGAAGCACACCTTATTCACAACCATAAGCATGAGCATTAAATATGTTTGAAATGTTTGAATACGAATTTATGCAAAGAGCTTTTATAGCAGGACTTTTCATAGCCACATTAGCTTCAATCAGCGGTACTTTTATAGTACTTAAACGCTACTCTCTAATGAGTGAGACCTTGGCACATTCTGCTCTAGTTGGTGTAGCTGTCGGTCTTGTAGCAGGGTATAACCCTCTTTGGATAGCTGTTTTAGTAGCTCTTATTTCTGCTTGGCTTATAGAGTATCTAAGAAGCTCTTTCGCACTTTACTCAGATGCAATTCTCTCCATCATTCTTTCAGGATCTTTGGCAATAGCAGTTATTATAGTCTCTCTTGGGGGTGCTTTTAACAACTCTCTTTTCTCTTATCTGTTTGGTTCAATTTTATCTGTAAGCTATGAAGATGTTATGACAATTGTCTTTTTTGGAAGTTTTTCTTTAGCATTTTTACTCCTTTTTGCTAGAGAACTTTACTTTATCTCTTATGATGAAGAGGTTGCTAAAACAAGTGGTATCAAAGTGAAGTTTTTAAACTTTTTACTTGTGAGTGTTGTTGCAATCATCATAGCACTAAGCATTCGTGTTGTAGGAAGTTTGTTGATTGGTGCATTGATGGTTATTCCTACAGTAGCTGCACTTCAGTATAGAGTCGGTTTTAAAAGTACCATACTCATATCGCTCTTTTTTGCACTCTTTAGTGTGGCNTTTGGAATGAGNCTCTCTTTTTACTTCTCTCTACCTTCAGGAGCGACTATAGTACTCTGTGTCATTACTCTTTTTGCACTCTCTTTGGTTGTGAACAGACGATGAAGATAAGTAAGGAGTTTTCAAAGTTTGCACAAGAGTATGAAACTCATAGTGTTATTCAGACATTGGTAGTTGAAAAGCTTCTCTCCTTAGTCAAAGGTAATCCAAAACATATTTTAGACTTAGGGTGTGGTAGCGGAGCTTTGTGTAAAAAGATAGAGTGGGAGTACGACTCTTTTACTGGTGTAGATTTCGCTCAAGGTATGTTAGATTTGCATCCAAAGTCAAAGAAGATAGAGTTGTTATATGGCGATTTTAATGATAGAGATCTTTTAAGAAGTTTTGCTACAAAGAGCTATGATTACATACTCTCTGCTTCTGCTCTACAGTGGGCAGAACATCTTGATAATGCATTTAGGGATATTAGTACATTAAATACTCCTGTCTCTTTAGCAATTTTTAGCTCGAACACTTTTAAAACTTTAAATAAAACTGCCTCTATAGATTCCATGCTACTTCCATCCAAAGAGATAGATAGGCTTCAAAAAAAATACTTCGATGCTAAATTTGAAGTGGTAGAGTATAAATTAGAGTTTGAAAATGTGCGCGAAATGTTTAGGTACATTAAACGCAGTGGAGTAAGTGGATCAAGAAATCTACTCTCTATAAAAGAGATGAAAGAGTTGATGAGAGACTACCCTTTAAACTACTTAGAGTTTGAGGTAGTTTTTATTAGCTCTTAGAATATTTTGAGCTTAAAATTATCTCTTTTTCAAGATCATAAAGCTCATAACGTATGTGTTTGAAGTTTTCACTATACTTTACATTGTGAAGTTTAAAAAGTTCTTCTAAAACACGAGAAGACTCTTGTCCGCGTTTGAAGTTTGCAGCAATAATACTATCTACATCTGTTCTGTTGAGTTCACTCTCTTGTGTTTGGCGAAGTACATCATTTATGCTATCGCGGTTACGAAGAAGCTCTTCGTACTCATCTATTCGTGCTAAGTGTCTAAGTGATTTGAGTTTTTTTGAGAGGTCTTTATTGCTATCGCGGTATCGCATTATGTCTTCTATGACACGAATACCCTCTTTAAGGCGGTTGATATTTGCATCAATCACCCGAAAAAGTTCGGGTGAAAGAGAACTAGTCATCGTTTCCAAAGATACCAAATAGCTGTAGAAGTGCTGTAAAGATATTTAAAAAATCTAAGTAAAGTGCAATAGCACCATCTATCGGTGTTTCATAAGCACCTTGCATAATATTTTGAGTGTCATAAATAACTAAGATACTAAAAAGAACAACAACAGCACCAGAGATGATAACATGCATCATTGGGTTACCAAGAAAAATGTTAATAATAGAGAAACCAATGATTACTAAAAGTGCAATCATAAGTGGTTTTCCATACCCTGTAAAATCTTTTGTCGTTTTGATAGCATAAAAACTCATAGCTCCAAACACTACAGAGGTCATAGCAAATGCATTTCCAATTATAGTAGCTCCGCCACTCATACCAAGTGTATGTGCTAAAAGTGGAGCGAGCATCAAGCCTGTCATAAAAACGAAACCAAACATAACCATAAGATTAATCCCTGGTTTATGTTTTACAAAGTGAAGTCCAATGAGAAGACCGATTTCTAAGATAAAAAGTGGCCAAAACATAGCTTGGATAGTTCCAGCAAGTGGTACACCTACATAAGCACCAACAGCACCTGCCATCATTGATGCAGCGAAAAGTTTATAAGTCTCTTTAACAAAAGAGATGATTTGTGAGTCACTACGACTCGAAGTTTCATAAGCATAAGAGTTTTCTCTTGCATAATCACGATCATATAGTCCCATGTGTATTTCCTTTTTATATCTTATTAATTAAGATATTTATTTTTAAGAATTCTATAGATAAAGAGTAAATAGAGAGTAACACCATAAAAGCTTTTTAGGGCTTACATATAAAACGAAATGAAATCGAACTATTTTGACTAGTTCTAAAATAAGATAAATTTATCTAATTGAAACATTTTAAAAAGAATTCATAAATTCTTGCTCTGGACTATTGACATTAAAGTTTTATATGTAA
>JGI10211J34971_10002440_pt1 | contig 15166 bp, 8 predicted proteins | sample Etolagsediment_FD_34971 | JGI IMG/M metagenome (IMG submission 34971) | reverse complement strand
TTCGCAGCCCCTGCGCTGGCAGTGTATGTAACATCTATAACACCACGGTCATTATCCACTACCGGCGTATTGAGAGTAAGGATGACTGAAGATCCGACAATATCGACACTCGAAACGGAATAGGTAGTGCTGCCATTACTAACAGCGAAATCGCCAATTTCAGGAGTTCCCGCCAGAAGCTCACTCAAGGTGAGAATGACTTTCGAATAGTCAGTACTCAGAGCAGCACTAACAAAGGTCGGCGCCGCCAGCACCCCCTCAAACGCTTCCCGAGCCGCACTGCTGAATGGCATGCGGACTGTTGGACTGACCGTCACATCAAGTTCCCAGCTTCCGCCTTTTGCGGTTTCACCGATGAGGCCTGTGGATGCGTGTACATTTGCCATGGAGTTCTCCGAGATTGCTTGCAGATAGGTTGTGCCCTCAGTACCCTGTGCGGTACGGCAGGACCAGAAATAGATGTCTATGAGACGAGCGCGCTGGATGAGCGCGTCGACTGGAACATGAAAATCTTCAGCGTTGAGCTGCACTCCGCCGAAACGGACGGCACCCGGGCCCCCATGCCCGAGGATATGGAGCGCAGTCAGCTGTGGATGGGATATCAGAAATGCGAGAATTTCCTGCGGAGAGTCCGACGGCTGAACCGCCAGAGGCTGTACTGCCGGGTCGAGCCCTGCAAGCAGCACTTCAACCTCGGCAACGCCGGGATCATACAGGAGTACTTCAGGGGACTTGAGGGTAAGGCGCTTATTTACATCACTATACGCTCTTTCACACGCCTGCTCGAGACAGACCGCGTGCGGTTCAGCAACACTCATTTTCGGTAAGTTCAGGGGGTTAACTCCACGCAAAAAGGGTTTTCAGGATATATACCAATTTCAGCATAAATCAAGAAACGAAGCAACACTCAAATACCCGCATATTCTCGCAATTCACACAAGGTGCGTTATATTCCTCTGGTGCTACTGCATCATGACGCCTTCGCCAGAGGATGAAGGTGTTCTTCTACAACCATTTAACCCTCAATAGTTCTCTTGCCCCCACCGCAGCCCTTACAGCCCTCACTGCGCGCATTACGGCATGCAGGATGGATCACAGTCCTCTTGGCGGCACTCTGCTGCTCAGGCATCCTGTTGCTCTCGCAGACAGCTGCGGCCTCTCCCCTTCTGCTGAAAAGTGAAGAAGGACAGGGCTCATTTTCGCTTGACGGACATCTGGAACTGCTTGAAGACACATCCGGAAAGATGGGGCTCAGGGAAGTAATTGAATCAAAAGCATTCAGGGAGATACAGGGCAGCGTAAACGAAGGGTTTTCCGGCTCGGCATTCTGGGTACGGTTCAGGGTGGTAAGAGGAGAGGGGTTCCCCGCATCGGCATGGCTGCGCCTTGGCCCCCGCACCCCTGATACGCTCGAAGCCTATGTGCAGCAGCAGGGAACGAGCCCCCTCTCTGCATCTTCATACAAAGCATTCCCGCTGGGGCTCACCATGCCACCCGGCAAGCGGGCGGTTCCGGACCCTCAGCTCCTGGTGCCGCTGGAGTTGGGCCCTGAAGGGAGCGAACTGCTGGCCTATATGCGCATTGCCTCCCGCTCCCCTGTTCAGCTCCGGGGAACGGTGCTCAACAGAGAAGAGCTGATGAAGCAGTCGCGCAGCCATATGTTCCTGCAGGCTTTCTACCTGGGGGTTACTGCCGTGATTGTGCTGATGAGTCTCCTGATTTTCTTTGCTGTTCGGGAATGGAGGTTCCTCTTCTTTTCCCTCTACGCAGCAGACCTGTTCCTGTCCTATCTGATAGCACGGGGCATGTATGTATTCCTGATGCCCTGGCTTGGCGATAGCGCAGCTCCGGAACTGATGGAAACAACCGGCGGTCTGGGTGTGGTGTTTTTCGCGCTGTTTGCCTATGAAGTGCTTAAAGATAAATGCAAACCGACGACACTGCGGGCCCTTCAAGTGACCGCCCTTGCCGGGCTGCTTGACCCGACGGCATCGCTTCTCTTCAACACCACCATACTGAAACCTTTCGGGGCATACAGCGCAATCGCACTCCTCGGGGTGCTGTTCTGGATAACGGTTCGCCAGCTGCCGTTGCACCCTTTCAGAAAACAAGTACTCTTGGGGCTGTTCGGGCTGAACATCCTGCTTTATGGGGAGTTTTTCCTGCAGCGCCTCGGCCTGCTGCCGCTCAATACGCTACTGCAGGATCTTGTACAGGCAGGTTCATTCATGCATATCCTGGTGATTTTCGGTCTGCTCGTTGAACGCTTTCTGCATGCAGAACAGGAGCTGAAGGAGAGTACGCATGAAAGTGAAGTGCGTGCGACGGCAATCGCAGAGAAAAAGACCGAAGAACTGCGCACTTACAGAGACCGCCTCGAACAGTCGCTGCAGAGCCAGCATCAGTCGGCAGAGCGGGTCCGCCGGTTCTTTCAGATGGTGTCGCACGAGTACCGCACCCCTCTGGCCATCATCCAGGGCAACATCAGCATCCTCAGCAGGAGGAGCCACCCCGGAGACACAAAAAAACCCATTATCTTCAATGCCATGCATCGCGCTGCCGGGCGCCTGCTTGAGGTCATGGAACAGGCTGTGGAGCGAAGCAGGCTGCTTGAAACCGATGATGTCCAGGTTATCGGGCGCATCAGGGTGAGTGCGTACATGTTTCAGCAGGTAGAGTCCGCAAGGGCACTCTGGCCGAAGCTTCACATCATACAAGAATGCCTTGCCGGAAATGAGGAAATCGAGGGAGACCTGCTGCTCCTGCAGATGGCGCTCTTCAACCTGCTTGACAATGCACGGAAATACTCACCCGAAGGCAGCCCGGTTCATGTGCGCTGCCGTGCGGAAGAAGGGTTCGGCATTATAGAACTCCACAACAACACGGCTCTGCCGATGGATGAAGATGAGGGTGAGTTGTTCATGAAGTTTCACCGGGGCAACAACAGTGCAGCCGAGCCGGGCAAAGGCATCGGGCTCTGGCTGGTGCGCGAAGTGATGCGCCAGCACGATGGAAGCGCCACCCTGAAGAGTGGCAAGCGGGGCGGCGTTACGGCAACCATCCGGATACCGCTTGCCCAAAAGGAGAACCCATGAGCCTGAATCCACTGAAAAGGAAAGGAATGCGCCATCGGGCGTTGCTCATGCTCGCGGTGCTCTGCCTGGCTGCCGGATGCGGAGCACATGCATGGGCCTCCCCTCTGGAGCTCGGCAAAAAAGAGCACTACTCCCTGGAAGGCCATCTTGCGGTTCTTGAAGACCCGGCGGGAACAGTCGGGCTTGCAGAGGCGAAAAGTGCATACCGCCAGGGAAAGTTTCAGGAGATTGAGGGCAAGTTTGCCGCAGGGTATTCGCATTCCGCGTACTGGGTACGGTTTGAGATCCTTCCGGGCGGGGGGTTTCCTGCAGAGGGCTGGCTGCGCCTGGCGCCGGCGGTACTTGAACATATGGAGATCTACCTGCCCGGGAACCACGGCAAGCCAGTTCGGATGGGCAGCACCGAGCGCCACCCCGAGGGCATCTTACGCAACGCTGATTTCCTCACTCCGGTGGACCTGTCCGGGGACGGTCCGGTCGTCGTCTATCTGCGGATATGGAGCCAGAACACGATCACCCTGCATGGTGGAATCTGCACAGAAGCACACCTGCTCTCATGCACCGACCGTACCATCGCCCAGGAGTCGGCTTTCGGAGCGATATCGCTGATGATCATCCTCATAGCGCTCGTTGTCTACCGCAATACGGGATGGAGTCATCTGCTGTATTTCAGCATTTATATCTTCATTCTCTTCCTATCGATGTTTCTATCAAGAGGAATGCATTTCCATCTGATTCCCGATTGGGTTCGACCATTCACAGCGGTGCTGCTGAAAGCCCAGTTGGGCTCGTCAATGCTCATCTTCATGCTCTTTGTCATTGAACTCATGAACGACGACTATCCCGGGAGATTCCGCACCTACTTTACCGTGTTGATAGTGCTCGCGGTTCTTTTGCTCTTCAGCAGCCCGTCGTCGGCATTCGGGGTTGTGGCAAGCATTGTGATGACCTGTTATTTTTCAATAGTGCCTCTCGTCGTCTGGTTCAGTTCCAAAATAGCCCTCCCTACAAGATTGTCCCGGGTGTTGTTTATGGCTGCGACCGTCACCATATTCTCGGGTTTTACTGTATATTTCTTGCATCTCATGGGGATTTTTCCGGATAATGTCTTCGCCTTCAATGCCCTGCAGGCATCATCCCTCATCTATGCGCTGCTGCTCCTGCCGGTATTTGCAATCCGGATACAGAGTTCCCGCCAGCAGGCTATTGAGCAGTCCATACTGGTCACCAGAAATGCCGAGGCACTCTCGGAACGAATCAGCAGGGAACTTCGTGAACACACCGAACGCCTGGAGGTATCGATTCAGGCGGAACAATCAGCATCAGAGCGCATGGAGACCTTCCTGACAATGCTGGCACATGATTACCGCTCGCCACTTTCAGTTATCTTTGGAAATCTTGATATTCTCAACAGATTGGCGCCTGAAGGGAACAATGAAGCTGACACTGAAATCGGCAAAATAAGGCATGCGGCCAAACGACTGGAGAAACTGATGGAGATATCACTGGTTCATGAACGGCTTCAGCAGCCCTCAGAGCCCGGCAGAGAAGAGTATATATGCGTTCATGAAGCCCTCAAGAGGGCAATATCCGTGGCACAATCCCGCTGGCCCGAGAGAGGGTTCTTCCTTAGTGCATCCTCAGACGATGCATTTCTCTTCGGAGAACCCTCGCACTTTGATGCCGCCATCTTCAGCATATTCGACAATGCACACAGCTACTCCCCTTCGGGAAGCCCTGTCACCATCACCAGCACGGTTTCGAACGGACTCGTAGAGATAAATGTTAGCAATGCTGTCGAACTCCTGCCCGGAACTGATATGGAGGAGTTGTTCAAAAAGTATTACAGGGGAACCAATGCGGCAGGGACTGCCGGTGCAGGGATAGGGCTGCCTGCAGCCCGAAGCATCATTGAGCAGTACGGAGGGGAGGTGACGATGACAAAGACAGGGGAACTCTCGATCACAGTAACAATCAGCATACCTGTTGCCCAAAATAAAGAGTATAAAAACAACACCGAATAGGGATGAAAAACATACAGACTGAAAAAAACGGGAAAAGCATCCTCATTGTGGAGGATGACAGGGACCTGGCAGAAAGCATGAGCATGTACCTGGAACTCGAGGGATACCAGGTCACCACCGCCACCAACGCAATCAGCTGCTATGTGGAGCTTTACAACTCCACATTTGACCTTGCGCTGCTTGATCTTTCCCTTCCTGATCAGGACGGGCTCATACTCGCCCGCTACCTCCGCAACAACACCCAGACTGCCATCATGGTGCTCTCAGCCCGGTCCACCATTGAAGACCGGCGTATGGGCTACGATGCAGGAGCCCATGTATTCATTGCCAAACCGGTTGATTTCGGGGAGCTCTCCGGGTCGATAGCCGCTCTTCTTGATTCCATGGGCAAAGACAGCCAGACGCAACAGACCGCAGAAACGGAGCCTCAGGAAGAGCGGTGGCTGATGCTTCGCAGTGACTGGGATCTGGTCTCACCCTCAGGGGCTCATGCCCGGCTCACTGCAAAAGAGTGGGACCTGCTTGTTGCGCTCTCAGCGCGCTGCAACAAAATGGTATCAAGGGAAAGCATCCTGAAAACGCTGGGCTACACGAACAACGAATACGGCCACCGTTCGCTGGAGTCCATACTGTACCGCCTGCGCAAAAAAACCTCGGATATGGGCGCCAACCCGATCAAAACCTTTCACGGCAACGGGTACGGGTTCATGGCACCGCTGGTGGTTATTTGAGCAATCGGCAATGGAGGGGACCGGCAGGTCTCACATCTTCTTCCCCTCTCCCTTCGCCAATTCACCGATAAGGGAAAGAATCACGAAATGCTGGCGGTGGAGCTCCGCCTTGTAGTCGAGGGTCCTGATGGCGGTATCGATCACCTGCTGCTGGGCCGCAACCAGGTCGTTGAGGGGCCTGCGGCCTGCGAGGAACTGCTCCTCATAGGCTCGTTGTGTTTCCCGCTTGTGGTCAAGCTGGGCCTGCAGCGCCTTGTACTGCGGGATCAGCGCCTCGCGGTTGGCATACGCCCGCCTCAGGGCAAGTTCGACTGCACGCTGGGTGTTGTCGTACTCGGAACGGGCCCGCTCCATCTGGCTGCGGGTACGGGCCTTGGTTGAGCTTTTCAGACCGCCGTCGAGGATATTGTGGCTCAGCTTCAGCCCCACGAACGAATCGTAATAATCACTCTCATTGCGCGTGACATCGTAGACTGTGAGGTTGGCCTCCACCTCAAGGCGGGGGTAGAGCGCGCCCCAGGCCGCCTTGTAGTCCGCGGCAGCCGCATCAACCAGAGCCTTCGAGCTCAAAAGGTCGGGGTTCTTTCGCAGGGCCGCATCCATCCCGCCCGACATGCTCATCGGGATGGGAGCGAAGACATCAGGAAACGCGAGGACGACCGGCGTGCCACCGAACACCTCCTCATAGCGGGCACCAGCCTCTGCCCGCCGTCCTTCAAGCAGGACCACCTCGTTGCGAGCCTCGAAGACCCGGCTGTTCATCTGAAGCATTTCGCTCGGTGCGTCCCGCCCTGCATCAACTCTCGCGCGGATCATGTCGCGCAGCCGGCGCACCTCGGACAGGTTCTCCCTGGCGAACTCAAGCTGTTCCTGGAGCTTTGCAAGCTCGATCATCGTAGCCACCGCGCGCAGCGCAACCCCCTCCTCGGTCGATACCCGCCGCTCACGTGCCGCCAGAGAGCGGGCCATAGCGGCTTTTCCCCGCGACGAGGTCGCCCCACCGTCGAAAACCAGCTGACGCACTGTCAGGTTCGGGTTCAGGCGCACCTCGTCGTCAACCGGAAGATCTGAGACCGTCGGATAGGGATTGCCGTCACGGATCGAGCGGCGCAGGTCGGTGTTCAGACCGAGCGACACCTGGGGATAGAGCTGAGCCTTTGCCTCCCCGATTGAAGAGATGCTCTCCTGCTCGGCATACTCCGCAGCACGCACCGAAGGGTGCCTGGCGACAGCCTCACCCACATGCCGGCGCCACTCTTCAAGCTGCAGGCGGGCCACCTCGTTGCGTATGACGGGCATGCTTGAATCAAACACCGGAAGGGCGCCGTCCTCTGACTCAACAAGGGCCCAGGGGGCAAGGTCATGCGGCGGAGGCATCCCGGGCCTCGCGGGAACCGGCTCGGGAGCCGGAGCTTCGGGGCCGGGCTCCTCCGCAAGTGATTCGTCCTTGATGAGGATCCCTCGGGAAGGCGCTTCCTGCAATGAAGACGGAGGCTCCTGCACCACGCCGATCCGGAGTTCCTCCGGCAGCGCCACCGATTCGACCGACGGCTGGGGTTTCGGGGGTTCACCATCCACCTTCGTTTCACTTTCGGCATCAGGAATCGCAACCCCGGCGACCGGTTCGGGGAAAGGCACGCCAACAGGCCCGGGCATCGCTTCAGGGAGTGGCTCGCCCTCTTCCAGAACGACAGCCTCCGGTTCAGCTGCGACAGGCTCCGGAAGAAGAGGGGCAGGGAGAGGAGCAGCCGCCGGGGCACGCTCTGGGGAAGCAGTAGAAGCAGCTGAGGGTCCAGGGTCTGCCGGGACCGGCTCATCCGGCAGAGGAGCCGCAACAACAACGGGCGGCAACGGTCGTACAGGGTCAGCAATAACTGGGGCTGATTGCACAACTGGAGCCTCGACAACAGGCGTCAATGAATCGACAGCGTCTTCTTGAGGCAAAACCTTCTGAACAACCTCTGAGGGATGGTCGGCAACAGCATCTTTCTTTATAAACACACGCTCTGGNGTTGCAGGCAGTTCTGCCTTCAGGGCATCTTGTTGTGTGATGAATGCAGCACGATCAGGGGAAGTTGCCTGCAGGGAGCCCACACGAGATATGCGGGAGGGAGTATCATGTAGTGCCGGCTTCGGAAGCTGAGGCGAGGCTAATCCGGAAAGATCCATTCCGGTTCTTGAGTCTGCTGCACCCGGCATTTTCGTTGTCAGCAGCAAACTTCCGGCAACATCTCCACTCTGGTCCGCCACCTTGGCAGGCTCCAGCGATGGGATCGATTCCTGTAAGGGTTGACTGAGTGCAACCGGACCTAATGAAACCTCAGGCTGCTTCACTTTGAGCACCAAGCCGCTTTTGATGAATCCCTTGACTGTCGGTTCTTTTCCGGCTGCAACCGACGGAAGCTCTACCTTCGCCTCCTGTGCGGAAACTTCCGGTACAAGGGCTGCAGGGACAATTCTGGCAACAGCAGCCGAGGGTTTTGGTGACAACCGGCTCCCTCCTGCCGTCAGGAAAAAACTCCCCGCTGCATCCTTGGGAGCGCCTGGCACATCCGCCTGCAGTTCACGGGGCACGGGATTTTCCTGCAGCTGAGGCTTGAGAACAGGACTCGGCTTTGGGGCCGATCGCCTCTCACCAGTTGTCAAAAAGAAACTCCCTTCGCTACCGGAGGCTTGCGTATTCAGGGAATCGGGGCTCTCTTTTTTTAGAGAAGCAACTGAAGGAAGGGCAGGTTGCGTCAGGAATGACTGAGTTGGCGGGGACAGGGATGGCGAAGAGATGGCCCATGAGAGAGCTCGTTCTTCAGCCGATACCGGGTTTTCCTGCAAACCGCAAAAGGCAAACAAAAAAAACAGGCTGACTATCGTTGTAATCCGGGCTCTCGTCACTACCAGTTTTAACAAAATATTATACCCTCACCCCGAACCGATAGCTTCTGTAATGGTTCGGGAGTGGAGCATGGGGGGAAAGAGATAGGTCAATAGCTTATCGTTGCTGGGTAATTTCAAGCGCTTTCTTCCAGGCGTCCTGAGCCTCTTCAAAGTTACCAGCAGCATACAGCTTGTTTCCCTGCTCCATTGCTTCCTGTGCGTCACGCTCAACTTTTGACTTTCTGGTCAGCTCGGCTTTCATGCCCGGGATTTTATTATTGAGATACTGACGGGCTCCCCAATGTGAGGAATTGAGAGCAAGGACCTCGTTGAATTTAGTCGCTGAATCATCAAACCGACCGACATCAAAAAGTGCAACACCTTCTGCGTAGAGTCCTGCCACACGGGCCTGAAACGACTCCAATTCCTGCCGTTTGCGCTCCTGCGCCATTGCAATCTGTGTTGTGGCCTTAGCCTTCAGCGCCTCGTTCTCCGTCGTGGTCAGCGCATTCTGCCAGGCAGCCAGGGCACCCGGAATGTCTCCCGAAGCATAGAGTTGATTTCCCTGCTCGAAGAAGGAACCAGCCTTTTCCTCACCAGCTTTTTTACTGAGAAGGAACGCCTTGCGATTGGGTATGGAAACCTCAAGGTATTCCATAGCCTTGATATTCGTGCCGTCAAGAGCCAGAACCGCACGGAACTTCTCTGCGGATTCAGCCAGACTGTCCGTCTCAAACAGGGCTACACCCTCTCTGTTCAGGCCATCGATTTTGGTGAACACAACGGCGATTTCAGCATCGAGTTGATCAATGCGGGCCTTCATGCCCAACTTTGTGGCAGGAATTTCCGTGGTATTGATAGCCTCTACCCAGGCGGTCCTTGCGCCTATCAGGTCACCGGAATCATAGAGTTGACTGCCTCGATCAAATACCGCTTTTGCTTTCTGCTCCGACGCAGCAATACGCCGGAGCGTTTCNCTTCGGGCAGGAATCAGGGACCCCACATATTCCCCGGCCTTCAGGTTCTTCGCATCAAGGCGAAGGGCCGCACGAAATTTCCCCTCGGCATCATCAATTTTGTCCTCCCGGAACAGTGCCTCGCCCTCCGCATTGATAAGGTTTATGCGAGCCTCAACAGCGGCCTTCAGTTCGTTGGCAGCGGAAAGCGAAAACTCTCCCGTCCATACCGGTCCGGAGGGTGAGCCAGGGCGTCCTGTCCGGGGTCCGGAAACCACCTCTTCACGGTATGCCGCCCGTTGGGCAACGGCTGCCTGTTCCTCGGAAAGTTTGGCAAGACGATTCTGCTCGGCAACATACTCCCTCATCTCGGGGCTTTGCGTAATATCAAGAGCCTCCTTCCATGCCTTTTTGGCTCCATCAAAATCGCCAGAGCTGGAAAGTTGGACTCCGCGCTCATAAGCCTCCCTGGCCTGAGCTTCGTTGGCGGCATTTCGTTCAGCTATTTTACGCTCCCTGATGAGGGCTTCAACATTCTGAAGCTTTTCCCCGGCAAGTCTGCTCAGGTTTTCCAGCGTCATTGCCGAATCGTCATGCGTCCCCACCCGCTCAACGGCATGAACCGCGGGAAAAGCGGTCAGGGATATAAAACAGGCACTCAGGACGGCCCTGTAAATAAACAATTTCATCTCTGCAACTCCGGTTTTGATATCCATGATAACAGCTTTGCCTTGTGTTCTGTGAGGCATGTCATTGTGACTGCCACAGAACCGTTATGTTGGCTTCAAGCGCATTCTGTGCATACAGCAGCAGAAGGTGCACCGAAAGAAAAACGACCTCTATCAGAACAGATCTGATCCATAGCCTATCCGGCCTTTAATGTAAGTGGTTCAGTACGGGGGATTGCGCGTATGAACTCCGGAAACATACCATACTCAAGGTAATAAATATACTCTTTACATATTTAAATCAGAAGCCTGCCCCCTCAATTTCACAACCCCTCAGTAAATCAGGGGGACTGTCTAAAACCCTGTTTCACGAATAACAACGCCCACTGCTGTTCGCCAGAGGCGCCAGAGGAAGCTTTCCGGACTGGCCTCAACGACCAGCGTGCCGCGGAACTGCCCTTTGGTCTGCAGGCTTTTGCTATCGGGCTGCCAGAACATCCTGTAGAGTGCCTGTTCGGGAACAAGTGCGCCGCTCCTCATTATTCTGGCCGGTATACTGCCGCCATAAAGCGAAGCAAGCTCCGGCCGCGCAAGAACGGCAGCCCCCAACCCCTCAATCTCCCTGATCCTTCCACGGACAGGACGCATGTCGGGGTTTTCAGGATAAAAAATACAGGAAGCACCTGCCTTGATGCGCTCCTCATCACCCTCAAAAAGATAGCCTTCGCCGACGGCACCGCCCATGCCAACAAGACTGAGCAACGGAGAATCGGCTCCAACCCACTGACCGGGAAGCAGGTCGAGCGCAACCCGCTCAACCCTGCCGCTGAAGGGGGCTATTGCAACAAGCTCCCTTTCCAACTTACGATACCCTGCCAACTCTTTTTCAGCCGTCTCCAGCGCCCTGTATGCCACAAGGCGCTTTGAGTAGAGCTGTTCATCGGCTGAAGACGCTGCAATTTCCCAGCGCATCATCTGTACCTGCCGTTCAGCCTGCCCTGTCCTGAACTCAAGTTCGGGGGAACGAAGCCGCACAAGGAGGTCCCCCTTCCGGACCCTGTCTCCGCGGCGTACACTGAAGGTATCGACAATGGCATTCTCTGGTGCATAGAAAACGGAATGCTCCCCGGGAAGAAGCAGAGCAGGAGCATGCACCGAAAAACTCAAGGGAAGAGCGGTTCCTGCAAGGAAAGCAGCCAGAACAGCCGCCACCACCTTCGTTCGAAAGTTCCACTGCATCCGTTCCCGCAAGGCCCACCATGCCTTCAGCTCCTTGAGAACCGGCAGGAGAACAAACCACCCTATTTCCACACAAAAGAGCAGAATCCCGAGGAGCTTGAAGACGAAATGGTAGACGAGCAGCGCAATGCCGAGAAAAAGGATCAGGCGGTACACCCACACCCCGACGGCAAAAACGATAAGCAGCCATTCGGTCCGGCGGTCCCACTCCTCCGGCGGAGGATCGCCAAAGCCGAACAGGGTCTCGCGCAGCCACCAGCGACCCATGGCAAAACTCTTGTCGAACAGGTTCGGGATGCCGACCCAGTCGGAAAACAGGTAGTATCCATCAAAACGCATGTAGGGCATGAGGTTGATGAACAGGGTATGGACCCATGAGGTTGTAGCAAGCATCAGCGCCGCACTGCGCAAAGCTCCGTCAGGAAGAAACCCCCAGAAAAATGTAGCCAGCACGGCAAGGCCGAGCTCAGCAACTATACCGGCAGCACCGATGGCCATCCGCCTCTTCCTGGAGGTAAGCAGCCATGCCTCGCTCGCATCGGTGTAAAGCATCGGGGTCAAAACGATGAATACCACCCCGATGCTGCCGACCCGGCAACCATAACGGTAGGCTGTATAGCTGTGGCCAAGTTCATGGACCGCTTTGGAGATAAACAGGGCAAGGCCGAAAAGAATGAAGCCCGGAAACGAAAAAAAGTAGTTCAGGGAGTGGGTGAACGCCTCCCACTGGCGGCTGGCAAGCCAGATGCCCATAAGAGCAATTGCCCCCATAAGCGGAACCATCCACGATGAATAGAGCCAGCTCACAAAGGGATAAGTTCTGGCAAGAAACCGTTCAGGACTGAAAAGATGTAGGCGAAAATAGAGATAGTTATGGAACAGCCACTTGAGCTTTGACCACCGCCCCTTCAAGGTAGCCGCCTTCAGCTTCGAACGCCCTGCCTCACCACGGACCTGCACGAGTTCATGCATAGAGAGGAAACGGCCCATTTCCTCTATATCTGAAGGTTCCGCATCGAACATGGTCTCATCAGTGATGGAAGCTGCAATAGCCTCCGGCTCACCACTGCCCCATCGCGACAGGATTTCAAAACCGAGCGGGTCTATCTGGAAAAAACGGTTGCGCCCTGGATCGTGCAGAATCCAGGCTGGAGAACCATCACGCGACGAAGGGCCGGGATGGAGAGAAATGTCTTCGCGGAGCGATGGAAGCTGCGCCGGGGCTGATAGGTCCATAGCTATACCCCCAGCCATTGTCGGATGGCTGCCAGCGGCCTTCGGAGCAGGTAATAGGACATCGCCACATGCCTGCCATACACCTTCGCAGTGCCCTTGAGACCAATTCTCGGCAGGCGCCCGCTGTCGCGGAATTTCGCTTCAAGGTTGTAGACCATGCTGCCGTCCGGTCTGACCTCAGGGTCGTATGAAGCGTATTCAAGTGTACAATGAACCGGCCAGATGGGGTTGGTGGAGAGAAAGAGAACCACATCCGCTCCGGGTTCAAGCGATATGGCGTCATTGACTCCAAGCCAGATGTTGAGCTTTGCCTGTCCCGGGTCGGTGATGCTCAGGATGCGTTCACCTGTTCTGACAGGCCGTCCATTCCAGTCGTCCTGGTTCCCGTATACCGCTATTCCCGATTTTTCAGCAACAATCACCGTCCGCGACAACTGTGCCGCCGCATATTCCTCCTCTGCACGAAGCCGTGACACCTTCACCCTCAGGATAGACATCTCCGACATGTTATCCCTCGAAAACACCGCCTGCTGGGCGGCCCTGCGGTACTCAGCCTCGGCAACCATGCGACCCTGCCGTGTCACCGCAAGAGCATTCTCAAGCGTCGTTCGGTCCATGCTCACAATCCGTTGCCCTTTCTTCACATCGCCGTTGGGAGACACATCCACGCTACGCACCACCCCATCGATGGGTGCACGCACCACCCATGGGTTTCGGGCGGATACTTCCGCTGGAGCAAGAGCAGACATTCTAACAGGGAACAGGGCTACGAACAGGAGACCGCCTGCAATCCAACGGGTTCTCTTCCAGTCTTTACGAAGGAACTCTTTCACCGAAGCAATCGAGAGCGTAGGGCGGTTTTTCGGACGAAGTGCATGAAGGGCATGGCCATAAGCCTCTGAAAGAAACGCGGCAAGGGACGGTTCATGAGCAGCGAAAGGCGTTGCGCGGGCAAGCACGAGAATGCCCGTCAGCTCACCACCGGGAGCGACAATGGGAATGGAGAGCAGATGGGCAGGCAGCCACGATGCCCAGCTTCGAGCCACATCATCGGGCATATCTTCAGCCGTAATGGCCTTCGGGGACATTTCATCCTTAACACTTTCCTCAGCCGCCACTCTATGCAACTCAACCATAAGGCGTTCAAGCCACTCCACAAACGGGGCATTGCGCTCTGGCAGGCTGACACCCGAAAGGGCTACAACCCTACCAGAAGCCGCTTCCCAGAATGCCGCCTGGCGGCAGGGCACGAGCGAGCCCGTCTCATTCACCATGACATAGCGCAATGCCTGAGGGTCTTCCGCCCTCCGCGCCATACGCTCCAGGTCAAGGAGCTGACTGAGTGCATTGATTCGGGTATCAGCAGCCATAAGAGCGCATCTTACTTGGGCGGATTAAAAATGGCATAACCGCTCATTCCCGGCAACAGCTCAGGAGCCGGCACCACAAAACGGGCGAAGATGGCCACGGACTGACTGACAGCGTCTATCCAGGCGCCAGTAGAGCGCACTTCAGCATCGTAATCGTTGCCAAGCTCATCGATATGCACTTTGAACCTTCGGCCCGGCCGCATCCGGCTGAGCCATTTCGAGGGGACAAACATCTGTAGTTCCAGGTCACCGGTATTGACGAGCCGCATGAGAGGCTCGCCCTTCTTGACCGTCTGGTATCGCTGTACCTTCAACTCGGAAACGCCGCCGGAGAANGGCGCTATAATACTGCACCGGCGCATTGCCGCCGCAGCAATCTTCTTCTCCGCCGCCGCCTTGTCACGCTCCGCCCGTGCCGTTGAAAGCTCAACCTTGCTGGAAGCTCCCAAATCGTAGAGTCGTTCCTGAATCGACGCATTCTTTTCAGCAAGGACACATGAAGCCCTTGATCTCTCTAAAACCCCCTCTTCGCTCATGCAATCGAAAGCAATCAGCAGCTGCCCCTTACGGAACCGGTCTCCCTCACGCACCGTCAACCGCTCGATACGCCCGTCCATACCCGCAGCAATAGCAACATGCTCACGGGCTACCACTTGAATCAGTATATCATCACCACTGGGTCCTTCTACACAGAAACCAGTCGAACCCACTCCTATAATGGAGGCACATATCCAAAACAGGGCAACAAACACCCCTCCCCTGTTTAGCTTTTCACGCATTGGAAACGACTCCTTCACTGTTTAGCTTTTGCCGTAATATCAAGAGCCTCCATCCATGCGACTTTTGCGCCCTCATAATCACCGGAGGCATAGAGCTGATTGCCTCGCTCCATAGCCACCTCAGCAAGTTTCGTNGCCTCACGGCGTCGTTGGAGCAGAGCCTTCCGCTCTGGTATACTCGTCTCCAGGTATTGGCC
>JGI10211J34971_10002439_pt1 | contig 15173 bp, 10 predicted proteins | sample Etolagsediment_FD_34971 | JGI IMG/M metagenome (IMG submission 34971) | reverse complement strand
TGAAATCATGTGAATCCCAGAATTCTCCAATTTTTTCATATGAATCTGCTTTTGATATGCTGCTTAATTTACTTTTTTCCATATGCCTTTCTCTCTTTCTTCGTCATATCACGAGCGCTGATGATGATACTCGTTTTATTTTCCGGCAAACCTTATCCGCGGTTCGTTTATCAACGTCTGGCGAATTTCATTAACGCCGACATTATGCTTCCGCTCAATTTTATTTTCAATATCAACAGGTATCACAATTTTTTCAATATTCATATTCGCTTTCCAAAATGATCATCATGATCTTCATGGCCGGCCGAGGCGCTGAACGCCATTCACCCCTGCATGCAGGGCGCCGCCCATTGATTTCCTGCCAAAGGATTGCAAAAATCCAGCTATGCGCTGCGGGCCGTCCAAATTTCAGAATTGCAATGGGCAAGCCATGACTTGACCATTGCAGGCGGCTTTGCTATTTGTCAATATTTACTATCAACGCTTGGCCCGGAAAGGCAATGGCATGATCATCACTGAAATTCTGGCCCGCAACGGCCGCATGTATGCAACTGAAATTGCGCTGATCGAGCGTGAACCGGCGCTCGACAAACGCGCCCAGATCACCTGGCGCGAATTTGATGACCAAAGCAATCAACTGGCCCAGGCCCTGCTGGCCGCCGGCATCCAGAAAGGCGATCGGGTGGTGCAGCTGATGACCAATTGTCTGGAATGGCTGCCGATCTATTTTGGCATTTTGCGTACCGGCGCGCTGGCCGTCCCGCTCAATTTCCGGTTCATCGCTCAAACCATTTTGCGCTGCGCCCAAACCGCGCGGCCCCGGGCGTTCATTTTCGGACCGGAATTCACAGAACGCATTGACGAGGTCAAACCCGGGCTGGACGAATTTGTGCATACCTATATTTTCGTGGGGCCGCGGGATGCCAAACCCGACTATGCCGCGCATTATGCCGACCTGCTGGCGGCGCATAACGCCATTGCGCCTGCCGTACATCTGGCCATCGAAGACGATGCCGGTCTGTATTTCACTTCCGGCACCACGGGCGCGCCCAAGGCGACCTTGCTGACCCATCGCAATCTGGAGGCGGCCTGCATTGTCGAAAACCACCACCATCACCAGACCCATGAAGACAATTTTTTATGCCTGCCGCCGCTGTATCACACCGGCGCCAAAATGCACTGGTTCGGTAATTTCATCGTGGGCGCCCGCGCCGTCATTCTAAAAGGCATCGAGCCGCGCTGGATCATGGAAGCGGTATCGCAAGAGCAGGTCACCATTGTGTGGCTGCTGGTGCCGTGGGCCCTGGATATTTTGTTTGCCATTGAATCCGGCGAAATGAAATTGACCGATTACAAGCTGGACCGCTGGCGCTTGATGCACATCGGCGCCCAGCCCGTACCCCCCAGTCTGGTGCGGGAATGGCAGCGCATATTTCCCCATCACCAGTACGATACCAATTACGGGCTGACGGAATCGTGCGGCCCCGGGTGCGTGCATCTGGGCATCGAAAATACCCATAAAGTGGGCGCCATCGGGCGGCCGGGGTTTGACTGGGAGTTCCAAATCGTGGACGATCGCCTGGCGCCGGTGGCGGTGGGCCAACCAGGTGAATTGATTGTCAAGGGTCCGGGCGTGATGAAAGCCTACTACGGCAATGACGATGCCACCGAAAAAACACTGGTTAACGACTGGCTGCTGACCGGTGATGTGGCCCGCCTGGATGAAGATGGCTTTATCTGGCTGGTCGATCGCAAAAAAGATGTTATCATTACCGGCGGGGAAAATATTTTCCCGGTTGAAATTGAAGATTTTCTGCAGGCGCATCCCCGCATTCAGGATGTGGCCGTGATCGGGTTGCCCAGCCTGCGTCTGGGCGAAATCGCCACCGCAGTCATCCAGGTCAAGCCCGGGCAGGAACTGACCAAGGATGAAGTGGACCAATTTTGCGCCGGGCTGTCACGCTACAAGCGCCCGCGCAAAATCATTTTCGGACCGGTGCCGCGCAACCCCACCGGCAAAATTGAAAAGCCCAAACTGCGCAAACAATACGGCGGTCAATCGGAAAGTTTTAATATTTAACGCGGCCAAACCGCAAGCATCCACCTCAAGCGACGGTACAAACACCATGCAAACATCAGATTCCACCCATAAGGTTCCACCCAATTTCATTCGCCATATCATCGAAACCGACCGGGCTCAAGCCCCGGACGTGCGCGTGATCACGCGCTTTCCACCCGAGCCCAACGGCTATCTGCACATCGGCCATGCCAAATCGATCTGCCTCAATTTCGGGCTGGCGGCCGAATATGCCGGCGGTTACTGCAACCTGCGATTCGACGATACCAATCCGCTCAAAGAAAACCGCGAATATGTCGAATCCATTCTGGAAGATGTGCGCTGGCTGGGGTTCGACTGGCAGGACCGGCTTTATTTCGCCTCTGATTATTTTGACCAACTATACCAGTATGCCGTCGATCTGATCAACATGGGCAAGGCCTATGTTTGCAGCCTGGACGCCGATGAGATTCGCCGAATGCGCGGCACGTTGACCCAACCGGGCCAAAACAGCCCCTATCGTGACCGGTCGGTCGACGAGAACCTGGACCTGTTCACCCGCATGCGCGCCGGCGAATTCGCTGACGGCCAGCATGTGCTGCGGGCCAAAATCGATATGGCTTCGCCCAACCTGAACATGCGCGATCCGGTCATTTATCGCATCCGCCATGCCCACCACCATCGCACCGGCGATGACTGGTGCGTATATCCCATGTATGACTTTACCCATTGTCTGTCGGATGCCATCGAGGGGATCACCTATTCGCTGTGTACCATGGAATACGAAGATCATCGACCGCTGTATGACTGGGTGCTGGATCAACTCGATCCGCCCAGCCACCCGCGCCAGATCGAATTTGCCCGGTTGAATCTGTCATACACCATCATGAGCAAACGCAAGCTGCTGCGCCTGGTCGATGAAGGCCATGTCAACGGTTGGGATGATCCGCGCATGCCCACAGTTGTCGGCCTGCGCCGCCGTGGCTACACCCCAGCGGCGCTGCGCAATTTTTGCGAACGCATCGGCCTGGCCAAACGCGAAAGCATGGTCGATGTGGCCTTGCTGGAATTCAGCCTGCGGGAAGATCTCAATCGTCATGCCAACCGCGTGATGGCCGTGCTGCGACCGCTGAAGGTGGTGATCGAAAATTACCCGGAAGACCAGGTCGAATGGCTGGAGGCGCAAAACAATCCCGAAGACCCGGATGCCGGCAGCCGCCAGGTGCCCTTTTCACGGGTTCTGTATATCGAACGCGATGATTTTATGGAAGATCCGCCCAAAAAATTTTTCCGCCTGGGCCCGGGCCGTGAGGTGCGGCTGCGCTATGCGTATTACATCAAATGCGAGCAGGTTGTGCGCGACCCACAAACCAATGACATCCTGGAGTTGCGCTGCAGCTACGATCCGGCCACCCGCGGCGGCTGGTCGCCGGACGGACGCAAGGTGCGCGGCACCCTGCATTGGGTGTCCGCCGCCCATGCCGTGGATGCGCAGGCGCGTTTGTACGACCGGCTGTTTTCCCAACCGGATCTGAACGACCTGGAGGATGGCAAAGATTTTACCGATTATTTGAATCCCCATTCTCTGGAAACACTGGATAACTGCAAACTGGAGCCCAGCCTGACCCAGGCCCAACCCGCCGACCGGTTTCAGTTCGAACGGCTGGGTTACTTTTGCGCCGACAGCCGGGATTCACGACCGGGCAATCTGGTGTTCAACCGCACGGTTACGCTGCGCGATTCCTGGGCCAAAAAGATGCCGGGCAAGCGGAAAAAGAAATAGCAGGCAGCACGCCATTCAGTATTTGAAAATAGAGAGGAATACATCCTTAGGAATCATTTTCTTGCAAGAAAAATATCGTCCTTACCGGAATGACGGCGTGAGAATATGAATCGAAAAGTCACAAGCATACATAAAATGGCGGACCACCGAGACGATAACTTCGTTCCGGGCACGGCTGAATATCGAATCAAACTAGTTTGGCCTTTAACCAGAGAAATTTCGTCTTTGAGCGATAAATACGATGCTGAACGAAGATTACAAAGACATGTTACTCGCCTTGTCCGACGAGAATGTTAGATCCAAAACACATGGAGGTTGCCATGAATACACGTAAAGCGACATTAGCTGGAAGCTGGTATCCGGGCAGCGCCCATGCCTGCCGGAAGCAAATTGAAGGCTTTCTGGAAGAGCCCTTCCAGGCGCCGCCGGCCGGCATACCCATCGGCGCAATCGCACCACATGCCGGCTGGGCATTTTCCGGCGCCGTTGCCTGCCGTGTTATTCAGCAGTTGGACGACGGCCGGCCGATCGACTTGATCATTGTCAGCGGCATGCATTTGCATGACCGGTCGCCGGCTTACCTGATGGCCACAGGGACTTGGGAGACGCCCTTGGGATCGCTGCAAATTGCAACCCGAATCGCCCAACCACTGAGCCGCCAATTTGATTTTGAGATCGAAACCCCGCAGCGCTTCGTTCAGGACAACACCATCGAACTGCAACTGCCGTTCATCAAATATTTTTATCCAAATGCGCAAATTTTGCCCATGGGATTGCCGCCCACTCCCTTGGCCGCTGAGATCGCTTCTGCAGCCGTCAAGCTGGCAATGGACGCCGGCATGCATGTTAAAATCCTGGGTTCGACCGATCTGACCCATTATGGCGCCAATTACGGATTCAGCCCTAAAGGACGCGGCCCGCAAGCCCTGGAATGGGTCAAAACCAGCAATGACCGGCGCATGGTCGAGGCCATGCTGGCCATGTCGCCCAGCCGGGTTTTGGACGAAGCGCGACAATCTCAAAACGCCTGCTGCGCCGGCGCCGTGGCCGGCGCCATTGCCGGCGCATCCGCCCTTGGCGCAAACACGGCTGCATTGATCGATTACCGCACCAGTCACGACCGCCACCCGTCCGACAGTTTTGTGGGATATGCAGGGGTGGTCTTCGTGCAAACCGATTGACATGCGCATCATTTAAGCCTAATGGGGGCGATCTGAAACCGCAAAGGCAACCGGCAACCCACCCCAATGGCGGGCGGCGGGCGCCCGCCTTGAAATCTTCAAACGAGCCGAACATCATGCAGCGAGACCTAAAATTGAATACCCCATCGGCGACATCCAACGGCTATAATGCCGACGCCATCGAAGTGTTGCGCGGGCTCGACCCGGTACGCCAACGCCCGGGCATGTATACCGATACCAGCCGCCCCAATCATTTAGCCCAGGAAGCCATCGACAACAGCGTGGATGAAGCCATTGCCGGGTATGCCACCTGCATCGATGTAACCCTGCACGACGACGGGTCGCTGGAGGTCATTGACGACGGCCGCGGCATGCCTATCGATTTACACCCCGAAGAAGGGCTTAGCGGCGTGGAGGTCATCATGACGCGCCTGCATGCCGGCGCCAAATTTTCAAACAAAAGCTATCGTTTTTCCGGCGGCCTGCACGGCGTGGGCGTATCGGTGGTCAATGCCCTGTCAAGGCGCACCGAAGTGCAAATCCGGCGCAACGGCAAGAAATACGCCATTGTTTTCGAAAATGGGCATACCACCGAAAGCCTTCACGAAATTGACACGGTCGGTCAGCGCAACACCGGCTCTTCCGTTCATTTCTGGCCGGATCCCGCCTACTTTGAATCGCCGCGTTTTTCGGTGCGGCGCCTGAAATTCGTTCTGCGCGCCAAGGCTGTGCTGTGTCCGGGCCTGACCGTCAAATTTTTCAATGCATATAACAATGAACGTGAGCAGTGGCGCTTTGAAAACGGGTTGCGGGACTATCTGAGTGAAAAGGTGCAAGATATCGACTGCCTGCCGCCCGAACCGTTTGTGGGCCATTTCGAGGAGGAACAGGAAGCCGCGGATTGGGCCGTGGCATGGCTGCCGGAAGGCGGGGAGGTCGTGGCTGAAAGCTATGTCAATCTGATTCCCACGCCACAGGCCGGCACACATGTCAATGGCTTTCGCAGCGGTATGCTGGCGGCCATGCGCGAATTTTGCGATTTTCACAAATTACTGCCGCGCGGCATCAAATTGACGGCCGACGACATTTGGGACCGCTGCGCCTATGTGTTGAGCGTTAAAATTCAAGACCCCCAGTTTTCCGGCCAAACCAAGGAGCGCCTGTCATCACGCCAATGCGCCGCGTTTGTGTCGGGCGTGCTCAAAGACGCCTTTAGCTTATGGCTGAACCAGCATGTTGAGTATGGCGAGCAATTGGCCCAAATGGCTGTTCAGCATGCGCAGCGTCGCATTCGCGCCGGTAAAAAAGTGGCGCGCAAAAAAATCAGCGGCGGCCCTGCCCTGCCCGGTAAATTGGCAGACTGCATTGCCCAGGATTCTTTGCGCGGCGAGTTGTTTCTGGTCGAGGGCGATTCAGCCGGCGGATCGGCCAAACAGGCGCGTGATCGTCAGTTCCAGGCCGTCATGCCGCTGCGCGGCAAAATTTTGAACACCTGGGAATCCGATCCCGCCACCATTCTGGGCTCAAAGGAAATTCACGACATCTCCGTGGCCATTGGCGTGGATCCGGGTTCGGAAAGACTCAATGGACTGCGCTATGGCAAAATTTGCATACTGGCCGATGCCGACTCCGACGGCCTGCACATCGCCACCTTGATTTGCGCCTTGTTTTTGCGCCATTTTCGCCCCGTGGTCCAGCATGGGCATGTATTTGTGGCCATGCCCCCGCTATATCGCATCGACGCCGGCAAGATCATCCACTATGCGCTGGACGAGGCTGAAAAAAATGCCGTGGTCAACCGGCTGCAGTCCGGCAAAAAAAAGGTCAAAATCAATGTTCAGCGCTTCAAGGGACTGGGCGAGATGAATCCGCCGCAACTGCGCGAAACCACCATGATGCCCGATACGCGCCGGTTGGTTCAACTCACGGTCGCCGAAGACGGCGCCGACGATCGGCTGATGGACATGCTGCTGGCCAAAAAACGCTCCGCCGATCGCCGCGTCTGGCTTGAAAAAACCGGCGATCTGGCCATCGAATCCGGCAAATTGATTGTCGATGAACAGGCCGGCCATGACAAAAAAATGATTCAACCATGACAAATTGCTTGTTTTTTAGAAGAAAAACCGAACCCATACGCCACTGATAAAATACCAACTATGCAGCAAACGCAAATACTCCCTGATGACAATGAGCAGCTATCGCTGTCTGAATTCACTGAAAATGCCTATCGCGAATACGCCATGTATGTGGTGCTGGACCGGGCCTTGCCTCATATCGGCGACGGGCTCAAGCCGGTTCAGCGGCGTATTGTCTATGCCATGAGCGAGCTGGGTCTGAAGGCCGGCGCCAAATACAAAAAATCGGCCCGCACGGTGGGCGATGTGCTGGGCAAATTTCATCCCCATGGCGACAGCGCCTGCTATGAAGCCATGGTGCTGATGGCCCAACCCTTTTCCTACCGCTATCCGCTGATCGACGGGCAGGGCAACTGGGGCGCGCCGGATGACCCCAAATCCTTTGCCGCCATGCGCTACACCGAATCCCGCCTATCGCCCTACAGCGCCACGCTGTTGCAAGAGGTTGGACGCGGCACAGTGGATTGGGTTCCCAATTTTGACGGCACACTCAGTGAACCTGCTATTTTGCCGGCCAGGCTGCCCAATATTCTGCTAAACGGCGCCACCGGCATTGCAGTGGGCATGGCCACCGACATCCCGTCTCACCACCTGGGCGAGGTGGTGGATGCCTGTTTGCACCTGCTGGATCATCCCAAAGCCACCACATCCGATTTGTGCCGTTTTATCCAGGGGCCGGATTTTCCAACCGAGGCTGAAATCATTACGCCACCGGTCGAAATCGAAAAAATGTATGCCACCGGCCGCGGTAGTTTGCGTTCACGCGCGGTGTATCAGGTTGAAAACGGCGATATCGTGATCACCGCCCTGCCCCATCAAACATCCGGCGCCAAGGTGCTGGAACAGATCGCCGCGCAAATACAAGCCAAAAAACTGCCCATGGTGGCTGACCTGCGCGATGAATCCGACCATGAAGATCCCGTGCGCTTGGTCATCACGCCGCGATCGACCAGGGTGGATAAAACCGCCTTGATGGACCATTTGTTCGCCACCACCGACCTGGAACGCACCCATCGCGTCAACCTCAACATGATCGGCATTGACGGACGGCCACAGGTTAAAAATCTGGTTCAAATCCTGAGCGAATGGCTGTCGTTTCGCCGTCATGTGGTGGTTCGCCGCCTCAAGCACCGGCTGGCGCAGGTGATCGACCGGCTGCACATTTTAGATGGGCTTCTGATCGCCTTTTTAAATATCGACGAAGTGATTCACATTATCCGCACCCATGATGATCCGGCCCCGGTATTGATGCAGCGCTTCAATCTGACCGATCGTCAGGCCGAGGCCATTTTGGAGCTCAAGTTGCGCCATCTGGCCAAGCTGGAAGAAATCAAGATTCGCAGTGAGCAGGATCAGTTAAGCCAAGAGCGCCGCCAGCTCGAACAGGTTCTGGGCTCGGACCGGCGGCTGCGCGCCCTGATCCGCAAGGAACTGATGGCCGATGCCAAGGCCCACGGCAACGCGCGGCGCTCGCCGATTGTGCAGCGCCGCGAGGCTCAGGCCATGAGCTACGCCGATATCGCCCCGGTTGAGCCCTTGACCATCATATTGTCGGCCAAAGGCTGGGTGCGCGCGGCCAAAGGCCATGACATCGATCCGCAACAAGTCAGCTTCAAAGCCGGCGACGGGTTGAAGGCATTTGTGCGCGGTAAAAGCGATCAACCGGTCGTGTTTCTGGATTCAAGCGGCCGCTCATACAGCATGCCGGCCCACACCCTGCCATCGGCGCGCGGCCAGGGCGAACCGTTGACCACCCGGGTGCAGCCCCCTCCGGAGGCCGTTTTCGAAACCCTGTTAATGCACCCGCCGAACACCCATCTGTTGATGGGAACTACGGCGGGTTATGGGTTCGTAATCACCATGGATCAATTAATGAGTAAAAACCGCGGCGGCAAAGTCGTCGTCAACCTGCCGGCCAACGCGGCGCTGCTGCCGCCGCAGGTAGTTGTGCATCAGGAAACCGATATGGTGGCGGCCATCACGTCCAGCGGCTATCTGCTGGTGTTTCCGCTCAATCAATTGCCGCTGCTGGCGCGCGGCCGGGGCAACAAAATGGTCAATATTCCAGCAGCGCGCTGGAAAGACGGCCGGGAAAGCCTGTCATTCTTGGTCATTGTACCAGTCAATCACAATTTGATCATCGATGCCGGCAAACGCACTCTGACGCTCAAGCCGGGCCATTTGATCGGTTTTACCGGCAAACGCGGCCAGCGCGGCAAAAAACTGCCGCGCGGTTTCCAACGCGTCAATCAGGTGCATACGTCGCCGTTGGCGTAGGGGCGGATTCCATATCCGTCCCCTATCCGCCCACCCGCATCCTTCACGTCCACTCAATGCCGACGGGACCAAAACGTCAATGCCAATCGGAACGAAACCCAATGCCTATGGGAACGGAAACGTCAATGCCGATCGGGCAAATACGGGGCGATGCCGTGGGGGGGAATGCCGATGTGATGGGGCAGGCGATGGGGCAGAAATGGATTCTGCCCCTACGGCAAACCGCAATAATGGATATTTTATGGGTATGACCGAATATGAATCATTCATATAATCCGAAAATTCATCACCGCCGATCCATTCGGTTNCGCGGATACGATTATTCCCAGGCCGGATTTTATTTCATCACCATTTGCACCCAAAACCGCCTGCATTTATTTGGGAATATCGTAGGGGCGGATTCCATATCCGCCCCCTCCGCCCACCCGTATCATTCACATCCGGCCAATGCCAACGGGGCGGAAACATTTATGCCAATCGGGCCGAAACCCAATTCCTATGGGGTGAAAACGGGGCGATGCCGTGGGGGAAAAGGCCGATGTGATGGGGCAGGCGATGGGGCAGAAATGGATTCTGCCCCTACGGCAACGTATCCAATGGATGCCGTATCACCGCCGAAAATGATATTGAATGATGCGGGGAAAATGGTTTCCAAAATTTGGCATGAAATCCCCGACGATTTTCATAATGCCCGATTGCACGAATGCGTGATTATGCCCAATCACATCCACGGAATTATCGAAATTATCCCCGTAGGGGCGGATTCCATATCCGCCCCAATTGATGCCATGCCCGCCAATCTGACGAAAATATATCGGGCAGAAATGGGGGATGATAGGGCAGAAATGGGGGATGATAGGGCAGAAATGGATTCTGCCCCTACGGCCCAATCATTACCGGATATGATCCAATCATTTAAACGGCATACAACGATTGATTATATCAAAATGGTGAAACAAAACATTTTACCGCCGTTCAACAAACGAATTTGGCAGCGCAATTATTGGGAGCATATCATTCGCGACGAGAATGCATACCGGAAAATTGCCCAATATATTTTGGATAATCCTGTTAAATGGGCCTTGGATAAATTGAATGGCGGCATAGGCAATCAGGTGCTGGAATCACAGGCGCCCTATAACAATGAAGCCTGGATGGTATGAACGAAGCGAAAATNCCATTGGACATAATTTTGACGACCCGGCGACATCATGACCGCCAATGAAAGCAAGTGAGCTGACTGGATGATGGAGCTGAAACCATATCATCAGGCATGCATTCTGACACAATAAAAACCAGTTCGGGACGGGTTTATGATTTCTTTGAATACGCTCTGGCGCCGCCAACGGCTGCAAACCAGATTGATACTGCTGATGGCTACGGTAGCTATTGGGCTGATCGGCTTGACCACGCTGATTTTCTATGAAACCGCTCAGGCCCGCATTCGCATCGACATCCGGCAACGGCTGCACGATATCGTGGCCATTGCCGCCGCCAATCTCGATGGAGACCGGCATGCAGCCCTGGTCGACCCCGCACAAGAACAATCGGCTGACTATCGAAGTATTCAAGGCATGCTTCAACGCATCCAACAGGCCGCCTCGGATGTGCATTTCATTTATACCATGCGCATCGGCCAGAACAGCTCGATTGAATTTGTGGTCGACGCCGAGACCGATCCTTCCCAAATGGCCCGCCTGGGCGAAATTTACGATGATGCCAGCCCCTTGCTACAGGCCCGGTTCGCATCACTGAACACGCCCCTGGTAGAGCAACACGTTTACACGGATGAATGGGGCGCCTGGTTATCAGGCTATGCGCCGTTTTACGATGCTGCCGGAAAACGTGCCGGGGTGGTGGGCGTCGATATTGCCGCCGACACGCTGGCAGCTTATCTGCAACAGTTGCGCATTTTGTCATTGTCTATCTTTGGCGGCGTGATTCCTTTGATTTTACTGGCCGGCTTCTTGACCGCGCGCGCCATTGTCACCCCCATTGCCCGCATCAAAAGTGGCGCCATACGCATTGGCGCCGGTGATTTGACATGCCGTATCGATGTCGATCGCAAAGATGAAATCGGCGTGCTGGCCGATGAATTCAATCACATGGCCGAGCAACTGGGCGTGCAACGGGAAAAATTGAACGCCCTGGCGAAAAAATATCAAAACATCGTTGAAAATGCGGTTGAAGGCATTTTTCAAAGCACCCTGGAAGGAGACATTCTAACGGCCAATCGGTCCATGATCCATATGCTTGGCTATATGTCATTGACGGACATCAATCAAAAGTTGACCCACCTCGAAACCCAGCTATACGCCAACCCGGCAGATCGCGACCGATTGTTGCGTCAGTTACAGGCTGATGGACGGATACGCGAATTTACGGTTCAATTGCGGCGCGCCGACGCCAGCCTATTTTGGGTCGAAATCAACGCCCGCCTCACGTACGACGACACCGGCAGGATCGTGATCGAGGGCATGATCCGCGATATTTCCGAACGCATCGCGCGTGAAACCGCGGAAAAAGAAAGCCGGGCCGCACAAGCGGCATCGCAGGCCAAAAGCGAATTTCTGGCCAACATGAGCCATGAAATCCGCACGCCGCTCAATGCCATCATGGGGTTGACCGATATTGTGCTGCATTCCAATCTGGGCGTCAAGCAACGCGCCCAACTGGAAAAAGTCAAGGTGTCATCTAAATCTTTGCTGGCGGTGATCAACGATATTTTGGACCTGTCCAAAATCGAAGCCGGGCACATGGAGCTGGAAGCGATCGATTTTTCCCTGTTCGATGTCATGAGCAACCTGACCGAAATGTTTGCCCACAAGGCGCACCAGCAGCAGATCGAGCTGCTGATGTCGATTGAAAAAGAGGCGCCATGGATGTTGAACGGCGATCCCACGCGCCTGAGCCAAATTTTGATCAACCTGATCGGCAATGCCCTCAAGTTCACCCAGCAGGGCGAAATCACGATCCGCGTGGCGCTGGTAACATCAGATGATCCGCAAACCATTGCCCTGCAATTTTCGGTCAAAGATACCGGTTCGGGCATCAAACCGGAAACACTCGAAAAAATATTCGACAGTTTTTCCCAGGCCGATGCATCGATCACGCGCAATCACGGCGGCACGGGCCTCGGATTGACCATCTGCCGCCGCCTGACCGAACTGATGGGAGGCCGCATATGGGCCGAGAGCCGCGAAAATGAAGGCAGCGCATTCTTTTTCACCGCCCGCTTCAAACCAGCCAAGGCCAAGACCGGGGAGCGTCCGGTCGTGCCGACCGATTTGCGTGGACTACGGGTACTGGTTGCCGACGACAATGCCACCTCCCTGAACATCATGACTGAAATATTGACCTCGTTTGACATGCATACCGTTGCCGTGTCATCCGGCGTTCAGGCCCTGGACGCACTCAAGGCATCAAATCAGCCATTTGACCTGGTGCTGATGGACTGGAAAATGCCCGGCCTCAACGGCATCGATACGGCGCGTCGCATCAAGCAGGATTTGGGGCTGAACAAGATGCCCATTGTCTGCATGGTCTCGGCATACGGTCGGGAAGACCTGCTGCAGCAAACCGATCGCACATTTCTGGATGGTTTTTTGCATAAACCGATCAATCAGTCTCTGCTGTTCGATAAAATCATGGAACTGTTCGGCAAGCGCCGCGCCCAGCCTGATGAAGCCCTGGTACAGTCATTCACGCATGCCATGGGCCAGGAAGGCGCCCAACCGCCGTGCCAAGCGCACGTGCTGCTGGTGGAAGACAATGCCATCAATCAGGAAGTAGCCTTGGAGTGGCTGCATCGCGCCGGGCTGCGCGTGGATGTGGCTGAAAACGGCATAGAAGCGCTGCAGGCCATCGCAAAACAGCATTTTGATTTAATTTTGATGGATATTCAGATGCCAAAAATGGATGGGTTAACCGCGACACGACGCATCCGAAACCTCCAGAATGCCGAACTCCGGGTCCCGATCATTGCCATGACGGCGCATGCCCTCAAAGGCGATCGCGAAAAATGTCTGGAGGCCGGCATGGATGATTATATCACCAAGCCCATCGACCCGCGCGAGCTGGTCGATATGCTCAGCCGGTGGCTGCAAAACAACGCCATCGAACCTGACCCGTCGCCGGGCATAAAATTGACGGATCCGCCAGACAACGCCCCGCCAGATGACCTGCCCGGCATCGATCAAGCCGCCGGGTTATATCGGGTCAATCAAAATCAAAAATTGTATCGAAAATTGCTGAAATCTTTTTATCGGGATTATCGCGATACGCAACCGCGGATGCATTCCTGTTTGAATCAAGGCCAACTGGATCAAGCGCGGCAATTGGCCCATGCCATCAAGGGGGTTGCCGGCAACATCGGCGCCATGGCCTTGTCACAGGCGGCCGCGACATTGGAAGCGGAGCTGGTTCAGGGACGCTTTTCAGCCCCCAGTCACCGCGGTTTCGATCAGGCCCTGGCAGAGGTCATCGATGGCCTGGCTAGGCTGGAAACACCGGTAAAATCGGCACGCAAGGCTCGCCGGGAACCGGATAGCGTTGAAAGCCGAAATAAAGCCATCGCGCAGACAATTCCGGTTCTCGACCAAATTCGCCGCCTACTTGACGATGATCTGGAAACGGCCCGCAGTCTGATCGGCAGCCTGGATTCCGGCATCACCGGCCGCCCGCCTGCAGGCGAGCTGTTTGACCAGCTGAACGACCGGATGGATGAATTTGACATTGACGGCGCTGAGGTGCATATAGAACGCATCAAACATCATCTGGAAAAGGAAATCGGTTCATGAATGCGTCGCGGCCCAGACAAAAAATTTTGATTGTCGATGACAACAAACAAAACATCGAAATGCTGATGGCCATATTTAAACAGCAATACAAAATCGCCGCTGCCGTCAATGGTGAACGCGCGTTGAAAATCGCGCAGTCGGATGCCCCTCCAGACATCATTTTGCTCGACATCCTGATGCCGGGCATGGACGGCTATGAAATCTGCCGCCGACTCAAAGCCGATACCGCTACCCAGGGCATTCCGATCATTTTCGTCACTGCCGTTTCCGAGGTCATGGATGAGGCCCAAGGGTTTGAACTGGGCGCGGTAGACTACATCACCAAACCCTTTCATCCACCGATCATCAACGCCCGCGTGAGCATGCACCTGAAGCTCAAACGCAAGCAGGAGCTGCTTGAACAATATGCATTCATCGATTCGTTGACTGAAATTCCCAACCGCCGCCGCTTTGACGAGGTGATCCGAAAGGAATGGCGCCGTGCCGGCCGGTCCGGCAAACCCATGGCGCTGGTGATGATCGACATCGACTATTTCAAGCAATACAACGACACCTATGGCCATGGCCAGGGGGATCGATGCCTGCGCCAGGTCGCCCGCGCCATTGCATCGATGATGCAGCGCGCCGGCGATTTTGCGGCCCGCTACGGGGGCGAAGAATTTGCCGTGGTGCTGCCATACACCAGCCTGGCTGAGGCCATGGATTTTGCCCACCGCATCAGCCGGCATATCAACTCGCTGAACATCGCCCACAGCCAATCATCGGTTGCCGACCACATCACCATCAGCATCGGCGTGGCATCGGCCGATCCTCAACAGTCGCTGGATAGCGCACAAATCGTGGAAGCGGCCGACAGCGCCATGTACCAGGCCAAAAAAACCGGCCGCAACCGCATTTGCAGTATGCAGCGTTAGCTTTTAGCAATTAGCTATAGTTTTTCAT
>JGI10211J34971_10002437_pt1 | contig 15177 bp, 16 predicted proteins | sample Etolagsediment_FD_34971 | JGI IMG/M metagenome (IMG submission 34971) | reverse complement strand
TGCCGAAAAAAAAGGCCGGAGCGATAAGCTCCGGCCTTTTTATGGGGGAAAAAGAGAGTTATTTCATCGGAGGCATGGTGGTTTTTTGCATCTGCTGCATTTGCTTCATATGGTCCATGCCGTCCATATTGTGCGGGGCCATATCACCCTTGCCACCGGACATCGCGCCTGACATGGCACCGGGGCCTTTGACTTCAACGACGATGGATTTTTCACCTGCGTGTTCAAACACCAATGTTACGGGGAAAGTGCTGTTTTCCTGTAACGGGGCCTTCAGACCCATAAACATCACGTGGTAGCTGCCGGGCTTAAGGTCTTGGGACGCACCGTTTTTGACGGGAATGCCGTCTTTGACTTCGCGCATTTTCATCACCCCGTCTTCCATCAGGTGGGTGTGCAGTTCAACGCGCGTCGCCACGTCAGATTTAGCGGCGATCAGAGTGTCGTCCATGCCGGTATCATTGTGCAGGGTCATGAATGCCGCGCCCGCTTTGGCCATACCCGCAGAGGCCCGTGCCCAAGGCTGGGAGATCGTCATGTCTCCGGCCAGGGCGACGCCTGAAAAGGTCATGGCGGCAAGTGCGGTGGCGGCAAAAAGTGATTTGAACGTGTACATGTGATGTGATCCTTAAAGTTTTGCAGACATCGCTCAGACCATACAGCGCGGTGGCGCGAGGCGTGGGCGGCATAAAAACAGGGAATAGTATATCACCATCACACACCCAGGCCGACCGTCCTAATTGCCGGCCTGAGTGCGGATTGGTTGGGAAGTAAGTGTGGGTTAAGCCAGGGGCGGGGCGCGGGCTTGGCCGGGCGCGGCGCTCCAAAGCGCAGTTCGTTGGTCGCGCGCATCAGGTAATGGGCATCCCCGAGGGAGGAAGGAGGGGATGAACGCCACCTGGGGCGACGGCGGAACCAGTCCTTGGGCGATGGTCTGCACTTGGCAGACCGGGCAGTCCCAGGGCATGACGTCGGAGGGAACCTTGTCCAGAGGTTCCCCGGCAACGTCCGCTTGGGACTGTGCACCAAAGGCCGTGCAAATTACGAGGTAGAAGTTGGCGGCAGAACGACCGTCATGAAGGTCCGAATCTGCCGGAAGAGGGATGGCCACACTCAGCGGGACCATGGCCTGGAAAAGCATGGCGAACAGCGCCATTTGCGCCGCGCCCCGATGTGAAATCTGAAGGGCGTTGCACATGTAGCGGATTGCACGTGAGAACTGCACGCGGATCAAGCTCATCCTTTTCATGGACAAAGGTCGGCCGCTTCATCGGCCAGATTCATCGTCCCATTACAAATCGCATACGAACTTTGCGTTCGCTTTCATTACATCAATCTTATGCGATATAGGACAAGAGGCAAGAATTATGTTCGCTGTTTTTATAAAGCGCGACGGTTTCGGGGCTTCTTTTGTGCCGAAGTTTTGCTGTCTTCATCAAATAAATCAGCCAGTTCCGACATGATGGTGCCACCTAAGTCTTCGGCGTCGAGCAGTGTCACGGCGTGTTTGTAATAGCGCGTGACATCGTGACCGATGCCGATGGCGATCAGTTCAACCGAGGATTTGGTTTCAATCCATTCAATGGCGTCGCGCAGGTGGCGTTCTAAATAATTGCCGGGATTGACGCTGAGGGTGGCGTCGTCGACCGGCGCACCGTCGGAAATGACCATCAAAATACGCCGTTGTTCGGGACGGGCCAGCAAGCGGTTGTGTGCCCACATCAAGGCTTCACCATCGATGTTTTCTTTGAGAATGCCTTCTTTCAGCATCAGCCCCAAATTGCGCCGCACGCGCCGCCATGGGGCATCGGCGGCTTTGTAGATGATGTGGCGCAAATCGTTCAGGCGACCGGGATTTTCTGGCTTGTGCTGTTCCACCCAATGCTCACGCGACAGGCCGCCTTTCCAGGCGCGGGTGGTGAAGCCCAAGATTTCGACTTTGACGCCACAGCGTTCCAAGGTGCGCGCCATGACATCTGCGCTGATGGCGGCGATGGTGATCGGCCGTCCGCGCATGGAACCGGAATTATCAATCAGCAACGACACCACGGTATCCCGAAAATCAGCGTCTTTTTCTTCTTTGAACGACAGCGGAGCATACGGGTCAATCACCACCCGCGACAACCGTGCAACATCTAGGATGCCTTCTTCCAAATCGAATTCCCATGACCGGGTTTGCTTGGCCAGCAAGCGCCGTTGCAGACGATTGGCGAGTTTGGTCACCACCCCTTGGAGTTTGTCCAATTGCCGATCAAGCTGTTCGCGCAGGCGGTGCAACTCATCCGCTTCACTTAAGTCCTCGGCATCGATCACTTGATCGAATTGGGTGGTATAGGCGCGGTAGGGCTTGTTGGCGTTGGGGGCGTTCAGCGGCCAGGCGTCGTCATGCTCGGTGGGACCGGCAGGCGTTTCGCCGCCCGTCATCATGTCTTCGTCTTGTCCACCGTCGCCGTCAAGGCCATCCGAGAACTCAGCGCTGAGCGCCTCTGAGCCCACCGCGCCCGCGCCGTCTTGATCGTCGCTGCCTTCAGGACTTTCGTCATCAGACGTTTGATCGTCTTGGTCCTGGTTTTGTGCATCGTTGTCAGATTGCGCGTCGGATTCGGATTCGCCGGGCAGTTCATTCAGCAGTTCCAGCGCTTTCATCAACATGCCAGCTTCGCGTGCGAAGTCGGCTTGGTTGGCGAGTGCTTGTGCCAGCTTGTCCAGTTGCCCCGGGGCTTTGGTGTCTAACCAAGGACGCCACTGTTCAATCAGCGTTTCTGCCGCTTCGGGGATGGCTTCCCCCGTAAAGCGTTCGCGGGCCATCATGGCCAGAGCCTGAGCCATGTGTTGAGGGTCGCGATCAAACACGGTGCGAAATGGAGCGGCGGCTTGTTCGTGCATGGTCGCCATGTTGTGTCCGGCACCGGGGTAGACGCGGCCCCCCACCGCTTCGACGCGCGCTTGCTCTAAGGCGTTGAAAACACTGCGGGCTTCGTCACCGGCTGGCATCAGACGGTTGTGCAGGTTTTTGTCATGAAACTGCAAACGCATCGCCAAAGCATCCGATTGGCCGCGCAGACGCAAAATATCGTTGGGCTTTAAATGCGGTTCAGGTTCGGGTTCCGGCAAGATGGCAGCAGAGTTTGAATACGACGCCCCACTTTGACCGCGCGCGAAGCTCACCACCATGTCGCGCTTTTGGCTCATGGCCTTCAGCGTTGACGCGGTGGCGCGTTTCAGCGTTTCGTTGAGCGGTTCTGCCTTGGACATGGCCTCAGGGGCTCCCCAGCTGGGCTCAGGGTTTGGTTTTGATCAGCGATTCGGGCAGCTCTTTGTTGAAGCAGCGCTGGTAATATTCGGCCACGATGGCGCGTTCCATCTCGTCGCATTTGTTGAGGAAGCTCATGCGAAAGGCGGTGCCGACGTCGCTGAAAATTTGCGCGTTTTCCGCCCATGTCAGAACCGTGCGCGGGCTCATAACGGTGGAGATGTCGCCGCTGACAAAGCCTTCACGGGTCAGATCGGCCACCCGCACCATGGCGGACACGATGGCCCGGCCTTCGTCCGTTTGATAGTCTTTGACCTTGGACAAAATGATTTTTGTTTCATCATCGTGGGGCAGGTAATTCAGCGTTGCGACGATGTTCCAACGGTCCATTTGCCCTTGGTTGATTTGCTGGGTGCCGTGGTAGAGCCCGGTGGTGTCGCCCAGACCGATGGTGTTGGTGGTGGAAAACAGGCGAAAGTAAGGGTGCGGTTTGATCACGCGGCTTTGGTCGAGCAACGTCAGTTTGCCTTCGACTTCCAAAACGCGCTGAATCACGAACATCACGTCGGGACGGCCCGCGTCGTATTCGTCAAACACAATCGCCACCGGGTTCTGCAACGCCCATGGCAAAATGCCTTCGCGAAATTCCGTCACTTGTTGGCCGTCTTTTAAGACGATGGCGTCTTTGCCCACCAAATCAATGCGGCTGACGTGGCTGTCTAGGTTGACGCGGATCATCGGCCAGTTCAGACGCGCCGCCACTTGTTCGATGTGGGTTGATTTTCCGGTGCCGTGATAGCCTTGAATCATCACCCGGCGGTTGTGCTTAAAGCCTGCCAAGATGGCCAACGTGGTGTCAAAATCGAACTGATAGTTTTCATCAATGGCGGGCACGTGCTCTTCGCCTTGGGAAAAGGCGGGCGTTTCCATGTCCACGTCCAGTCCGAAGGTCTGGCGCACGTCAACCGAGATGTCGGGGGCGTTTAAGGGAAAGGCGGACTTGTGCGCGTCTGTTTTGATGGCGACGGTCATAATGAATTCCGTTTGTTTGTTGTGCTGATGCCGCTTGGGTATCGGCACGCAGGGGAGGCGAAGTATAGACGATTAAAGGGCCGTGACCCTAGGCACTAAAGTGTTTCAGGATCGTCTGATATGCAAGGCCGATTTCTTTGAAAGCCTCTTCCGCCTCTTTACTGCCGCCGTTGGCATCGGGATGGTGGCGTTTGACAAGCTTCTTATAGCGCGCTTTTAAATCTTCGATGGTGATGGGCGGCGACAGGTCGAGGATCGCATAGGCCTTGGCCTCAGGGGTGTCGGGGTGGAAAATGCGATTTTTTCGCGGATCTTGGGTGTGCCCCGTCGCATCGTTAAACAGGCCGAAGTCGTCTTGAATGCGCCCCCCTGCGGCAAAAGCGCGGGCCTTGGCTTGGTCAGCTTTGGAGCCCAACTCCCACGTGGGGCGTTGCCAGACGGTATCGTTTTTGATGACGGCTTCAACTTCTTCATCGGTGAGGCCGTCAAAATAATTCCAGGCCTTATTGTGTTCGCGGATGTGGTCGTCGCAATACCACACATGACTGCCCATCTCACGCGGCGATCTGTGAGTGCGAAATGTGCCCTCTTGTGTGCAGCCTTGACGATCACAGGCGCGCATATTGGGCGCTTGTTCTGGGCGAGCCCGTTTGGAACGCGTTTTAAACGGGGCGTCTAGCCCAGGTTTGCGTGCTTGGTTGGCCATGATCTAAACTATGGGACTTCCGGGTTCGTCATGCAAGCTGAACACATCTGCGTGCATAAAGATGCACAATAGGGGGCATTGATCTGCATTGGGCCTTGATCTGGCGGACAAATACCTTACTTCTCTTTCCAGGAACAGCCCTATTGAGGATGACATTATGCGCGTGTGTACAACCATCGAACAAAAATTGACGGCAGCCTTAAGCCCCGAGCACCTTGAGGTTATTGACAACAGCGCCAAGCATGTCGGCCATGCCGGTGCGCATCCCAATGGAGAAAGTCATTTTGCCGTAACCGTGGTCTCCAGCGCTTTCGAAGGGCAAAGTCGGGTGCAGAGGCAGCGCATGGTGTATGCAGCCTTGGCCCAAGAAATGGCGGCTCAAATTCATGCTCTGGAACTGAAGACGCTCTCCCCGAGTGAAGCTAAGGGGTAAATAGGCCTTTCACAGCGTTAAGCCATGATTTTGGCGGTGAATTTTCTGATCAAGTGCATTTTGTTATTATAATAGGTTGATCTATAGTAAATATATGCAATTGAAAAGTGCGTGGCATGTCCGTATTGTTGAGTTTGTTGCATCGGTAGATATCGCTTTTCGCGTGATCGATGTGGATGGGGGAAGCGTGCTGCTTTCCAATCATTGAAACAACCAATAACGAGGCTCGCCCAAGTATGAATAGCCGTCTTCAAAGTAGAAACGTGTCCGTAAATGGTCATCGCACCAGCTTGCGTCTGGAAAGGGATGTCTGGGATGCGCTCGAAGAAATTTGCAAACGGGAAAAGATGACCGTGCATGAAACCTGCACTCACGTTGACCAGCAGCGTAAAGGATCTAGCCGGACGGCGGCAGTTCGGACCTTTATCCTCGGCTACTTCCGTGCTGCTGCGTCCGATGCCGGACATGCCCGCGTGGGTCATGGACGTCTGACAAAGCGGGAGCAGAGCGCGAAATCTGAGGGCGTTATCCGCACAGGTTCAGCGTTAGGCTGATAGATTTGCGCCTTTGGAACGGTGTGTTTTGGCCTTGAAGATTATTCGTTTTCAGGGGCGAAGGCGTCGTAGCGCGCTTCGTCAATGTCGATGTTCAGGGCTTCCAGCGCGGTTTCCAACAGGTCGCGCATGGACACCACCGCAATGACCCGACGGTCCATGTCGACAACCGGCAAGTGACGAATATTGCGCGACAGCATCAATTCGATGGCATCTAAACAACTGTCCGTGGGACGCAGATGTTCCGGGTTTTCCGTCATGATATCGCTCAACGGCGTGTTCAGTGGGTTGAGCCCACACGCGAGAACGCGGCGTGTGATGTCACGTTCGGTCACAATGCCCAGCAGGCACTGGTTGCCGTCCGTCACGGCGATGGCCGCAATGTTATGCGTGCTCATGGCCTGCACAGCGGTGTGAACGGAACTGGACGTGTTGAGCGCCACAACGTCTTGGGCGGGCACAACGTCGGGAATGATGCGCCGTTGCATGGCAGAGGTTCTCCCCATTTGGGTTGTCTTCCTTCCGAACTGATCAGCCGCCATTATGCTCTCATAAAGAATGCTGCGCTGCACTTTTTTACAGAATTATTTGGTGAAAGTCATGTGCCGTTTGATAACACCAATGGTTCCAGGCTTTTCTCGACTTAGGGCGCAGTATCGTCTTTGACGGGCGGCGTGATGCGTATGGTTTTGATTTGGTGGTGATAGCGGCGCATAATTTCAAAGCGGAAACCAAAAAAGCGGAACGACTGCCCAACGTCGGGAATGCGCCGGGATTCGTGCAAGATCAATCCGGCGATGGTGGCGGCTTCTTCGTCAGGCAATTCCCAATCGAATTGACGGTTGAGGTCGCGAATGGTCACATCGCCTTGAACCACCAAGGTGCCGTCGGTGTGGATGTGCACACCGGGCACGAAGATATCGGTTTCGTCATCAATCTCACCAACAATTTCTTCGAGCACATCTTCAAGGGTGACGATGCCCAACAGGCTGCCATACTCATCGACGACCATGGCGAAGTGTTCGCGCCGCGCGCGAAACGCCTGCAATTGATCCAACAATTGTGTGGATTCGGGAACGAACCACGGCTTGGCGGCAACCGAAAGGATGTCAAGGTGCTCGAGCTTTTGAGGATCGTTGGCGTGTTCACGCACTTCGCGCAACAACGCTTTGGCGTGCAAAACGCCGACGATGTTGTCCGGTTCATCGCGCCACAAGGGGAGGCGAGAATAGGGGCTTTCAAGCACTTGGGTGATGATGCTCTCAACCGGGTCCGTTGCGTTGATGGCGCTGACGCCTTTGCGATGGGTCATGATCTCGCCAACTTGCACATCGGCCAAATCGAGCACGCTTCTCAGCATAACCCCGGATTCTTTATCTTCGCCCTGGGCGTGGCTGGCGTGCAGTTCAATGGCGCCGCGCAGCTCAGCCGTTGACGAATGCAGGCCGTCAGACGCGTGGGGGTCGACCCCAAACATGCGCAACAACAAGCGCACGATGATGTTGATGGTTTTGACGAACGGCAGCAACACGATGACCAAAATATTGATGGTCGGCACCACCGCCAGGGCGGCGCGATTGGCATGGCGAATGGCGTAAGTCTTGGGCAGAATTTCCGAAAAAATGAGCACCAACAACGTCATGCCCACCGTGGCCAGGACCACTCCGGCCTCGCCAAACATGGTCATCAACAAGCTGGTGGCCAAGGCGCTGGCCAAGATATTGACCAGATTGTTGCCCAGCAAAATGGCGCCGATCAGGCGTTCTTTGTGATGGCGCAGTTTGTTGATCAGTTGGGCGCGGGGGTTCCCGTCTTTTTCCAACTGGTGCATCAACGGGCGCGATGCGGCCGTTAATGCGGTTTCCGATCCGGAAAAAAACGCAGACAAAATCAACAAGACAAAAATAGCGGCGGCGACGTAAATCATGCCCTTAGATGTTCCTCATCAGATTTTGTTTTTCAGCCAAGTATCGAGCAGTTCGCGCACGTCTTTGTTTTGCACATCACGCGAAATAAACGCCTGACCAATGCGGTTTGCCAAAATAAACGTAAGCTTGCCGTCTTCAACTTTTTTGTCGTGGCTCATGTGTGCCATCAAGCGATCCACCGTCCAACCGCCTGCGTTCAAACGACTGAGATCCGTGGGCAATTTAAGCGCGTCAAAGTGGGCCAACATGCGGCCAAAGTCTTGACCGGGGCAGAGGCCTAAACGTTGAGATAAATCAAATGCCATGACGGTGCCGATGCTGACGGCTTCGCCGTGCAACAAAGCATCGCCGTAACCGGTTTCGGCCTCAAGGGCATGGCCAAAGGTGTGGCCCAAGTTCAGCAAGGCGCGTTTGCCGCCTTCGCGCTCATCTTCGGCGACCACGCGGGCCTTGGCGGCACAACTGGTGAGCACCGCATGGCGGCGCTTATCCATGTCCCCGTCGATCAGCGCCTGGGCGTGACTTTCCAGCCATTCATAAAAATCAGGCGAATCGATCAGGCCGTATTTGACCACCTCACTGTAGCCCGCCAACAGTTGGCGGCGGTCCAAAGTGTTCAAAGCCGCCGTGTCGGCCAGCACCAGTTTGGGCTGGTAAAACGCGCCAACTAAGTTTTTGCCGTGCGCCGTATTGATGCCGGTTTTGCCCCCCACCGAGCTGTCGACTTGGCTCAGCAATGTGGTCGGCACTTGGATAAAGGGCAAGCCGCGCAGAATGGAGGCCGCCGCAAAGCCCACCAAGTCGCCTATCACACCGCCGCCCAGGGCGATCAACGTGGTGGACCGTTCAACCCCCAACGCCAAAATGCTTTCGCACAGCTTTTCAAATTGGGCGAAGCTTTTGCTCTGTTCGCCAGCGGGCAAGGTGATGGCGTCAAGGCGAATGCCTGCGTCTTTCAAAGATGCACTCAGCGGGGCCAAATAATGAGCGGCGACGTTTTCGTCGGTGACGATGACGACCCGGGGGCGCGCCAGAACTGGGGCTATCCAGTTGGCCGCGTCCTTGATCAGGTCCGCCCCGACAACAATGTCGTAGCTGCGCTCACCGAGTTCGACGCGCAAGGTTTCCGTGTCTTGTGAAGGGGCTGTGCTCATATGTCGTCTCGGTCCTGCAAGGCTTGAATGATCAAATCCACCGCGCCGTCGTGGCTGAGGTTGTCGGTTTCAATGGTGATGGTCGCTTGTTCATATATGGGATAGCGGTCATTGATCAGCTTTTCCAGCGTCTTTCTGGGGTCGCCTTGTTTTAACAACGGTCGCCCACCCCGTCTGGAGGTGCGTTCCACCAACGAATCCAAGCCGGCTTTGAGCCACACGGATGTGGCGGATTGTAAAATGCGATTGCGAACGTCGTCATTTATAAACGCACCGCCGCCTGTGGCCAGAACTATCGCCCCCCCCTTTAAGAGGCGATCCAGCACGCGTTGTTCGCCCGCGCGAAACTCCTGCTCGCCAAAGATTTCGAAGATATCTTCGATGGAACTGCCCGCGGCTTTTTTAATTTCGTCATCCGAATCGATAAACGGCACCGATAAGCGTTTCGCCAAGCGTCGCCCGACAGTGCTTTTGCCTGCGCCCATCAAGCCGATCAGGGCGATGGGGCGGGTGATCTTGGGCACGTTGGGCAAATTTGGCTCTCCTTAAACATTTTGTGGGCTATCTTCGGTCTTCGTTTTAGGCTTTCGGGGGCTAAGCCCTCTAGAAAGCTGAAGGCTGAGCCGATACACTGCCGAAAAATCGCCATACTCGGAACCTAGCATATCGTCTCGGAACCGCAAGATAACCCGCCCCCTCCTGTGCATTTTGCAGGGGAACGCAAACAAAGGTAAATTGATTTCATGGGTAAGATGTCCGCGTTTATTCTGTTTTTGGTGCTGGCCGGCCTCATTGGCGGTGCTGGTTGGCTTGCCACTTGGGACATTCCAGCACCGGTGAGCACCGTAGAAAAGGTGGTTCCCGATGAACGCTTCCCCCGTTAAGTCAGCCTTGCGCATTCACCGCACCTGGCGGGCGGTGTTGGCGGGCGGCGCCATTTTGGCCTGTCTGCCCATGGCGGCATTTGCCCAAGACGCGGTTCAAGACGCGGCCCAAGACGCGGCCGAGAATTTGACCGCGCCCATTCAATTGGTGCCGCCAGTAGGGGGACGCGCCAACCCACCCGCACGCCCGGCCCCGCTGCGCCCCGCACCTGCATTTGGTGCCCCGACCTTTGCCAAGCCCCTGCAAACGCGTCCTGCCGATGGCGTCATCGCTGTCGAGGGCATCGACATGAACGGGTCGAACCAACCCGTGATCGGCCGTTCGGTCGAATCGCAAACGCTGGGTTCGGTCAATCCAGACGTCGCCGGTGTGCTCAGCGATGCCGACGGAGGGTTGGGGTCCGCCATGTGGCAAGGGACGTCGCTTTCGGTGATCGAGACCTTGTTGCCGCAAGTTCCGGTGACGACGTCTTCGATGGCGATGCGTGATTTGATGCGTCGGCTGCTGCTGACTGGGGCTGATGTCCCAGAAGGCGGGGAAACCGGATCGCTGATTTCGCTGCGCGCGGGTTTGTTGTCGTCCATGGGCGATTTTGTCGGCGTTAAGTCTTTGTTGGAGGTGGTGCCAGGACGCGCCGGAAATGCCAATTTGTTGCGCGTGGACGTCGATACCCGGTTTTTGACCGGAGACGTCGCGCGCGCGTGCCAACTGACCCATGCGTATATTCAAGAACAACGCACGGAATACTGGCAGAAAGCCTTCATCTTTTGCCAGGCGGTAGAAGGTGATGGCGCTGCCGCCCTGCTGGGCCTGTCGTTGTTGGAAGAGCAGGGCGTAACGGACCCCGTGCTGTTTAAGCTGGTTGATGTGCTGGCGCACCAAGGCGATGCGGCGTTCAAGGCCCCGGTCATCGATAGCCTTGCGAACCCGACACCGATGCATTTGGCCCTGGCGCGGGTTGCCAAAACCCAATTGCCCTCAGATGTGATTTCGTCGAACCGTCCCAGTGTGCTGCGCGCCATTGCGATCAGCCCCAATGCTTCGCCCGAATTGCGCCTGGAAGCGGCGGAACGCGCCGAGTCTGCGGGGGCATTGCCGGTTGATGCGCTGCGTCAATTGTATGCGAGCATCAGCTTTTCCGAAGATGAGTTGCAAAACCCACTGACCCAAGCCGTTCAGCTCAGTGGGCCGATGAGCCGCGCCTTGTTGTACCGCGCGACGTTGATGCAAACGGTGCCAGCTGCGCAAGCCGAAGCCTTGCACCGGGCCCTTGAAATTGCCCGCGAAAACGGTCGATATGCGTCCGCCGCACGGGCCTTTTTACCGCAATTGGGCCGCGTTCCCGCCACTCAGGATCTGGTCTGGTTCGCCCCTCAAGCCATCCGCGCGTTTTTGATCACCGGTCGACACGGGGATGCGCGGACGTGGTTCGAATTGCTGCAAGTCGCCGCAAGTCGTGATCCTCATATGGCTGGGGAACTGGAAGCCTTGATGCCGGTTGCGCGATTGTCCGGGTATGATGGCGCGTCGGATTGGACCAAGGAGCGTATGCACGCTTGGTGGCTTGCCGTTAAACATACCGAAGGCGCTCGGGACAAAGCCGTTACCTTGGCGGCGACGTTGGATGCCCTGGGGGAGCCTGTTGCCGATGAAATCTGGGCCGACTTGATTGACGGCACGTCCCATTCGGCGACGTTGGCGCCGTATCCGTCCCATTGGTTCTTGTTGGATGGGGCGGCGTCCAAGGGCCGGGTTGGGGAAACGATTTTGCTGGCCCTTGTGGGTTTGGGCGACGGCGGTCCGGCGCGGGCCGATCCCATTGTCTTGAATCATATTTTGTGGGCGTTGCGGGCGATTGGTTTGGAAAAAGAAGTCCGCACCATGGCGTTGGAGGCGGTGGTCGCCGCCGGGTTGTAACAACATGGGGCGACGGCGCAAACTGACGGAGCCATTGCCGCGCGAAGCCGGGATGTTTCTCGAAATGTTGGTGGCGGAACGCGGCGTGGCGCTGAACACCTTGGAAAGTTATCAACGCGATTTGGGTGATTTTTCGGGGTTTGCCAAGTCGCAACACACGGACCCGGCCCAGGCCAGCGCGGACCTCCTTCGCAAGTACCTCAAACATATGGATTCAACAGGCATGGCGGCGCGCACCCAGGCGCGGCGCCTGTCCGCGTTGCGGCAGTTTTTCCGTTTTTTGTATGCCGAACGGTTGCGCTCAGACGACCCCACAACGGTCATCGACAGTCCCAAAATCGGTCGCGCCCTGCCCAAGTATTTGAGTGAGGCAGAAGTCGATATCTTGCTCCAGTGCGCCGCCGAACATCCCGGCGCCGAAGGCAAACGGTTGGTGGCGTTGATGGAAATCCTCTACGCCACGGGTTTGCGGGTTTCGGAATTGGTGGGGCTGCCGCTGCGCGCCATGTCCCGGGACGGATTGATGCTGATGGTGCGCGGCAAAGGTGAAAAGGATCGCATGGTGCCGCTGTCGGAGCCCGCCAGCGACGCCATTCAAGCCTATATGGAGGTCCGCGACCGTTTTGCCCCAAAAGGCGGCAAGGGCTCGCCGTATATGTTTCCGTCGCGCGCCAAGCAAGGCTTTTTGACCCGCGCACGGTTTGCGCAGATTCTCAAAGAATTGTCCGTTGAAGCCGGGCTAGACCCGCGACGGGTATCGCCCCACGTGCTGCGTCATTCGTTTGCCAGTCACCTGCTGGCCCACGGCGTGGATCTGCGTGCGTTGCAACAAATGCTCGGCCACGCCGATATCTCCACCACCCAAATTTACACCCATGTGCTGGACGAACGTCTGAAACAGCTCGTCAACAGCGCCCATCCCCTTGCTTTAGGGCATTGAACTTAAAGCACAATTCAATCTATTTCGCACCTGCACAAAAAAGACGTGATTTCTCCGCCGACGTTCGCTTAAATGGGTCTAGGCTTTACGCAAACCAATCCACCAAAATATTGGAGACCTCCCATGAGTTTTACTGTACCCGAACAGGCCCCGGCGCGTTTAAACCGGTCCGAGTTGGCTGTGCCCGGTTCCTCGACCCGCTTTCTGGAAAAAGCTGCAGGGTCCAACGCCGACATGGTGTTTTTGGATCTGGAAGACGCCGTTACGCCGTCTGATAAGCCCCAAGCGCGCAAAAACATCATTGCCGCGTTGAACGATTTGGATTGGTCGGGCAAGACCGTGTCGGTGCGCATCAATGGTCTTGATACCCATTACATGTATCGCGACGTGGTGGACTTGGTTGAGCAAGCGGGCGATAAAATCGATCTGATCATGATCCCCAAGGTCGGCACGGCGTCTGACGTCTATGCGGTGGACATGCTGGTGACGCAAATTTGCGCCGCCAAGGGCTTCACCAACAAAATCGGGTTTGAGATGATCATCGAAACCGCGTTGGGGATGCAAAACGTCCACGAAATCGCGGCCGCCAGCCCGCGCAACGAATCCCTGCACTTCGGCGTTGCCGATTATGCGGCCTCGACCAAAGCGCGCACCACCGCCATTGGCGGGCCGAACCCGGGCTACGGCGTGTTGACCGATGCGTTAGACGACGCCGGACGGCGTGATTTCCATTGGGGCGATATGTGGCATTACGCCATTGCCCGCATGGTGGTTGCGGCGCGCGCCAACGGCTTGCGCCCCATTGATGGCCCGTTTGGCGACATCAAGGATTTGGACGGCTACCGCGCTCAGGCCATGCGCGCGGCGATTTTGGGCTGTGAAGGCAAATGGGCCATTCACCCCACCCAAGTGGACGCCGCCAACGATGTGTTCAGCCCGTCTGATGCGGAAGTGGCCAAGGCCAACGCCATTTTGGCGGCCATGGAACAGGCGCAAAAAGAAGGCAAAGGCGCGGTGACGCTGGATGGTCGTTTGATCGATATTGCCTCGATCAAGCAAGCCGAAGTCATGGTTCAGACGGCGGCGGCCATTAAAGGTCGCTAACAGATCGCCTTTTGGCGCAGCAAAAAATGACAACACGCCGCCGGGAACGCCCGGCGGCGTTGTTTTTGCACTTCTTTCACCCCAAATCTCGTGCTAGAAATCGCCTATGCATCATTATCTCGAATTTGAAAAACCCATCGCCGAGCTGGAAGGCAAGATTGAGGAGCTACGTCACCTGACGGGCACCGAAGTCAACATTGCCGAAGAAGTGGCTAAGCTTCAGACCAAGGTCGAAAAGCAGCTCTCACAGCTCTATTCTAAGCTGACGGCTTGGCAAAAAGCCCAGGTGGCCCGCCATCCGGACCGCCCGCATGCCGTTGATTACATCGAAACCCTGATCGAGGACTTCACGCCCTTGGCCGGCGACCGCTTGTATGGCGAAGACGCGGCCGTGGTGGGCGGATTGGGGCGCTTTCGCGGCCGTTCCGTGATGGTGATCGGCATTGAAAAAGGCAAAGACACCGAAAGTCGGGTGAAGCACAATTTCGGCATGGCCAAGCCCGAAGGCTACCGCAAGGCCCAACGCCTGATGCTCATGGCCGACCATTTCAAGATGCCGGTGATCACCTTTGTCGATACCTCCGGCGCGTTTCCGGGCGCCGACGCGGAAGCACGCGGTCAAGCCGAAGCCATCGCCAAATCCATCGAAGTCAGCTTCCAGCTGCGGGTGCCGTTTATCTCGGTCATCATCGGCGAAGGCGGCTCCGGCGGCGCGATTGCGCTCGGTTCGGCCAATGCGATTTTGATGCTGGAACATTCCATCTATTCGGTGATTTCACCGGAAGGCTGCGCGTCGATTTTGTGGCGCGACGGCACCATGAACAAAGAAGCCGCCGAAGCCTTGCGCCTCACCGCCCAAGACCTGATCGAACTGCGCACCATCGACGCCATCGTGCCCGAACCTTTGGGCGGCGCACACCGCGACCCCATCGGCGCCATGGGTGCCGTGGCCGATGAAATCCAACGCCAATTCGAAGCCCTGGCACCGCTCGACGGCGGCCAACTGCGCGCCAAACGGCGTGAAAAGTTCATCGACATGGGTAAGGTGGGGTTGGGCTAAGGCGCACCTCGCTTCAAAAAAAACAAAAGGCCGCCTCGCAAAAATGTGAGGCGGCCTTTTTCATCTCTACAGCTGGCTAAGTCGTGGATCACCGGGTCAAGCCCGGTGATGACGATGTTTTGTCGTTACCTGTCATGGCCGGGCTTGACCCGGCCATCCATGACTACCAAAGAAGGCGTTAAAGAGGGATATCTATTGCGCAGCTAAAGGG
>JGI10211J34971_10002436_pt1 | contig 15177 bp, 12 predicted proteins | sample Etolagsediment_FD_34971 | JGI IMG/M metagenome (IMG submission 34971) | reverse complement strand
TCTTCGATATCTACAAGGAAGTAGCCATCGTTAACATTTCTGTTATTAAATTGCTCGTTATTCATTCATATCCCCTTAAAACATCATCAAAAAGCCAGCGACTACAACATTAATCACTGCTATTGGCATAAGTACTTTCCAACACAACCACATAAGTTGATCTGGTCTAACGTCTGGCCATGCTGCTCTTGTCCACAAGAAGAAGAAAAAGAAAAACGCCATCTTACCTAGTAAACCTAAAGCACCTAAAACACTACCATCACCATAACCACCCAGGAAAATTAAAGGGATTACAAATGAGATAAAGAACATATTTGCATACTCGCCGATGAAGAACAGACCCCATCTCATGCCAGAATACTCAGTACCAAAACCATCAATTATCTCATGATCATTAGCAATGAGGTGAAATGGTGTACGACCAGTTTCAGCAAATGCAGCAATCCAAAAAAGGATAAATCCAACAAAACCAACACCGTAAAGATTAAATATAACCCATCCATTTTCAATTTGATATTCATTAAAATCAATAAGAGACAAAGAGCCAACCATCATGATTGGAGCTAAAATTGATAAACCTGTAACAACTTCATAAGAGATAAATACAGCAGCACCACGAGCAGCAGAAAGAAGTGAAAACTTATTTGCTGATGCCATACCGCCTAGAAGAGGACCATAAAGTCCAACTCCCATAATACCTAGGATGTATAAAATACCTATATTAATATCTGCAACAATTGGATGTACCGTATATCCAAAGATAGTAAACTGTGGCAAAAATGGAATTGCAGCTGCAGCCATAAATGCAGTAGCCGCAGTAATTACTGGTGCCATTTTAAATACAGGAGCAACAACATTAGTTGGAATAATGTCCTCTTTTGTAAATAGCTTCACACCATCCGCTGCAACTTGTAACAATCCATAAGGACCAACATTCATTGGTCCAAGACGACGTTGCATAAACGCAAGTATTTTACGTTCAAAGTAAGTACCTATCCCTGCTAAAGCAGAAAATATCAGTAAAACAACAACGACTTTTATTATCGTTTCTATTAAATATGCTGTATCCATATATTACACCTTTTCAATCGAAGCTGTAGCAAAGCGGTAACCACTAAACAGAGCCTCTGAGTTTAATTTAGAATCAAAAGTTGGAAGTACTACAATATCGCCCGCAATTTTATTATCACTTACTATTGTAGCCACTAACTCCCCATTTTCACTTTTAACTTTTATTCTATCTCCTGCGTTAAGTTCAGAATTGTTCAAATACTCTTCACTTATATAAACACCACTCTCTTCATCAAGATTTGTAGTTTTATTTGTAAATTCACTAAACTGTCTTACTGGATTAGCAGAATAGATAATGCTACCACTCATTACAAGTGATTCATCAATCATGTTTACACTTTCATCTGCTGAGGCCTTTTTACCTTTGTTTTTAAGCTTATATCCACGCATCTCTTCACCTGCGTTTGTATAATAGTTTGGAAGGTCATCAAATGCTTGTGCTTCAAAACCTTTAGATACAGGCAACTCTTTTGTATAATCAATAGTAAGCTCTGCCTTGAGTCCTAAAGCATTAGCAATATCATTTAACTCGTATCCACCATAAGAAAGGGCAGCATTTGTAGGATTAACACGTTTATTAATCGATGTAAGTGTTCCTTCCTGCTGATTAAGTGCCGGCATATCTAAATCTCCATCACCTAATGCAGATAAGATAAAATCACCTTTTGTGTTATAACCAATTGAATATTCTCCTGAAATAGCAGATAATTTATTTATCAGTGAGACTCCAAGAGTATTTGTAAGATTTGGAATCATTACAAGTTCGAATTCACTATATTTTTCTATCAATGCAACTAAACGAGCTAAATTTTTAGCGTTTGGATGAGTGTATAAATCTGGTCCAACTATTAATGAGAAGCTATCTTTTTTCTTTAAAAATTTTTCTAAAGTTTCATCAAAATCATCAGATACACCTAAAATCTCGAGTAGTCTATTATCATCAACTTCTTGTTCTTTAGAAATTTTCTTAGGAACCATTTTCGATTTTTCTACTTCAATTTCCTCTTCTTCGCCTGTCTCTTCATTCAGTTTCATCTCTTTAACTATCTCAACTATTTTTTCTTTTATAGTCTCTTCAACTGTAATAGTTTTAGTAGAATGAAATGTAGCCAAATAGTTAACAATATCAGTCGGCAATTTTTCTTTATCTGCAAACAAGTCTAAAATAAGGTAAAGAACTGTCTCTTCTTGTAAAGGCTTATGATTGATACTCATGAGATTTTTGCTCATTCCCTCAACTACAGGATCGCTAACAGGATGGAAATATAAAGCCGCCCCTTTATTAACCGTTAAAGAGTTATTAAGAGAATATCTAGCATTCGGATTATCGCTCTTAATTGCAGTACCTACAGAAACTATAAAGTTTGTATTTGCAACTGCTTTTAAATCACTACTATAAAGACGAGTACCACTAATTGTTGCATAATCTTTTAAGAAATTTTGGAATGCCAATGCTTCATTATTGACAAGTTTATATCCAAATTTATCACTTAATTTTTGTAAAATCAGTGCTTCTTCATTTGTGATTGTTGAAGTGAAATTAATCGTGTCAGCTTTTTTAAAGGCTTCTATAGCCTTAGCAAACGCAGCTTCATCTTTAGTGACATTTGCATTTTGATAATCAAATCCATATCTACCGGCACCACAAAGCGAAACATAGTTCCATTCATTCATAACACGGTATATTTTATCTTCTGGATTATCTACGCTAGTATGTTTTACATCATAAGATATTTGACATCCCGCAGAACAGTGACCACAAGTTGCAGGTATTTGCTTGAGCTCCCAAGCATTTGACTTATACATGAATTGTGTATCAACAAGAGCACCAACTGGACAAACAGCAGCACATTCACCACAAGACGTACAATCTAAAACATCAGTATTGTTCGTTAACCCTATAACTGATTTATTGAGCTTGTTCCACATTGCATATGCATCTTTTGGCATCGTCTCTTTATACTCAGCTTCAAGAGCATCGGCACCACGTGGAATCGTTTTAAGTGAATTATCACCGATCATATCCTTACATACTGTTACACATCTTTCACAAACAATACATAAACCTGGATCGTAGTGTAAATGACCCCAGTCATGAGAACTTCTATCTACATCTTTAACAGCATAGCTTTGTGAGTCAACACCCATTTCTAAAGTATAATTCTGTAATTCACACTCACCAGATTGATCACAAACACCACATTGAAGAGGATGATTTACATCATACACTTCCATAATTGCACGGCGTTCTTTCTCTATATTTTCAGTCTTCGTTGTAATATTCATGCCGTCTTTAGCTTTAGCATTACAAGCATACACTTGTTTGCCGTCAGCTTCAACCAGACAAATACGACAAGCCAAAGTTGGACTACATCTTGTCAAGTAACATATAGCTGGAATAAAGATATCATTTGCACGAGCTGCGTTTAATATAAACTCACCTTCCTGCGTTTGTATCTCTTTTCCGTCAATGTTGATAGTAATATTATCCATTTGCAACCTCTATTTTAACTTGATTATATCTATATCCCGAACTTTTTGCATCCATATCAAAGTTTGGATTTAATGCTACTGTTCCAGTTAGTTTTCTATCTATTCTGAAATGTCTAGTAAACACTTGTCCATTTACAGTAAAAGTAACTTTATCACCAGATTTAATTCTAGATGCTAGTGCAAATTGCTCTGAACCAATTAAATCTGTTTTCTCTTGAATCTGACTACAATCTTTTGTGAACTGATTAAATTGATTTAAGGGATTACAGCTGTAAACTACACTTCCATTATATTCATCTAAATCATCTACTTCAGATATTTTTGTCTTCTTTTTATTAGGTATAGATTTAATCTTGTAACCACGTGTAACGTTACCAGAGTTATCAACACTGTTTTCTAATGAATCAAATTCTATATTTTCAAAACCAAGCTGTGAAGTATAATCAATTATATTTTCACTTTCAATACCCAAAGCATTTGCTATGTCGTTCAACTCATAACCTGTATATCCAACACCTGCGTTTAGAGGTGTCAAATCTTTGTCTATATTAACAAAAGTTCCCTCTTGCTGATTTAAAGCAGGCATATCTAAATCGCCTTCACCTTTTGCACTTAAAACAAAATCTGCCTTAGTGTTATAACCAATAGTTAAACCCTCTTCTTCTTTGTCAAGTTTACAAATAAGGCTTACCCCTAATGAATTTGTAACTGGAGGAATAATCAGAACCTTAAAGACTCCGCTTTTTTGTAATAAACCAGTAATCATTGCGATATTTTTTGCTCTTGGATGGTTAATTACATCTTCACCTATAATAAGGATTGGTGCCGTTTTTCTTGTTGAAAACATTTTTAAAAGTTCTATCTCTTCTGTAGAAATATTACTCTCACCACTTAAATAACCAATATCAAGTGAATCAAAAAACTCCTCTTGAGTTGATTTATCCTCAATAAATGCATCAGCAAGCATAGCCAAAGCAGCTTCTTCACTTCCAACCTCATTTTTGATGTACTGAGTAACAAGATTTGATATCTCAGAATCAACAATTGGATGGACATAAGCAACATAGGCTTTTCTATGGTTAACCGCTTTAGCAATTGCAAATTTAACCATAGGATTGTCACTTGAAAATGATGAGCCAATACTTACTACAAAATCACTTCTTGATAAATCATCTAAAGTTGCATTATATAATGAAGTATTTGCAGTTGCAGCAAAACTATCCATAAATGAAGCAAATGCTTTCGCTTCATCATTTACAAGATTAAAGCCTAACTTATCTTTTAATTTCTGTAATAAGTACGCTTCTTCGTTTGTAATAATCGAAGTAAACTTAACATTTTTAGCAGACTTAAATTTTTCTATCGCAATTTTAAAGACAGCTTCATCTTTTTGTACATTTAAATTTTCATAATCAAAACCAAATCTACCAGCACCACATAATGAAGTAAAATCAGCAGTATTTGTAACTCTATAAATTTTACCCTCATCTCGTGAACCGTTAATTCCAACATGCTTTGATTCATAATAAAGTGAACAAGCAGATGAGCAGTGAGAACAAGATGATGGAACTTTACTGAGTTCCCAAGCATTTGATGTGTATTTAAAATCAGTACTAGCCATTGCTCCAACAGGACAAACAGAAACACATTCACCACACTGAATACAGTTTTTAAGACGAATATCTATCTCTGATTTATAACCACCTGGTTTAATAAAAAGTGCTTCACTGCCAACAACTTGATTACATACAGCAGTACATTTTTCACACATAATACAAAGACCTGGATCATATGTATGCACTCCCCATTTCTTTTTCTTACGTGATTGATCACGAACTGCAAAAGTCTGTTCAGCAACACCAAAATCTAAAGTTTTATTTTGTAAATCACACTCGCCAGATTTATCACAAACTCCGCACTGAAGAGGATGATTTACATTATACATCTTCATAATATTTTGGCGTTCTTTATATAGTGCATCTGAATCTGTAATAACTTCAATACCCTCAACCGGAGGAGTATTACAAGAAAGAACAAAACCATTTTGATCTTTTACTTCAACAGAACACATTCTACAAGATGCATTTGGAGTAGTTTTTGGCAAATAACACATAGTTGGAATATATGCACCAATACGTCTTGCAGCCTCTAGTATAGACTCACCTTTTTTTGCACTAACAGGGGTACCGTCGATTTTAAAATTAATCATTTTATCATCCATCATGCCTCCTTAGTTTGCTACCATAGCAATATAATAACAGCGCATACATCTCTCAGCTTCGCTAATTGACTGTTCTTGAGTAAAACCAAAGTTAACCTCTTCATTGTTATATTTTCGGATATTTACATCAAGTACTTCAGAGTGAGCACGAGGAACACCAGCTAACCAACCAGTTATTTTCTCTTTTTTGTCATAAACTTTCATTTTACGTAAATGATCTTCCATGATCTCATCATCTGTTAAAGTAACTTCTCCGCCATTTTGCACATATCTAGATATAACAGAAGCACCACGCTTGGCTTGTCCAACTGCATTTACAATAGTCATTGGACCATATTCACAATCTCCAGATGCAAAAACACCTTTACGAGAAGTCATATAATCTTTTCCATTTGTCTTCAAAGTTGCCCATGAAGTCATATCTAGTTCCCACTCTTTTGGTATAAAATCTAAATCAGCCGACTGAGACACTGCAGGAATCAGGTAATCTACTTCTATAAGCTCTGATGCACCTTCAATTTTAACAAGTTGAGCACGACCTCCATCTGGATCTGGAACTAATTCAAACTTATCGATTAAAAGTGACTTCAAAATATCATTTTCATCATTCATAGTATTAACAGCAGAATGAAAAATAAACTCAACACCCTCTTCAACAGCTTCATGATACTCTTCATAAGTCGTGTTGCGAATAATAGTCTCTTCATCACGACGATAAATCATAATAACTCTCTTAGCACCCGCACGAATCGAACAACGAACAACGTCCATTGATGTAAACCCACCACCAACACACGCAACAGTTTTACCAGTTAAATCAACAAAGTCAGCATCAATCGCATACTCTTTTTTCTGTTCTTCTGTTAGTTTAATATCAAATTTTTCATAAAGATTTACACGATCTAAAAAATCAATTGCTCCCCAGTAACCTGTGATTTCTTTACGTTCATTATCACATCTAACAGCTTTAGATATACGAGTACCCGATGCAATCATTGTGGCATCATAAGAAGTTTCAAACTCTCTCATTTCATCAGCTGTAACTTTATGATTTACTATAAAATTAACACCCAAATCTTTTACAGCCTCTATGTCTTGTAAATATTTAGCCCACGGCATACGATATTCCGGAACTCCAACAGTTACTTCGCCACCAAGAACTGGAAGTTCTTCATAAACATCAACATCAATACCATCAAGTGCTAAATAGTAAGCAGTTGTAAGACCGGCAGGGCCAGCTCCAACAACAGCCACTTTTTTCCCAACTGATGCTTTCTTTTTTCCTTTTCCAGGATGGAAAAAACCAAAACCATGATCAGTTTCATAATCAGCACCAATACGTTTTAATTCCATAATTGCAATTGGTTCATCAAGATTTGTACGGCGACAGGCATCCTCACATGGATGTGGACAAACACGACCACAAGTATGTGCTAATGGCATCGTTTGACGTGTAGCTCTTAAAGATTCATCAAGTTTTAAATCTCGTACACCTTCTATATATCCAGGAATATCAACGTGAGCAGGACAAGCATCTGTACAAGGTGCTGTTATCTTAGCTATGTATGATACATCTGAATCATAATGAATAGATTTTTTCTGATTCTTTATACAATCCATAAATACATCTTCAAAATGTGTCATTAAATCAAGTATAGGGTTTGGAACAGTTTTTCCAATCTCACACTTTGAAGTTAATTGCATACTTTTACCGATCTCTTTTAAGTGATCCAAATCAGCAACTGCACCTTCACCACGAGCAATTTTATCAAGTTGATCATAAAGAATACGACCACCCCAACGACCAGGGGCACATCTTCCACATGCCTCTGAATACTCCTGATACTGAGCAGCATATTCCATAGCTAAACGGATTACATCTACATTTTCATTAAACAATGCAACGCCATCCCAACCAATAAAGGCTTTGGAATCACGATGATCATCATATGTTGCCGGCAGATTATATGCTGATTCTTCCCACTCTTCTTCTGGCTTACCTGCGTTATTTATCAGTTCACCATTCCAAGTAGAAAAATAGACTTTACTCACATCATATCCCTATTTTTTAGCTACGATAGTCCAGTCGACTTCGTTAAACTTTAAAGAGTTTACTAACTCATATCCACACTCTTTTACAATATCAGCAGAACGCTGAATTGGAGAAAAATCACCAATTTCAAATAAAAAGATTGCAACTTCACCTGCTTCATGCTCACCTAAAATTTCTTTCATACGAGGCTCAAAATCTTTTTTTAAATGTCTTAAGTCATATCTTTTCATTAGTCACATCCTTACTATCAACTTCGTTTAAGGAAACTAAGCAATTTGTTTTTCTTAAACGAATCATCTATCAACCTCACCAAATACAATATTTGTAGTTCCAATAATAGAAACAACATCTGGAATATAATGACCAGGTAAAAGGTCAGTTAAAATTCCTGTATGCCAAAAAGATGGAGCACGAAGTTTCAATCTGTATGGATATGGTCCACCCTGAGAATTAATATAAAATCCAAGTTCACCTTTTGGTGATTCAGTTGCAACATAAACTTCTCCAACTGGTGGTCTCATACCTTGAGTTACAAGCACAAAGTGTTGCATTAAAGAGTAATTTTGTGTCATGATATCCAGCTTTGAAGCTGAAATATATCTAGGTGAGTGAGCCATTAACTCTGTCTCCCCATTTTTAACACATTGCTCATACATGTCTATTGTTTGATAAAGAATTTTTGCAGATTCTCTCATCTCTTCCATGTAAACACGATAACGAGCAAAATTATCACCCTTATCAGACCAAGGAACGTTAAATTCCACTTCATCATAAAGCTCATACGGCTCTTCTTTACGAATATCCCAAGCTACACCCGAAGCTCGAAGCATAGGACCTGTACAGCTCCATGAAAGGGCCATTTCTTTAGAAATTGTTCCAACTTCTTCCATTCTCATTAGCCAGATACGATTTGTATCAAGAAGATCTTCATAATCTTTAATATTAGCTGGAAGCTTATTTAAAAAAGTTCTTAACTGGTCTATAAAACTATCTTGAATATCTAAAGGAACTCCACCAATACGAATAGCAGCATGAGTAAGTCGAGCACCACAATAGCCCTCAATAATATCCATTAAATATTCTCTTTCACGGAAGGCGAAAAGAAATACTGTCATAGCACCAATATCTAATGCAGTTGTTGCCAACCAGAAAAGGTGAGACATTAAACGGTTAATCTCTAAAAGCATCATACGAATTACTTTCGCACGACGAGGAACTTCTACATCAATGAGTTTTTCAACTGCCAATGCAAAACCATAGTTATTTGAAGATGAAGCGATATAATCCATACGGTCTGTTGTCGGCATAAACTCATTATAAATCATATTTTCAGCCATCTTCTCCATACCACGGTGAAGGTATCCAATATCTGGATGTGCTTTTACTATCTGTTCTTGTTGAAGGTGAAGCATTAAACGCAACTGCCCGTGAGCAGAAGGGTGTTGAGGACCAAAGTTTAGTACTAACTCATTGTCCTCTCTATCAAAAGTAATATTTTCAAAAAACGGTGTTAACCTATTTGTTACTTGTGCCATATCTTATACCACCCTATCTTTGTGGATCATCAACAATAACTGATGATGATTTATCAAATTTTTTAATCAAGAACACGCCACCATCTTCTTGGTAAGATTGTTCAGTTTTTTCCATGTCGTCTGTTATTTCAGTTCCCTTAGGTACTTCATAACCTAAACGAGCAAAACGCCCCGAATCATATCTATCAACTCTAGCAGTATCACGAATTTCAGGCCCTATAGCTTCTCTTGCTTCTTTTCCATAGATTTTATCTACTTCATACCAAGCAGCAAATTCATCACCCTCTAAAGGATATGTCTTGAGAAGTGGATTTCCTTGCCAGTCATAAGGCATTAGGATTCTTTTCATAAATGGATGTCCATTTGCCTCAATACCAAACATATCAAACATTTCACGTTCTGACCAATCAGCGCAACGGAAAAGTTTTTCAACAGAATCTACAGCTTGCCCCTTATTAATAAAATATTTAATACGAATTCTTTTGCGTTTATTCATACTTAACATTTGATAAAAAATTTCAAAAGTATTATCTTTAGCAAGCCAATCTATAGCACTCATCTCAGTAAGTTGTGTATATTCAAGCTCATCTCTCATAAGTTCTAATACGCCATAAATATCACTTGCTTGGATATAAACAACCATTTGTTTTACTTGAATAAAAGCTTCTTTTACTTCAAACTTAGCTTTAATAGCTGCTAAATCTGCAGCAAATACGGCATCACTCTCCACATCTTGTTTTGGTACTTGAGGAGATACGTAGTATCTATCTGTATAGTATGACTTTGCTTGTACATCATCTTTTGGTGTATAGGCTCTCATTACATTAACCTTTTTGCTTTTTGTGCTTTAGAAGCGTGATTAGCACGAATTTTTTTCTGTAGTAACATTACACCATACTGAAGTGTTTCAGGACGAGGTGCACAGCCTGGTAGATATAAATCAACAGGAATAATTCTATCAACACCTTGAACAGTTGCATATGTATTAAACATACCACCAGTATTTGCACATGAACCCATAGATATCACCCATCTTGGTTCTGTCATCTGGTCGTAAAGTCGTTTAATAAACTCAGCATGTTTTTTAGTAAGAGTTCCTGCAACTATCATTACATCCGCTTGACGTGGAGAGGCACGGAAAATAGTCCCATAACGGTCAAAATCAAATCTTGATGCACCTGAAGCCATCATCTCAATGCCACAGCAAGCAAGACCATAAGTAAGCGCCCAAAGCGAGTTTGAACGACCCCAGTTAACTATTTTATCAATACTTGTAAGAGCGACTGGTAAACCACCATCTTGTGTATAATTTACTTTATGTTGTGCCATTCTAGGGCTCCTTTTTTCCATGCATATACGAAACCAATAGTTAATAGTAAAATAAACATTAACATCTCAGCAAAACCAAACCATCCAAGAAGTTTGAAATCTACTGCCCACGGAAACATAAACACGATTTCAACATCAAATAGTAAGAATAAAAGTGCAAACAGGTAAAACTGTGGCGAAATTCTATTTGGTTGTCTAGTTACTTCCGGTCCACACTCGTACACCGATAACTTAATTTTTTCACTATCTTTTGCAGCTAATGCGCGAGAAGCTAAGCGAGCGATTATTGTTGTTGCTGTAAACGCACCAAATGTGATTACAAATAGTACAAATACACCAAAATACGGATTTGCTGTAGCAATATGCTCCATACTAACCTACCTTTAAAATCAAAAGTTATATTTATAAAAAGCATAACTCTCTTTTATATTTGTCTTCTAAACGTTAAAAATGGTGTCCGTTTGGGACATCTGTTAATTTATCGTTAGAAAAAACAGTTACTGCACTATATCAAAAAGAGTATTAAAGAAAAGTTATTGATTATAAAAGAGGTGTCAAATGTCACTTATCGCAACATTGACTTTTTTAAAAGAAATTGTGTATGTAGTTTCTTACTTTGTTAAAAATCCCATAGATTTTTCACTATCAAAATTTGCATCTTTTTCTCTTTTAATTTCATCTATAAAATCTTCAAGAGTAAAGATTGGATTTTCGCTTACAGCAACTTTATATGCCGTATTTTTAATTATGAGATTTATCTGTCCGCCTGTTAAGGAGTAAGTAGCCAACTCTTTTGCATCAAAGTCTTTTGTATACGGTGCATCTATAGGTAACATCTTGCTCCATAACTCTTCTCTTTGAGCTAAATTTGGTTTTTTAAATTCTATTTTATAATCAAAACGTCTAGAAAATGCTTTATCAATATTTTCTAAAAGATTAGTTGTCGCAATTAACACACCTCTAAACTTTTCAATTTGTTCTAAAAAGATATTTTGCATCTGATTATGCATCTGATCTGAGCCTGTAACATTGCCGCTACTTCTAGCCCCTAAAAATTGATCTGCTTCATTTAGTAACAGTATTGGATCTGTTTTAGTCTTTTCGCTTAGTTCATAAAAGGTATCAAAAATTTTGCGTACATTCTTCTCACTCTCTCCTACATACATAGAAAGAATTTTAGAACAATCAAAAGCAAGAACTTGGCGTTTTAAAGATTTTGCGAGCGAATACGCTGTCATTGTTTTACCAGTTCCAGCTGCTCCATAAAAGATTATCCTTGCGTCTATGCCACTTTTTTTATCTTTTATACCCCATTTTACTAATCGAGAGACAACTTCTTTATCCATTTGTCGCATAAGGTTTTGAAGTGTCTGTTCAGTTTTTTCGTTTAAAACGACATCTTCCAAAGAAGTTTCACTATCTATAAGTTCAAATATATCCTGTTCTTCAATTAATGAATTTAACTTTAAGCGTGTTACTTTTTTTCTCTTTTGTGGATGAATTATACTTTGTAAAACCTCATCAACAATATAAAAAGAGCGTGAAATTCCACCAAATGGGTTTAACATCTCTTCATAATCAATTATGCCACCACTTAAAAGATTGGAGCCATCTTCTAAAAGTGAACGATTTTTTATCCGCTCATACTCATCTACAGAGATTAGATCTATTAGAGAATTCATTTCGCGAAGTGATGTATCTGAAGCACTATACTCTTCACGAAGTAACGCAATAAAAATTACCTGTTCATACCCTGTCATCTTTTTTTGTTTAAAAAACTTATCTAGAACGAGACTTTCTGATGTTTGTGCAACTCTTTCTTCTATGCGTTTTTCAAGAAGTTTCAATTTATTTTGGACTCTGTCTATCCCGAGTGAATGTTCATGAACATTTTGACGAATAACACTCATCTTTTGATAAAGTTCTATTCTGAAAAACTGATCTTGAAGATACTCTAAATGGTCACCATAAGGTTTTATATCAGGTAAATCAAGGTCTAAAGTTCCATCTTGCAAAAGTCGTAGAAAGGAAGGACTGAGTCCTACTGCTGTATTTAAAAGTTCTAGTGGAGTTACTTCTGAGATTTTCAAAGGTGTAAAACTCTGTTGATGCAACCAACCAAGTTCAAGGAGATTTTTAAGCTCTTTTAAATGATCTAAATGTTCATATTTTTCTGTTTTATACAAGTCTTGAAGAAGTTCTAAAACTAAAACATCATCCTGCCCCTGCATATATTTTTTAGCTAAATACTGAAGCATTTTTGCTTCAGCAGTGCCACACTTTAAATGTATAAATATATCAGATTTTTCAATCTTTTTCTCTGATAAAAAATTAACTAATGTCTTCAACTTTTTCCTTAAAATTTATAACCCATACCTATTGATACCAACAACACGTTTGAGTCTGTGAATTCACCATCCAAACCAGCATCACTATCCGCAGCAGCAATACTTCTGTCTTCCCTCATAGAATAAAGGGCAGAAACGCCTACATCCATTTTTTCATCAATTTTATAGCGTCCACCTAAAGATACAGACAGAGAATCAGAATCCGGTAATTCAAATCCAATACTTGAATCTGGAACTGGTGTCTCATCAAAAACCACACCAGCCATAATAGTCATCTTGTCATACTCCTGAGTTACACCTAAACGAAATGCACTTGTATCTTTCCAATCTTTTGGTTTTGCAGGGCCAAAAACAGCCTCTGCTGTTGGATCATCAAAATTAAAATTTATTTCTTCATATGCTGACCAATAATTTCTTTCATAAACAAATTCTATAGTTGTTTTTGTAGGAAGTGTGTATGCTGCTGCGATGCTCAATGCTGCAGGTAATGGCACTGTTAATGTTGCGCCATAATTCGTAAGAGGATCAATTGTCCCTCCAGGAGTATAAAGCAAGTCAGCATCACCATCTTCTGTTAAATCTACTTGTGAACGATAAGTTAATCCAAGTTCTAACTCCGATGATGGCTTATATGCTAAGGCTAAGTTATATCCAAAGTCAATAGAATCACCTGTCATATCTTGAGAAACAGCACCCGCTGCAGGAATCGCTGTTACAACCCCTGAAGAGTGAATAAGTCTCAGTCCTATTGCAACACCAATTTTATCGCCTATAGGCAGTGCAACTGTTGGGTTAATCTCAACTGTTTCAAGAGTAAATTCTTTAGCAGAAGCTGATCCTGGAGCGTCATCCCATCTTTTAGAAAGACCTCCCGGAACTGTCACACTCAAACCAAAACGGGCACTACTGACATCCCCTGACACATAATGAAGCGATGGAACTACAAAGTTTTCCTTTTTAGAGTCTATATCAACTCCATCATAAGCACCACCGGCAACCCCTTTAAAATTAATCTCACTTAATCCAATATAATCAAATCAGCTTCCATATGGTTCTCATTCGTCATAAAAACCATATTTGCTGGATTGTAGTATGCTGCATCAGCACTTTTGTTATGCGCAATATTTGCGGCACTTAAAGCAACAGCATTTAGAGATGTTTCAGGAATTTTATATCCTCCTGCCATTAAAACAGAACTTGCAACTAAAGATATTAAAGCAATTTTTTTCATTAATTAACTCCCCCTCAGAAATTTTCTGAACCAATACTACAGAATTTAAACTTAATTTTCAAAAGAATAAAGAAGTTCTATCTCTTCTTTCCAAATAGTCTCATCTATTGTTTCAAGTATCAAAGGAATATCATCCATTCTCTCATCATTCATTATAAATCTAAACGCATCAAGTCCTATTTCACCTTTTCCAAGAGAGTGGTGTCTGTCTACATGGGAACCTAAAGGTGGTTTAGAATCATTGATATGCATTCCCATCAAATATTTAAAACCAACTATTTTTTCAAATTCCGTCCAAGTTTTATCATAAGCTTCTCTTGTTCTTATGTCATAACCAGCAGTAAACATATGACAAGTATCTATACAAACGCCGATGCGACTTTTATCTTCTATCTTATCAATAATATGCGCTAAATGTTCAAAACGCCAACCAAGGTTACTACCCTGCCCCGCTGTGTTTTCTAAAACTGCACTTACTCCTTGCGTTTTATCTAAAGCTATATTTATGGACTCAGCGATAATATCAAGACATACATCTTCTATGGGTTTCATAATTTCTTCGTTATATTTATCTTTTTTATTTACTTTAGCAAGATGACTTCCCGGATGAAAGTTGAGTCTGTCCAACCCTAACTGCTCACAACGCTGCAGTTCATCGATAAACGCAGCACGGGATTTTTCAAGCTTGTCAACTTCGGGATGACCTAAGTTAATAAGATACGAATCATGTGGCAATACATGTTTAGGAAGTATTCCCGATTTTTCTAACGCAGTTTTAAATTTATCTATAGTTTCTGTATCTAAATCTTTTGCAACCCATTGTCTCTGATTTTTAGTAAAAAGTGCAAAGGCTTTTGCACCTATAGCTTCTGCGTTTGTTACTGCGTTATAAACTC
>JGI10211J34971_10002434_pt1 | contig 15181 bp, 14 predicted proteins | sample Etolagsediment_FD_34971 | JGI IMG/M metagenome (IMG submission 34971) | reverse complement strand
GCAAGCGCATAACCAGAATTGTCTTTTAACCAGTCCATGGCTGGGTAAATATCAGACACCATCGCATCCAAACGACCCGCTGATAAATCTGCATAAGCAGCCGTCTGGGTGTCGTAGAGTTTGACGTCGGAACGGCCCATCAGGTTATCTTCTGCCCACTGCGAGGCGAGTGTTGAACGCTGTGCGCCCACTGACTTTCCTGCCAGTTTATCGGGACCTGCAACTGCTCCTTTCGGTCCAATCACTGCCAGATAGTTTGAGTAATACTTATTTGTGAAGTCGATGGTTTGCTTGCGCTCGTCGGTAATGGACATCGATGCAATGATGGCATCGTATTTGTTCGCCACTAACGCTGGAATGATTCCGTCCCAGTCTTGTGCGACCAATTCACAGTTCGCTTTCATTTCTTCGCAGAGCGCCATCGCGATATCGACATCAAATCCGATCAGATTTCCGTTGGCATCGACGCCATTGAACGGAGGATATGCACCTTCGGTCGCAATGCGCAGTGGATCAGGGATGCCGCCGGCAACTGACGCTTGGGTAGCCAAAGTCAACGCGAGAGCGGTGAGGATTTTTTTCATCATAGTTACAGTCCTTATTGTCGTTGTGTCGAAGTTTATCAGTTTTTACCAAGAGCCTGTATTGGGCATGGACAGCCATGGCTCTGATGGTGGGAGTGCATCACCGGATTGCAACAGCTCGATGGAAATCCCATCAGGACTCTTGATAAAAGCCATATGCCCGTCTCGCGGCGGACGATGGATGGTGATGCCGAGATCTTGCAGATGCGTGCACAAGGCATAGATATCATCAACTCGATAAGCCAGATGCCCGAAATTTCGACCGCCAGTGTAGTCTTCCGGATCCCAGTTGTAGGTTAATTCAATGAGCGGTGCCTTCTGGGTTCGCGCGGCATCCATGTCATCAGTCGCCGCTAGAAAAATCAGTGTGAACCGCCCGCTTTCGCTGTCGTATCGGCGCACCTCGGAAAGCCCGAGACCATCACAGAAAAAGCGTAATGAGGCATCAATATCGCTGATTCGAATCATCGTGTGAAGGTACTGCATCGACGGCTCCAAATTTTTTTTAGAAATGACTTTTATTTGTTCAGAATAAAGCGCATAAAGCAATTTCAGCTTACTACAGAAGTCGAATGTCATGCGTCAGTTTTTGATCGGTTTTTCTTTGCTCTTTTCTCAATCATTGATTGCCGAAGGAGTTCCTGTTTACGTGGATCGTGCGGTGAGCGCTCAGGTGCAAACAGGAACGTCGGTCACTGGGCGCATCGTCGCCGGTGAAATTTATACCTTGTCCGCGGAAGTCTCTGAATCCGTGTCAGCAATGAATGTTCGCGTTGGCGATACCGTCACAAGTGGTGATGAGTTGGCGCGACTTGATGATACTGAAATACGCAATCACTTGAAGAGCTTGAAGGCGCGGCAAGCGTATTTGAGGGCGCATCTTGATCTCCTCAAACAACGGAAGACCGTTCGCTTACAGCAATTGGAACGCGCAAAAGGCTTAACGTCGCGCGACCTATTAACACGTGATGTGACAGAGCAAGCAGAACTCAATGTCATTCAGACAGAAAGTGATGTGGTGAAGACAGCCTACGAGCTTGAGGATCTGAAAATCGACATCGCCGATAGCGAGCGTCAATTGAAGCAGACTCGAGTCCTCGCGAATGCCAGTGGGCGAGTGATCGAAGTCAGCGTGACCGAAGGTCAGTATGTCAAACCAGGCGATCAATTATTTCAACTCCTTCCAGAACTTGGGGTGGAAGTCGAAGCAGAAGTCAGACCAGAAGCCTATGAATCGATGTCGGTGGGCCAGATTGTATCAGGACAGCTCAGGAAATCCTCGGCTGATCTGAAGGTGCGGGCGTTGATTGCTGAGCAGAACCAGAGGACAGGATCGAGAGTGATTCGTTTGCAGTTCGTTAGTCCTCCTAAAGCGAACTTAGTGTTGGGTGAGTCGATTGATTTGAAGCTGCCGATTGGTCAACTGACAGAGCAAGTGACAATTGCCAAGGATGCGGTGATTCCCGGGAAAGAAGGGCATCGTGTGGTGGTCATTGTCGATGGAAAAGCTGAGTCTCGACGCATCGAACTGGGTGCCGGAGTCGGAGATCGTATCGTGGTCATTCAGGGTGTCACAGCTGGTGATGTGGTTGTCACTCAAGGCCAAGAAGGGCTCCGTAAAGGACAGCAGGTCAGTGTGGTTGGGGGTCAATCGTGAATGGATTGATCAGAGGTGCGATTGCGCATCCGATTGCCGTTTTGGCGATTGTGCTATCCATGATTTTGTTTGGCGTCGCATCCTTGCAGACCATTCCGATTCAAATGACACCGGATATTGATAAACCGGTGTTACAAGTTCGCGTCAGTTGGCCTGGTGCATCGCCGAAGGATGTCGAGCAAGAAGTCGTGCTGCGTCTTGAGCGTGAGTTAACTGGCTTATCGGGAGTGCAAAGCGTTGAAAGTGACAGTCGTCGCGGCCAAGCTCGAGTGACTTTAACNTACAGTGTCGGGCAAGACATGGATTCGGCCTTAGTGAAACTGCTTGGACAACTGGCCCGAGTCTCTGGTTTGCCTAGCGATGCCAAGCAGCCAGAGGTGAGAACGTCGAATTCTGATGATTCACCGATTGCTCGGATGGCGCTGGTGGCGAACGACGGCGTCTCTATCGATATCGATACCTTGGGAGAATTCGTCGATACGGTGATTCTGGAGCCGTTGAGCCGAATTGCAGGGGTGTCTGAAGTGACGTCCCGAGGCGGTGCTGCTCGCGAAATCCGTATTGCACTTGATATGGACCGCGTGGCCGAATTTGGTTTATCCATTTCCGAGATCGCCGATGCCATTCGCGCGTCGTCTGCCGAAGTGACGGCCGGAGAAGTGACCGAGGGAAATCGGAGTTTCACCTTAAGGACAGAAGCCATTAGCTATACCCCAGAGACCGCGAAGGAACTGGTGGTTCGAACAGAGCTCAGAAATGGCCGTGTGTTCAATGTCAAATTGTCTGATGTCGCTGATGTTGAACTGGGTTATAAAACGCCCGACAGTTTCCGCCGGTTAAATGGAAAACCTGCGATTACGTTTGCGGTACTTCGTGAGCCGGCATCCAATGTGGTGACAACGCTCGATGCCCTGAANGCAGAAGTGAATGCATTAAATCAAGGAGTCTTGGCTGAGCGAGGCCTCGATCTACGGATCGTTTACGACGAGACGGTTTACATCGGATCGGCGTTAGATTTGGTTCAAAATAACATCATGATTGGTGGCGTTCTGGCGATTGTGGTGTTGCTCACTTTCCTTCGCGCGCTGGCACCAACAGCGATCGTGATGATTGCCATTCCGGTCTCGATCATCTCAACTTTTGTGGTGATCGCCGGACTGGGTCTTTCTATTAACGTGATTTCACTCGCCGGACTTGCCTTCGCAGTCGGAATGGTTGTGGACGCATCCATTGTGAGCTTGGAGAATATTTATCGATTAAAGCAATCGGGTGTGGCCACTCTGAAAGCGTCCTATTGGGGTGCGCGACAGGTTTGGGCCCCCATTCTGGGTTCGGCATTAACCACGGTGGTGGTTTTTATTCCAATCCTGATCCTCGATCTTCCGGTTGGTCAATTGTTCCGAGATATTGCGGTTGCGATCAGTGCATCGGTCATCGTGTCTGTGATCGTTTCTGTCACCGTGATTCCCGCGCTCGCATCGCGTCTGATCAAAGATGTGAAAAGTTTTGACCAACAACGGCGAATTCCGATTGTGGATACCTTAGCTGGTGGCTTTAAGCGTTTGGTATTGGCTTACGGTCGGAAGGTTGTGCAATCCACAACCCTCGGTTTAGTGATTGTCTTTGGTCTCATTGCTGGATCCATTGCGACCTTAATCGTGATGATGCCACCACTTGATTATCTGCCTGACGGAAACCGTAACTTCGTGTTTGGCCGAATATCGGTGCCGTCGGGGTATACGCGGGAAGCAACGGTGAATTTTGCGCAATCGATGGAAGATGTTGCGCGTCCCCTGTGGGAGAACCCGAATCCTGAGAAACTCCCACATATTGATCGATTCTTTTTTGTGGCCTACAACGGAGGTGCCTTTGCAGGTGCTGCGACTGAAGATGCTGGGCGCATTCGCGAGCTGATCCCGGTGTTATCAGAGCCGGTCGCAAAAGCGCCTGGTGCGCGGGCGTTTGTCACACAGGCATCATTGTTCGGGCGCTCTGTGGGAGGGTCGAGGGGGATCTTGATTGATGTCTTAGGCCCTGATTACGAGAGTGTTGAGCCGGCCTTTCGTGACATTCGCCGGCAAGTCGGAGAGCTATTTCCCCGAAAAGATGGGCATCAAATTCGAGTTCGTCCCTCCGAAAACGCGGTCAGTCCGGAGCTGGTTGTGAGGCCGAATCCAGATGCGCTTGCCCGCGCTGGCGTGTCTGCTCGTGATTTTGCACAAGCTTTGGATGTCTACAACGATGGGATTTTAGTTCGGGAAATTCCGTTGGGGGGTGAATTGGTTGAACTCATTTTAACAACCCAAACTCGAGAGACTGCAAAAATTGAAGACATTGCTGATATTCCAGTGATCGCCAGAGATGGATCGCTGGTGAAAATCGGTCAAGTCGCGGAGGTGTCGATTGAGTCGNCCCCCAACCAGTTGTTGCGAAAGGCCGGGAGGCGCGTCGTGACGATTGAGCTTCGACTGCATGAGTCTATTCCNTTAGAGACGGCCATTGCGACGATCAACGACCAGGTAGTTGCACCCTTTAATATTCGGTCGAAAAACGGCGTTCGTCTGGAGCTTTCAGGTGCAGCGGATGAGCTGTCAAAAGCCTGGAATGCGATGCAGGCAAATGTGATTCTGGCGATTGCCGTGATCTATTTGTTATTGGTTGTGCTGCTGAAGAGTTTTGCGCTGCCGCTGGTGATCTTGGTCACTGTTCCGATTGCCGCAACCGGTGGTATTTTGGGGCTTGCGCTTTTAAACCTCTTTATGGATCAACCCCTAGATATGTTGACGATGCTTGGGTTTATCATTTTGACCGGTGTCGTTGTGAATAATGCAATCCTGATGGTTGAGCAGACGCTGTGGCATATCCAGCATGACGGGATGGCCTCAGCGGATGCCATCCTTGAAGCGACAAGTAATCGTATTCGACCAATTTTTATGTCGACACTCACGAGTCTCTTTGGTCTGTTGCCCTTGATTGTGTTCCCAGGTGCCGGGTCAGAGCTGTATCGAGGAATCGGAATCGTCGTGTTTGGCGGGTTGCTGTTATCGACAGTACTGGCGCTGTTCTTCATTCCGCCGTTACTTGCGGTGTTAATGAAACGCTTCCAGCCAACCAGTCCAATGGGTGACGTCACCGAAGAGATGACGGCACCACTTTCTCAAACCGCCTGACGAGACGCCCGAGATTCTGTAGAATCTCGGGCTTTTCAAATGCACTGAGACCATCCATGGAAATTAATGCCCGCAATGCAATGATGGCAGACCTGAAAGCGCGTACTGACGTGCTGAGGGGGTATCTTTGACTACACTGCCAAACGCGAACGACTTGATGAAGTCAATTTAGAACTCGAAGACCCCAATGTCTGGAATGATCCGGCCAAAGCACAGGCTTTGGGACGGGAACGGGCAAGCTTAGAGGGCGTGGTCGAGACGATCGATGAGCTTGATCAAAGCCTTGACGATCAAAAAGAACTCACCGCGATGCTTCTTGATGAGGGCGATGATGATGGGCTATCCGAAGTCGATGAAGAGCTTGAACGGCTCGAAACTCTTGTCGGAGGTCTTGAATTTCGTCGAATGTTTTCCGGTGAAGCCGATAGCAACAATTGTTACCTCGACATTCAGGCGGGCTCAGGAGGCACGGAGGCCCAAGACTGGGGCAATATGTTGCTTCGGATGTACCTCCGGTGGGCTGAGAAAAAAGGCTTTAAAGTCGAGGTGGTCGAAGTGTCCGAAGGGGAAGTCGCAGGCATCAAGAGTGCGACCATCCACGTCCAAGGTGAATACGCCTATGGTTGGCTTCGGACAGAGACAGGTGTACACCGGTTGGTTCGCAAAAGCCCATTTGATTCTGGAGCCAGACGACACACCTCATTTTCATCCGTGTTTGTCTCGCCAGAGATCGATGACAATGTCGACATTGAAATCGATCCCTCAGATCTTCGCATCGATACCTATCGGGCCTCGGGAGCGGGTGGTCAGCACGTTAACCGAACTGACTCTGCGGTTCGAATTACCCACGAGCCCAGCGGCATTGTTGTGCAGTGTCAGAGCCAACGGTCGCAGCATCAGAACAAAGACTTTGCGATGAAACAGCTCCGCGCTAAGTTGTATGAGCGCGAAATGGATGCTCGGAAAGCCGAAGCACAAGCGCTTGAGGACTCAAAGGCAGATATTGGGTGGGGTAGTCAGATTCGGTCATATGTTCTGGACTCTAGCCGAATCAAAGATTTGAGAACTGGTGTGGAATCATCCAATACACAGGCTGTCCTCGACGGCGCCTTAGACCCATTTATAGAAGCAAGTTTGAAGCAGGGATTGTCATGACTGAACAACACTCTCCAGAGGTCGAAATCGATGAGAATCAACTGATCGCTGAACGACAGAAAAAACTCGCGCTGATTCGGGAATCCGAGGGGCCAACGTTTCCTAATGATTTCAGACGTAGCCATCGAGCCGGTGAGCTTGCCGCTGCACATGGTCACGAAGAAAAAGAGGAGTTGGCTGAACAATCAATCGAGGTTGCCGTGTGCGGACGCATTATGTTGCGTCGCATTATGGGTAAAGCGAGCTTTCTGACCATTCAAGATGTGAGTGGTCGGATTCAACTGTATGCCCGAAAAGCAGATTTGCCTGACGGTGTCTATGATGATTTCAAAACCTGGGATCTCGGCGATATTGTTGGTGGTCGGGGACTTTGTTTAAGACCAATACTGGCGAATTGTCAGTGCATCTCACCGACATTCGATTATTGACCAAATCGTTACGTCCATTGCCGGACAAGCATAAAGGTCTGACAGACACTGAGCTGAGATATCGGCAACGGTATGTTGACTTGATGACCAACGAGGCCACGCGAACGGTCTTTACCATGCGCTCTCAAGTGATTGCTGCGATTCGTCATTTCTTTGAATCTCGTGATTTTCTGGAAGTTGAGACCCCCATGTTGCAGGTGATTCCAGGTGGAGCAACTGCGCGTCCATTTGTGACGCATCACAACGCGTTAGATATCGACATGTACCTTCGAATCGCGCCGGAGCTGTTTTTGAAGCGCTTGGTGGTTGGTGGTTTTGAACGGGTGTTTGAGATCAATCGTAATTTCAGAAACGAAGGGCTTTCAACGCGACATAATCCTGAATTCACGATGCTCGAATTCTATTGGGCGTATGCTGACTATCGAGATCTGATTGAAACGACAGAATGCCTGATTCGTGAGGTTGCACAAAAGGTCTGTGGCAAAACTGTGTTTACGCTCGAAGATGGATCGCAGGTGGATCTCGAGCAACCCTTCGATACATTGACGGTGAAAGATGCCATCTTGAAATATTGTAGCCAAGCGACAGAAGCGATCTTGGACGATATTGAGCAGGCAAGGGCGCTTGCTCAATCGCTCAGACTCAAAGTCGAGTCGTCATGGGGGCTTGGTAAGGTTCAAATTGAAATTTTTGAAGCGGTCGCTGAAGAGCGACTGATGCATCCAACCTTCATTACCGAATATCCTGCAGAGGTCAGTCCGCTGGCCCGACGGAATGACGATAACCCCTTTGTGACTGATCGCTTTGAGTTTTTCATCGGAGGGCGCGAGCTGGCTAATGGCTTTAGTGAGCTCAATGATGCAGAAGATCAAGCGGAGCGTTTTCGTGAGCAGGTTGCACAAAAAGCAGACGGTGACGACGAAGCCATGTTTTATGACGAGGATTATGTCAGAGCGTTGGAATACGGCTTACCGCCGACCGCCGGTGAGGGCATTGGCATTGATCGGTTGGTGATGTTTTTGGCAGAACAACATTCCATCAGGGATGTGATTCTGTTCCCTGCCATGCGTCCACAGGCCTGATCAATGGGACCCCGTGGATCCATGCATGTCATCGGCTTCCACGGTCGGTTGTGATGCCATTGAATGCATTGAAGGTGTCTTGATGAATCCATGGATCGCGCATCTTGAAAACCAGGACTTGAAGTGGATTGTTGATCAGGGCCAGGGAGTCTATTTAGATCCTGGAATTGAGATCCATTTCCCGCATCCGACACTGATTTTGGACGGTGAGCTTGAGTGTCGAGGCCACGTTCGTGGAGGCGGTGCGTTACTGGGTCTTTCTGAATGGTATTTGGAAATTGATCAAGGAAGCTTTTGGCATGTCAATACACCGGTTTGGGGTCTTGAATTGCCGTTAACAGCGAAACATAAAGCTGCCTGGAGTGTTGCTCTAGCAGTCGCCATGTCAGCAGAAATCCGATTGGCTCAACCTGATGCACAGGGACTGGCTGACGTCGAAGCAGCGCGCCTGAAATTCCGGTATGTTGTGAGTCAGTTGGAGACCACTTTGTGAGGGATTTCAGTGGCTGAAGAATCGCGTCAGTCGGCAACTGATGGACTGGGCCTGCCGCGCCGGATGTGGTGGCTGTGGCCGTTCGTGGTCTTATTGATTGTGATCTGGGCAATCAGTTTGTGGGCGGTCCGTGTGGCTGATACGGAAACAACGCTCGGCGTTGTGACCTCGCACCGAGGTTTGGGGAACACCGCGCGTGCCGAAATTGCNCTCTTTGTCCCGTCATCGATTCAACCGAGAGTCCTTGGTGAAGCAGTGGACGTGACCTGTCAGGGCGTGACGTTAAAAGCACAAGTGTTTTCTGAGTCGGGCGATATTCTGTCGGTTCAGGATATTCGTGATTGGGTGGGGAGTCGCTTGTTGGCTGAGCGGCTGTTTAATGATGGAGTCCGATTGCAACAGGTGGTGACAGAATCGGGAGCGCATATTCCCGCGCCGGGTGAACACTGTGATGTGACTGTGATTAGTGGTCGTGTGCGTTTGCTGGAGCTCCTTGGACGCAGCCTTCAGTCATGACAGCGATTGTCGATGGACTGATTGCAACCGGAGCAACCTTCGAAGCGGTTGCTGATGAGGCTCGTTCTCTTGGTTACCGCCTGAAAGAACGTCGTCTGAAGCCGCCATTGGCTGGCTCTGTTTTTGTTGACTCTGCGGGACGGCTTCATCGGATTCGTTATGCACTGCTTGGCTGGGTTGCCAGCATCGATGGCGATTCGAAGCTTCATCTGACCCGATGGAGGAAAGCCTTTGCGGTTGGTGGTTATGTGCTCGAGCCAGAGCGAGCAGATTATAATTTGACCGTCCAATGGTTTGCTCTGACGCTGGTTGTGGTTGCGCGGCTGCTGCTGGTGATGCTGGTCAGTATCCTTGGGCAAGTGAGCGACCTGACTTTGGCACCCTTGTGGATTCTGACGGCGCTGATTCTGGCATCAACCACCTACACATCCATCACCTTAATTCATCGCTCTCAATGGCATGATCTTGAAGCTGCGCTCGATGCCATGGCTCCCGACTGGATTCCTCGTTTATCTCGAGATGTGGGTGGAAGAATCCTTGCGGTGACGACCCTGCTTGGCATGTTGATCTTGGATCGGCTGCTTGAACTATCGCCTGCGATTTGGGTTGTTGGGATTGGTTTTCTATTTCTCGATTTGATGCCGACTCGCCATTTTCAACAAGCCAAGGCACTCACACTGGCGCCGGAAGTCCGCACAGCCCGAGCGCCACGTCAGTTGATGGCGCAGTTGACGATGCTTTTGCAGGTGGTAGGCCCTGGAGTCTACGTCCTCAAAACACAATTTCCAGAACGGCTATTGGCCGCTAGCGAAAACCTCGTTCGAGCCGGTGAACCCTTAACGGTATTGGGTCCTGAAGCGGAGTTTTTACCGGGCACGCTAAGGAGTAACTTTGCTTGGGATGCCAGTGACATCGGGGAGTATCACTTTAGTAATTTGATGGATTTGGTGGGATTTCCACATTGGAAAGCGCGTTTTGGTGGTTCATTAAACTATCAAATCGGCCCCAATAATCAGGGATTATCATCGTCAGAAGCCTCAGCGCTTCAAGTGGCTCGTGCGCTTGCTCAAGGTGCGGATACGCTCATTTTGGTGGACGCATTAGCGCCGATGTCGGCCGATCGGCAAATGGAATTATTGAACCGTTTAGCGGCAGCAAATTGTCGTGTCTTGGTTTTTTCGAGTGTTTCAGATTTGTGGGATAGTGATGTCATTGATCTCGACTGAAACGCAAAGTTTCCATCTCAACCAGGGCAAAATATCGGCAGGCTTGGCACGTGATCGGCTGTGGCAAGTGAAAGAAGGTCGCGCGCAACTGCGTTTGTTAATTTCAGGTGAAACGATCGGCGAGATGCCAGTCCCGGATTCGGGTTGGTTTGTCGTTCCAGAGAGCGACTATTTACGAGTTCAACTGATTGCCGAAACTGACATCACGTTTGAAAGTCGCCTGCCCTTAGGCTTGATCCCACGACTGGGTGATTTAGGTCGCCAGCAATTAATTCAGCCGATTCGCCAAATGATGGCTGCCGCTGGGATCGACGATAGTTTGGTCGACTGGAATGTGAAATTGGCCCAACCAAGCTTTCGCTCTTGGTTTGGTGAATCACTTGATCAAGCCATTCAACAGCAACAACCGCTGTCACCAGATGTCTTGACTCCATTAATTGCAGATCATGTTCCACGAACGATTCTCGAACACGATGTTGCCGTCGAAGAGCACCGAGTGCTTTGGGTGTTAATGACGGTCTGTGCGTTATCGATGGTTGCTGTGGTGAGCTGGTTAGGTGCATTGGTTGCCCTGGAAGCACCGGGTTTTTCATTGAGTAGCCAATACGTTGCTGTGATTGCCGCTTGTCTGGGATTTATCATTGCCTCGGTCGGAGTGATTCATTCGTTAGCCGCGTATTTCCGAGACGTCCGTCCAGTGGGATTGGCGGCTGCTTTGTCGATGACGATCTTAATTCTTGTGTTTGAAGCGCCAACGCTTGCGTTATCACTGCTATTTTCAGGCGCTTTAATTGCTGGAGCCTATTGGATTTACGTCAGACGTTTGTTGCCGGATTTGCCAGCGATTGATCAACCGATGCGCTGGCTGTCGCTGCGTTTGGCTCGCGATGGAGTGCCTTCGGTTCGTGAACGGGTGCTGACCGTCTGGGATCAGGCACGACAATGGGTGATTGCTCGGATTGAGTTAGTGGCTGAATACAGTCGTTTCAGTCGTTCAGTGATCGCTGCGAGTTTGGTGATTCCTGCCATCGCCTCAACAGACGACAGCCGGCCGATTGTACTCACCGGCTTATCGTTGGCTGCACTGATTTTATTAGAGCGATTACGGGCGGCCATTCCTGTGAGTGTGGAGTCTGAGACTGTGACTCAGCAACCATCGGTTCGACCGCTGGCACTGGCAGGGGATGTGAACTTTGAAGGGATTGTCTATCGACGTCACGCAGGTGAAGCTCCCTTATTTGATCAATTGAACTTTCATTGTGCCGATGACAGTTTGGTTCGAATCACCGCAGCCGAAGGCGCTGGGCTCTCGACACTCAAACATCTGTTGATGCGTCAAGTCTCACCAGAACGCGGTGTCGTGCGTGTTGGCGGGATGGATGTGGCAAGACTGGACCCCAATCTTCTGGCATGTTCGGTGATTACCCTTGACCACCCCAACGATTCGGAAGTCTCGACAGTGGGCGACTGGTTATTCATTGAACCAGGCATTGAGCCTTCAACGTTAGAGACTCACCTTCAAGCACTGTCTGCGAGCCACTGGATTGAATCTCTGCAGGACCGGCTGAATACACCCTTAGGTGTTTTGCAATCGATGGCCGGTCCGCATGGAATGAATCGGTTGAAATTGGCGCGAGCGCTGTCACGCCAAGGGCAGTTGATGTGGCTTGATCACTGGTTAGTCGGTCTTGATCAATCAGCGAGGAACCATGTGGTTGAGAGCCTAGTCGAGCGTTCAGGAACACGATTTGTGGTTGATCGCAACGGGCTCTTCAAGGGGCAACCGTCGATTCATTGGGAGATTGGCGGTGATTGAGCAACAGTTGTTTCTTGGAGCTCTGACCGAACAAGAGTATCGACATTGGCTCGATAATGCTGTGGTGAAAACACTCAGTGCCGGTGAGACCTTGATTACCGAAGATGATTTTCCAGACATTTATCTCGTGTTACGTGGACAATTCACCATGCGTCGCGGTGAGCGGTCACCTGGAATGGTGGGGCTTGATGAGTTTCTAACGGGTTGGATGACGGATCGAGAATGGATGGCTGATCGGTCGATGACTCTGCTGTCGCTGGATTCAGGACGATTTGGCCAGATGTTATCCGTTGATCCTCACCGAAAGCGTCTCTTCCATCAGAGTGTAGCTTTGATGCTTGCTGGCCGGTTGCATCGAGATTTGTGCGCAACAACGGAGATTCCTATCGCATTAATCCAAGGCTTTGAGCGAGGCGTTCGACGCTTTTTCGAACTTAGACAGAATTTTCTGAAGTGACCACGCCCAACGTAACCAATCGCCGCGGGGAGGGTTTTCTTTATCTCTCGATCATGATCTGTTTTTGTGTGCTCTATGCACCGCAACCGATGCTTTCAGAATTGGCTGATCGATTTATGGTGTCCAAACCAGAGGCGGGACTTCTGGTTTCCGTCACTCTGATTCCACTCGCGATCGCACCTTTAAGCTACGGGATTTTTTTAAAACAGCTCAGTGCATTAACCATTCTCAAATGGGCACTTCCGGCTCTGGCCTTGGCGATGGCCTGGTCTGGGTTTGTGCAAACCTATGAGGGAATGCTCACGCTTCGTTTCGTCCAAGGGGCGCTTCTGCCCGCCATTATGACCGCGACGATGGCGTATTTAACGTCAGGCCGTGAAGGAGCTGAACTCTCTCGAGTCATGGCTTGGTATATCTCAGCGACGATTTTTGGAGGGATGGCTGGGCGAGTGATTTCGGGGCAGTTAGCGTCCATGATTTCCTGGGAATGGGTGGCTTTGATTTGGGCTGGGCTTCTGCTGATGGTGACTTTGATGCCTTGGCGTCGAGCGACACCGAAGCCACTGAACTTGGTGAAGCCTGACGCACAGTTAATCCGGCAGGCCATGACCAGCCGCGGTAATGCACTGATTTATGTCTCTGTCCTTTGTATGTTTTGGGTGTTTGCGGGTTATCTGAATTACCTACCCTTTCGCATCAATGAACTCGATGCTTCGGCNTCGACGGGATTGATTGGTCAAAGTTATTTGGGTTATAGCATTGGCATTGTGTCTGCCTTGACAGCCGGTTGGCTTGCGAAGCGCGTCGGGGGTCCGATTCGTGCGGCGCTGATTGGATTTGCGGTGATGATTGGTTCTTTACTGTTAGCGCTCGGCGATGTGTGGATGCTGATCACTCAGGTTTTTGTGATGTGCTTGGGGATGTTTGTGATTCATACGCTGGCCGCTTCAGAAGTGAATCATAACGCGCGGTCCCTGGGTGGTGTGGTGAATGGTCTCTATGTGTCCTGCTATTACGCAGGCGGCGCCCTTGGTGCTTGGTTGATGGGGTATGTGTATGAGCTCTTTGGCTGGACCACTTTTGTCGTTGTACTTTCATGCATTGGCATGACCGGAGCACTTTGCATGTGGCTCTATGGTCGTCAGTGGGTTGCTGGTCGATAGACTCCGGCATTCTTGTCATTCTCACGACATTCCACTTCAAGCAAAAATGATCGATCGTGGGTTTGCTGTCGAATCCAGCCATCGACATAGTGAAAAACGAATTCAGCGGTGCGTTCCATACTGACGTTGGGTAGGACCCTCAAATCCACGATCTGCTTCTCATGGAGTTCTTGGAATAAGGCGCGCTCGGGATCGTCTTCATTGATCAGCAGGGTGTGATCAAACCAATGGGATAACCAGGATTTAATCTCTGAAAACTCACCGAAATCGACGCCGAAACCGGATTCCGTCAGTTCTTTGCAGCCAAAAGTCATTTTAAAGCTACGTGAATAACCGTGAATGAATTTACAATGACCTGAATGTCGCCACTGCCGATGACTGCAAGGAAAGTTGTCGAAGGTTTTGATGGTTTGGTAAACACTCATGCGCAAAGTATACGAGGTTTCGAGATCCCTATGAATTGGAATTCCCCCACACATCCTGAATTTTTAACCACAGATGGTCGCCGTCTCCCCGTGAACCGTGTGTTTTGTATCGCCAAAAATTATGAAGAACACGCGAAAGAAATGGGTGGTGAAGTGGATCGGAAAGCGCCGTTTCACTTTCAGAAAAGTTTTGATGCGTTGACTGTTGGGCCTGAGGTTCGCTATCCAACGCAGACCGATGATTTGCATCATGAGGTCGAGTTGGTGGCTGTGTTAGGCCAGGGCGGTCGTCATCTCAGTCTTAAAGACGCCGAAGCAACCATTTTTGGTTATGCGGTTGGCCTCGATTTCACGCGGCGAGATCGTCAAGCCGAAGCCAAGGAAAAAGGTCGGCCTTGGGAGATTGCCAAGAATTTTGATGATGCTGGAGTGATCGGAGTGGTCACTCCCAAAACAGAGACAGGGTTGATGGAACATGCGGCGATTTCCTTAGATGTCAACGGCGAGACGCGACAGTCTGGGAATATTGATCAGATGGCCTACAACACGGTTGAGTTGATCGCCTTCTTATCCACCTTGCAAGAACTCAAAGCAGGTGATTTGGTCTTTACCGGCACCCCTTCGGGCGTCGGATCGGTCATCCGAGGCGATCATCTAGTCGGCAAAATTGATGGGTTACAAGATCTTCCGATGACGCTCATTTAGGGCAGACGAATTCCCAACCGCCTTAGGAATTTTTTTTCGAATCGCCAAAAATAGTTGAACTGTCCGGCCAACGTGCCGACGACGATCAAGAGGCATTGGTAAATTGGGAAAATCATCAGAATACGGAGTGGCCAATAAATCCACGGCGAAAGAGTGTCAGTGGTGATTCCAAAAAATTGAAGTATGGGTACCGCAAGGATAACCGAGGCTGATCCAGTGACTGAAAAAACGGTAAAGATCACAATTAATTGCCACGGTGAGTCTGCCTTGAATAGGGCCATTAGTTTTTGCATGCATGAGTCTC
>JGI10211J34971_10002433_pt1 | contig 15183 bp, 11 predicted proteins | sample Etolagsediment_FD_34971 | JGI IMG/M metagenome (IMG submission 34971) | reverse complement strand
GCTGCCATAAATGTATCAGAAAGCTGTAATGATTCGTTAGCTTCAAAACGCTTAATATTGACTTCAACCTCTTTTAAGGCCAAGGTTTGAAACGCTTCCCAACGATTAAATGAATCCTGATCGGCTTGAGTCAATAAACTGAGCGCTTCATCCGAATAATCAAATTCTAAGTAAACGGGCGCTGAAAACCCTCTTAATAAAGAGGGGATTGGTTTTGCCTTTAATTGCGTAAAGGTAACCGATTGCTTCTGTTGGGTCATCCATAACAAGGCCTGCTGATCTTCAATATCCACGCGTGCACCGTTGGCTTCAAGACATAGAGATAACGCTTCACCTGATTGCGATAACAACCCAAGCTTAATGGGTAATAAAAGCGGTTTAAACGGTTCAGCTTGCTTGGGTAAGCTCTGCTCAAAAGTAAGTGTGTAAGTTTGCTGAGCGGCATCGTAATGCTCAGTGACTTTTAAGGTTGGTGTTCCCGACTGAATATACCAATTATGCATCTGCGACAGATCAACGTCATTCGCATCGGCCATGGCATTTCTAAAATCTTCAACGGTCACTGCATCGCCATCGTGGCGTTCAAAATAGAGCTTCATCCCCTTTTGAAAACCCTCTTCTCCCAACAACGTGTGGTAAAGACGCACTACTTCCGCGCCCTTTTCATAAACCGTCATGGTGTAAAAGTTATTCATCTCAATATAAGACTGCGGTTGAATAGGGTGCGCCATTGGCCCAGCATCTTCTGGAAACTGGTTGTTACGTACCTTTTTCACATCTTCAATACGTTTTACCGCCGGAGAGAGCATATCAGCGGTAAACTCTTGATCGCGGAAAACCGTTAGCCCCTCTTTGAGCGTTAACTGAAACCAATCACGACACGTTACCCGATTACCTGTCCAGTTATGGAAGTACTCATGACCAATGACCGCTTCAATGCCTTCATAGTCAATATCGGTTGCGGTATCAGGGTTGGCTAGTACAAACTTAGAGTTAAAGACATTTAAGCCTTTATTTTCCATGGCGCCCATATTAAAGTCATCGACCGCGACAATCATATAGATATCTAGATCGTAAATTAGCCCAAAGCGCTCCTCATCCCACTGCATCGATTTTTTGAGCGACAGCATGGCGTGATCACAATTGTCGATATTCCGCGCTTCAACATAAATCCGTAACACCACATCGCGCTTATCCGCAGTGGTGTAAACGTCTTCGATGTACTCTAAATTACCGGCCACCAGCGCAAATAGATAGCACGGTTTTTTAAACGGGTCTTGCCAAATGGCATAGTGACGGCCACCCTCTAACTCACCTGACTCAATTAAATTACCATTGGATAACAACACTGCATTGTCTTTTTTATCGGCAATAATTTTAGTGGTATAAAGCGTTAACACATCAGGTCGATCTAAAAAATAGGTAATTTTTCTAAAACCTTCCGCTTCACACTGCGTGCAATAATTGCCGCTAGTACGATACAACCCTTCCAATGAGGTATTTTGTTGCGGTGAAATCTCGGTAACAATCTCCAGTTTAAATTCTGACAGGCCTGTTGAAATCGTTAAGGTTTCATCGGTAATTTGGCACTGAGAACGTGCATCAACCCCATTAACCTTAATCGAAATAAGTTTTAACAGCTCCCCAGCGAGCACTAATGACTGAGACGCTTCTGTAGCACGAACCATCATTGTATTGATTACTTGGGTTTCGGAAGGCTTCAGATCAAACTCTAAATGGACTGAATCAATCTCAAACTGTGGTGCTTGATAATCTTTTAAATAATTTACACTCGGGGCAGTACTGCTCATATCACACTCATCTTTTGGCTTAGACAGCCTATTTTTATATAGTAAAGTCATTATTTAGAAACAAAAAAGCCTTCCTAACAATTAAGCGAGGAAGGCTTTTAGCGCTTAGAAAAATCGTTTAGTATTTAAATTCTGCACGACGATTTTTAGACCAAGAAAACTCATTGCTGCCCATTTCGACAGGATCATCTTCGCCAAAACTAACCTCATCAATACGATCAGCACTTACGCCTTTGCTGATTAAGATTTTTTTCACGGCAAGAGCACGACGCTCACCTAACGCTAAATTGTATTCACGTGTCCCACGTTCATCAGAATGACCACTGATTAAAACGGTAACTGATGGATTAGCCAACATATATTTTGCATGGGCATTGATTGTGTCATTAAACTCATCAGGAACATTAGAGCGATCAAAACCAAATAGAATAACTTTATTTGCTAATTGCGATTTATTCGCTAATTGCGATTTCATGCTACCTAAATCTAAATCAACCGACTTAGGGTCTTCAACCTGAGTCGCTGCAGACGTTTGTACCACCGATTTTTCGCCAAGATACACATTTGCAACACCGTTACTGGTCTTTGTCGTAGAACTACATCCCACCATTGCGGAAGCCAATAGCCCAACCGAAAAAAACTTTGTTAAATTATTTAAACGCATTAGAAGCAACCTTTTAAATTATTAATTATTTTATATATTAATCCATTATACGAAAGCAAAGCGTCTAAAACTACCCACAGCAAGAATCAATGTCGTAGAAAGTTTAATCTGTTATCAAACTACTTTGTAGCAAGAGGTTAATTCAGCGTCAGCAATCCCCCCTAAGGCTCTTAATGCGGGCTCGTTATGAATCAAAACCTCTTTTTTCTTCCAGGTGACAATCTTCTCATTATGAAGTTTTGCTAAGATACGCGACACCGTTTCCGGGGTCAGACCTAAATAAACGGCAACATCACGATGCAAAATACTTAAATGAAACTCAAGATAGTGATAACCGCGACTACGATAACGATCTGCCATGCTCCATATAAACTGTGCAATACGTTGATCGGCACTCTTTTTAGTTAAGAGTTCAGAGTGTAATCGTCCTTCAACCACCTCTTTACTCATAATGCTCAAAACCTGAGCGCTCAAGTGCGGAATTTTAACGGAAAGTTCGCTCAGCTCTTCAAATGGCAAGGTACAAATACTGGTGACATCTAATGCGGTTGCATTAAACAGGTGCTGTTTTGAAGATAGAGCGTCAATACCAACCACGTCGCCTGGAAGATAAAAACCATGAATAATCTCTTCACCACTATCAGAGAATGAAAATACCTTTAAGACCCCTGCTCGAATCGCATAGAGAGAGGTAAATTCATCACCTGCCGTAAACAGCACTTGGTTTTTTTGTAACGGAGCCTTTCTTTGGACAATGGTGTCGAGTCGATTCATCTCCTCTCTATCCAACCCTGTTGGAAAACAAATTTTTTGTAAACCACAATTTAAGCAACTCGCATTAAATACTGTCTTTATCTCGCTCATAATATTTGCCACTTTTATTGATCTATATCAAGTTTTATATTAGTACCTAGATTGTAACGTGTTTAAATTTTATTTCACAGAACTACGTCCAAATATTGCAAATTAGACTTTGCCAAATTTAAAAAAATGGAAATATAAACTTTGAATATTTACCATTGATTAAAAATTGAGCAATTTAATATTTACTAGCTAGATTAAAGCACTTATGTCTGTTTTTATAACTTTATTAACAAAGTTATCCACAGTTTTTGTGGATAATACAAACAACCATCAATGTTTGTAACTGTTTGCCACCAAATAACACATAATACATACTTATCAATAGCTTAAAGAACACTTGCAATGTTGTTTGTACAATAAAAAACTTAACGCAACCAAATGTGTGTCAAGCTTTTTTATAACTTTATTCACTTTTATTTTATTTTTACCCTGTCAAGTCAAAATCACAGGATTTTTTGCATTTATGCTAGAATTCCTAAAAATAATCATTAATGAATTCGACACAAAGGTAACAAATGGCAAAAATTCTCGGAATTGGTAATGCAGTACTCGATATTGTTTTAAAAATCCCTCACGCACTTCACGATGATGAAGAGTTAAGAGCCAGCCAAAGACACATTCAAGTTGGCGGAAATGTGAGCAATAGCTTGTATATATTGTCGCAACTCGGACACACAACTTCTTTGTGTACAACCCTAGGGGGAGATAGCGAAGCCAAGCAACTACTTGCCGGCTTAAAAGAGCGAAATATTGATATTGAAAACGTTCAACGCTTTATTAAGGGGCGCACTCCGACCTCTTATGTTTCATTGAACGCTGAAAATGGTCACCGCGCCATTGTGCACTATCGTGATCTGCCTGAATTAAGCTTTGACCATTTTGCCAAAATCGAAATTGAAGAATTTGACTGGCTACATTTTGAAGGTCGTAATATTGAGAACCTTCAAGGCATGCTAAACATTGCCAAAACCTTTTTAACACATCAGCCCATCTCTCTGGAAGTTGAAAAGCCACGTGACGGTATTGAAGCCTTGTTACCGCAAGCCAACCTCATCTTCTTTTCACACCACTATGCAACAAGCAAAGGCTTTAAAGACGGCGAAACCCTTTTAAAGGCGATGCAAGAACACGCTCCTAACAGCAACCTTATTTGTACTTGGGGCAATAAAGGCGCTTGGTTATGCTCGGCCGATGGGGTAATTCATCATGTTGCGGCTGAAGAAGTGTCCCCCATTATCGACACACTGGGAGCGGGTGATACCTTCAATGCGGCGGTGATTCATCATTTAGTAGAGGGCAACTCTCTTTTAGAAGCCGTGCAAAAAGCCAGTCAGTTAGCGGCTAAAAAATGCATGAAGATGGGCTTGGACGATATTTTAGCTGAACCCGAAGTGGCCAGCGCCATTGCAAATATAAGTCAGTTAAGCAACTCCAAAACCACCGTCGTGCAGGCTAAGGGTTTACAACAAGCGGTGGTATTAATTAAGTATGAGGGGGAAGTGAAAGCCTATTTAAATAACTGTCCGCATCAAAATGTCCCTTTAAACGAGGCTTATAAAATTGACGTTAACCCATTTGAAAAAACCATGAAGTGTTCAGTGCACGATGCATTTTTTAGAATTGAAGATGGACTTTGTATCGAAGGGCCATGTTGGGATGAGGCGTTAAAAACCGTGGATGTAGTGATTGATGACAAAGGCGATATCTTTTTAGCATCGTAATTCAATGCTTAATAAAAGCCTAAGGCCTTAAAACCCATAAAGCAAAAAAGCCCCTAATTGAATCTAAGCAGGCCTGCTCATTTTCAATTAGGGGCTTTTTATTGTCTAGCTTTAAAGCTATGAAGTGATAACCACCACTACTTAGCGCTCGCCACTTTACGTTGACGAAACGCTTCGTAAAGCACCACGCCTGTCGCAACAGAAACATTTAAGCTCTCAACCACGCCCACCATTGGAATGGCGGCTAAGTGATCACACGTCTCTTTGGTTAGCTGGCGTAACCCACTGCCCTCTGCCCCCATAACAATCCCTACCGAACCGGAAAAGTTTTGGTCATAAATGGTTTGATCCGTTTCACCCGCTAAGCCAGTCATCCACATTCCCGCTTCTTGCATCGTTTTGATGCTACGAACCAAGTTGTTGACAACAATTAACTTAACATTGTCAGCGGCACCCGAAGCGACTTTACGAACCGTGGCGTTCATGCCCACTGATTTATGTTTTGGAATAATCACCGCATCCACACCAATGGCATCAGCGGTTCGCAAAATCGCCCCCAAATTATGAGGGTCGGTTACTTCATCCAAAAACAAGAAAAGGGGTTGGTCCGCCTTTTCCATAATCGCTTGCAAGTCAGATTCGTTCATTTCCGGCATGGGTGACACAAGCGCCATCACACCTTGATGATTACCATCGACTTTATTAAATGCGGTTTTAGATTCAAAGGTCGCTTGAACACCCAATGATTTAGCCTGATTAACTAAGTCTTGCTGACGGGGGTTCAACTTACCTTTAATAATGGTAAGTTGATAGACCAAATGTGGCGCTTGCTTGAGAAACTTCTCAACGGTGTGCAGGCCATAAATTAATTCCTGCTTCACTATTCACCACCGCCTTTATTAGGGCGTTTTTTCTTGCTACGATAATAGCGTTTTTTAGGGCGTTTTTTAGGCTCTGTTTCGCTAGACTCATTGATTGTGTCAGCTGAATCATTTGCAGTATCCACGTTTTCTATTTGCGCTTCAATCACAGACTCATCAACTGGCAAATTATCACCAATAAAACGTAAATCGACTTTACGCTCATCTAGATTCACCTGCGCAATCTGCACACGGATACGATCGCCTAAGCGGTAAACTTTACCAGTACGTTCACCTTTTAAGCAGTGACGCGCGTTATCGTAGTGGAAGTAGTCATCACCCAATTCAGTAATGTGTACCAACCCTTCAACGTACAGCGGCTGTAATTCAACAAACAAACCAAAGTTAGTCGCTGAACCAATTACCGCTTCGTACTCTTCACCTAGACGGTGCGATAAGTATTCACACTTCAAGAAAGTGACGGCATCACGGGTTGCTTCATCCGCACGACGTTCTGTATCTGAACAGTGTGAACCCAATTGCGCCATCTTAGCTTCATCATAAAGGTAACCTTCTGTGCCTTGCTTCAACCATGCATGACGAATCGCACGATGAACCAGCAAATCTGGGTAACGACGAATTGGCGAAGTAAAATGTGTGTAGTGTTCGTAATTCAGACCAAAGTGGCCTTTGTTATCCGGCGAATAAACCGCTTGGTTCATGCTACGTAACAGAACTGTTGACACTAAATGCTCATAAGGCTGATCTTTTACTTTTTCAGTCACAGCAGCATAATCATGTGCTGTTGGTTCATTCCCGCCCCCTAGCTCTAAGCTAAAGTCAGACAAGAACGTTCTTAAGTTCTTTAAGCGTTCTTCAAGGGGGGATTCGTGAACACGATAAACAATTGGAAGTTTATGCCATTTTAGGTAACGTGCGGTTGCAACGTTGGCCATCAACATGCACTCTTCAATCAATTTGTGGGCATCGTTACGGTAAACCGGCACAATCGCTTCAATCTTACGCTCAGCGTCAAACACAATACGTGTTTCAGTCGTATCGAACTCTAAGGCACCGCGCTCTTCACGCGCCACTTGTAACACTTTATACAATTCGTATAAGGCTTCAACGTGCGGAACTTGCTCGGCAAATTCTTTACGCGCTTCACAATTTTTATCCGTTAACATCTCATGAACTTGCGTGTAGGTAAGACGCGCTTTAGAGTTCATAACCCCTTGATAGAACTGACTACGTTCTAATTTACCGTCATCACTAATCGAAAGATCGGCCACCATACATAAACGGTCAACGTGCGGATTCAGAGAACACAATCCATCAGACAATTTTGAGGGTAGCATCGGTACAACACGTTGTGGAAAGTAAACCGAATTACCACGGTTTAAAGCTTCTTTATCCAATGCGGTGCCCGGCTTAACATAGTGAGAAACGTCGGCAATCGCCACCACTAAACGCCAACCATTCTTGCGTCGTTTTGCAAAGACGGCGTCATCGAAATCTTTAGTGTCTGCACCATCGATGGTCACCAACTGCAACGCACGTAAATCTTTACGGTCTTCTAAATCGGCTTCGGTGACTTCATCAGGAATCTCAGCCAATTCTGCCAATAACTCTTCAGACCAGGTGTTTGGAATATTGTGATCGTGAATCGCAGAATCAATTTCCATTCCTGGAGACATAAAGTCACCCAGTACTTCTATGATTTTACCAATTGGGCCTGAACGCATAGATGGCTGGTGTAACAACTCAACCAAGACCACTTGCTCTTCAACGGCTTCTAAAATTCCGTCATTCGGAATGAACACATCTTGTGTAATACGGGTGTTGTTTGGACGAACCCAAGCTAAGCCATCTTCATAGCTCAAACGACCTAGTATTTGCTGGTTTGAGTGCTCAGCAACTTCAACAATGACCCCTTCACGACGTCCACGACGATCTTCGCCGGCAATTGACGCAATGACGATGTCACCGTGCAACACTTTCTGCATCTCTTTTTCAGATAAGAATAGGTCTTTTGTGCCATCTTCTGGAATCAAAAAACCAAATCCATCTGGATGACCCAGAACACGGCCTTTAATCAGATCCATCTTCTGTAAGATGCCAAATGCACCACGGCGGTTACGAATCAATTGTCCATCACGAACCATCGCTTTTAATCGGCGAGAAAGCGCTTCAAAACGTTCTTCATCTTCCTCAGACACATCAACAGCCTTAGCCACTTGATAAAGTCGCAAAGGTTTTTGTGCCTCTTCAAGCGCTTCTAAAAGAAACTCTCTACTAGGAATTGGATTTTCATATTTCTCAGACTCTCTTTGAGCATGAGGGTCACGTTGTACTTCAGTTTGCTGATTAGTCACTCGATACCATCTAAGTTAAAGCCCTAAGACCGCTCTCCTGCTCGGTTTCATTGTCGTTGAGGGGAGAGTAATCTAAGGGCTAATTTTAAAATTGAGCCGCATTATACCAAAAATTGGTTTAACTTTATGATATTAGCGTTAATTCTGGTGCGACGGTTTGTTCGGCTTCGGAATAAATTGCATAGTATAAAGAACGGATGGCTGACTGAATGGCCTCTTCAAGCACGGGGTGATAAAACGGCATGCGCATTAACTGTGCTACCGTCATCTCTTGCTCCACCGCCCAATTTAATAAATGCGTGAAATGTTCGGCGTGCGGCATCACCATTTCGCCCCCCAAAAGTTGTTTGGTGGTTTTATCGGCAAACAGACAAATCAAGCCGTGATCTTCGTGCATGACAATGGCGCGACCATTATTGCGCTCTAAATCAAAGGTCACGGATGCGACGTTTTCGAGCTCTAAATCCCGATAGCTTTGACCAAAAAAACCGATATCCGGATCAGTAAACGCAATCCCCAACGGTGTTTTGCGCTTGTAAGCACTGATTTCTGGGTAGCTAATTGCATTCAGACCGGCCATTTTTCCTTCATAGCCCGCTTCATGTAGGATCGGTCTAAACACATTGACGTCCCCTGCAATAAACATTGGTTTATCTTCAATTTGAGACGTATGCACATTAAACGTTGGCATGCCGCGTTCATCTAAGGTGATGCCAGCACTTTCAAGCCCCAGTTGATCAATATTTGGACGACGGCCGAGTGAGGCTAAAACGGCATCGACTTCAACACTGGCTTTAGAGGTTTTAACCATAACGCCCGTGGCCGTTCTTTCAAGCTGTGCCGCTTCACCCAAATGAATCGTAAATTCGTTTGACATCAGTTCAATGGCTTTTGCATTCACTTGAGGAACCGATAATCCGCCAATTTTTTCAGCCAACTCAAACCCGGTCACTTCAACGCCAAGACGTGACATGGCCTGACCCAATTCCAAACCGATAATCCCTAAGCCAATAACGGCAACCCGTTTGGGTAACGTTGGCTGCTCAAAGATTTCATCACTGGTGTAAAGCACATCGCTAAAAGCTTCCCACGGTGCCGGTACCACTGGACGAGAACCGGTCGCAATAATTACACGCTCGGCCTGAATGACTTCACCATTCACCTCTAACTGATTTTCACCAACAAATTTGGCGTAACCGCTGATTAACTGCCCTTCTTTTAAGTTTTCAGTGGTACCCGATTTTACCCCGCCGGTAAAACGATCACGTAAACGACGAACGCGTTTTAAAACCGCTTCAACATCTACCGACATGTCATCAGCGCCTTGAATTCCAAACTCCTCAAAATGATGACGTTTATGAAAAACATTGGCAGATTGGATTAAGGCCTTTGAAGGCATGCAACCGACACGTGCACAAGTGGTTCCGTAAGCGCCACCGTTAATCATGACAAAATCATCCGTCTCTTTCTGAATAGTACTTAATGCGGTTAATCCAGACGTGCCCGCACCTAAAATTACATACTTTACATTACGCATACTCTTAGCCTTAAATATTAAAAATAATTAATATAGATTCTACGCCCTGAGTGACTTCATGCAACCCTTAAAGCTTAAAATTAAGCAGGCCTGTTGATTTTTAACAACAACATAAAACGCTTATATTTAAACTCTTTATAATTATTTAAAGGTTTAAGCAAAAAAATTGTATTCTTCAACCGAATAAAGTCGATTAGAATAATCTCAACCATTAATGCAGGAAACGCTTTTGCAGTCAGCAAAACCGGTTATATTTTGGCTTTCAACAGTCCTATTTAGCTTATCTTTTTTAAGCCTGCCTGCGCTTGCCCAGCTTAACGACGATGCCTCGGTAAACAGTCGTATTAATCAATCCTTTATAGGCGATCTTGAAGCCATTCGAGAACGGCGAATTTTACGAGTCTTAGTCAGTCACAACCGAACCAATTTTTTTGATACCAAATACGGCAAACGAGGAGTTGAGCACGACTTAATTAAAGCGTATGAAAAGTACCTAAATCGTGGCCCGAGAGAGGAGCGTTACAAAACTCATGTGGTTTTTTTGGCGCATCCGTTTGATCAACTATTCTCAGAACTCTTGGCCGGCCGAGGTGACATTATTGCTTCTGGCTTAACTATCACGCCTGAACGTAGCGCTTTTTTAGACTTTACCAAACCTTATATTCAAAATGTTAATGAAATACTGGTATCCAATAAAAACGCCCCTAAAATCGAGCGTTTGGAAGACTTATCCGGTAAACAAATCGTGGTTGTTGCTAACAGCAGCTACGTCATCCATCTGCAAATATTTAATCAGCTGATGAGCTTTAACAGCCTACAACCAATGGAGGTTATACAAGCTGATCGAATATTAGAAGCGGAGGATATCTTAGAGATGGTAAATGCTGGCGTATACCCATACACCGTAGTGGACGACCACGTTGCTGAAATTTATAAAGATACTCTACCCAACCTCTCTCTGCAAAAAGAGATGGTGTTTCATTATGGTGGTGATATTGCTTGGGCCATCAACAGCAATTTGCCCAATCTTAAAAGCTCATTAAATGAATTTATTCAATCTTATGCCAAGCCTGGACGTCTCTTGGGCAATAGCGTTTACAAAAAATATTTTGAAAACGCCTATTGGATTAAAAAAGCCAACCTCATCTCGGAGCTAGATCGAATTGAATGTTTATCCTACTATTTACAACTCTATTCAGAGTTTTATGAGTTCGATTGGTTCTTAATTGCCGCACAGGCCTATCAGGAATCAAACTTTAATCAAAAGTTAACCAGTCATGCTGGCGCAACGGGGATTATGCAAATCAAACCATCAACCGCCAGCTCTAAGAATGTTGGCATCAAAGACATTAAAAACTTAGAAAACAATATTCATGCAGGTGTGAAATATTTAGCCTTTTTACGAGACCAATACTTTGCCAGCGACGACTACTCGCCAGAGGAGAAAATAAACTTTTCATTAGCCGCATATAACGCTGGACCCGGGCGAGTAAGACGCATGCAAGCCAAAGCAGAAAAGATGGGCTTAAACCCTAAGAAGTGGTTTTACAATGTTGAGATTGTGGCGCGCAATACCATTGGTCATGAAACCGTGGATTACGTTACCAATATTCAAAAAACCAAAATTGCACTGGAAAGTTACGAGGCTTTAACCCAAAAACGCCAGCGTGCTAAACAGCAACTGCAAGCACTCAATACAATAGAGACGGCAGCAGAAACAACCGATGAATCCCCTCTTGAAAAACCATAACGCATCAATTATAAAGTTTAACTAGGACGATAAACTCGCACATTTGCAAAACCTTTATCATTTAAATATTGGGCATGCAGCTGACTCATCACCCCTTTCTCACAATACAAAAGATACGCTTTGTCTTGATCAAGCTTAGCAAACTGCTGATTTAAAACATGAAACGGAATCGTTAAAACAGCTTCTAAACCAAGTGGATTGCGTTGTTCTTCGGCCTCTGCACGAATATCAATTACAACGGTATTGGCAGGTACGGTATTTAAAATTTCAACGTGCGCCGTGTTTGATAAATCTTCCACAATCTTATCTACCGCAATACGACTAGAAGCTTCAATAGCTTGCTCTAATACAGCATCATCAAACTTTTTAGCTTCGCGTTCCATGCGCTCAAAAGAGGCGTTAATTACAGGATTTTTGGATATAACACCACAATACTCTGGCATATTTTCAGCAAAATGGCGTGTACCAATCTGGTCTGCAATGGCCATGATTTCTGGCTTATTCATAGTCGCTAAAGGGCGTAAAACCAGCATATCCGTTACCTTATCGATAACCGCTAGATTTCGAAGGGTTTGACTACTCACTTGAGCGACACTCTCTCCGGTCACCAACACATCAATATTCATTTTCTCAGCGATACGCTCAGAGGCCATCAACATTAAGCGTTTAAGCATGACGCCCATATAACTCATATGTACTTTATCAAAAAGTTCTGCCACCACCGCTTCAAATGGCACCGTCACAAAATGCACTCGATGAGATGCGCCAAATTTACTCCATAAATACAGCGCAACCTGTTTCACACCAATCTCATGAGCCGCGCCCCCCAAATTAAAAAAGATAAAATGGGTTTTCAGACCACGCTTCATTGTTAAGTAGCTCGCAACGGTAGAGTCAAAACCGCCAGACATTAATGACAGTAAATCTCCTTGCGTCCCCATTGGGTAGCCACCCAGGCCTGTTCGTTTTGCACTGACAATATTCATCGTTCTTTCATCAATTTCAATATCAATCCTGACGTCTGCATTATTAAGATCCACACCTGCTGACTTGCCGTTATGAAACAAAACTGAACCAATAAAACGCTCTGCATCCAATGAACTAAACGCATGATGCCCACAACGTTTAACTCTCACCACAAAGGTTTTACCCTCAATAGAATCCAACACGTGCTCGGCCACCGTGTCAGCCATCTCCTGCAACGACTGGCTCAACGGAAATTGTGTCACCTCTAGAAAGTACTCAATACCCGGTGTCTGCATCAAAATGCGTCGCACCTCATCAACAAAACGTTCATCAGCGTGCACTTCTAACTTATCCCAAAAATATCGAACCTTAACGCTTTTGTCGACTCGTAAGAACAGAGCACACAAATTATTGTTCAACTGTCTAACCATTTTCTTTTTGGCGGCGCTGCCCTTAACCATAATTTCCGGAAATAACTTAACGATGAACTTCATACCAATCTCTTTAATCACAAATAAATTTTTTCATATTCTAACCAATCCTCATCCAATTCACCAAAGTTCATCTATAACAGCGGTATTTAAAAGACTCAACTAAACCGATAACACCATAAAAACACCCCACTTTTTTTGATAACTTGAACCCAATCAAGGGTAGTGTTAGAATTGTGCAAATTTTATTTCCACTAAACATAGAGAGACCCTCGATGAAAAGATTAGATCAAGTCCTAGCGAGTGAAGGTGTAAACGCTGAATTAGAACTCGTTATTAAAGACGTAATGGTTGCCTGTAAAGACATCGCATACAAACTAGGTCAAGGTGAGTTAGCTGGTATTTTAGGCGCTACTGAAGACGAAAACGTACAAGGTGAAACACAAAAGATGTTAGATGTTATCTCTAACGATCTTCTTAAAGACATCTTAGTGGCTAACCCTTATGTTCGTGGTGTTGGTTCTGAAGAAGAAGACTACACTATCGCTGCTAATGCTGATGGTAAATACCTTGTAACATTTGATCCATTAGACGGTTCTTCTAACATCGACGTAAACCTTTCTGTTGGTACTATCTTCTCAGTACTAGAAGCTCAAGACGATACGACTGGCGACAACCAAGAAGTATTCCTACAAAATGGCCGTAAGCAAGTTGCAGCGGGTTACGTACTTTACGGACCTTCTTCATTATTAGTAATGACAACAGGTAACGGCGTTAACTTGTTCACTCTAGATACTAATATCGGTGAATTCGTTCTAACTAAAGAAGCACTACAAATTCCAGAAGACACGGCTGAGTTTGCGATCAACATGTCTAACCAACGTTTCTGGGAACCAGAAATGAAGCAGTACATTGATGACTGTTTACAAGGTGAAGAAGGTCCTTTAGGTAAACGTTACAACATGCGTTGGGTTGCCTCTATGGTTGCTGAAGTTCACCGTATCCTTATTCGTGGTGGTATCTTCATGTACCCTTACGACAGCCGTGATCCATCAAAAGCCGGTAAACTTCGCCTAATGTACGAAGGAAACCCTATGTCTATGATCGTTGAGCAAGCTGGTGGTGCTTCATCTACAGGACGTATGGACATCATGGATGTTCAGCCTAAAGGTATCCACGACCGTGTACCAGTGGTACTTGGTTCTAAAAACGAAGTGGCTAAAGTGGTTGCTTACCACAAGTAAGTTAATTTAGTTTCAACGTTATATAAGCACCCGCGTCTGCGGGTGTTTTGCTTTAAAATTTAATTTTTATTAAAAGGGATCAACCATGGGTTATTCTGCTGTTCCAGCTGGTAAAGACTTACCAAACGACATTAACGTTATTATCGAAATCGCGGCCTTTGCCGCTCCAATCAAATACGAAGTAGACAAAGATACAGATCTTGTCTGGGTTGACCGTCTTCAAGGCGCAACTATGTCCTACCCTGCCAACTATGGTTACATCAATGACACCCTGTCTGACGATGGTGACCCAGTTGACGTTTTAGTTGTCACTCCTCACCCTCTTATGGTTGGTTCGGTAATTCGTTGTCGTCCAATCGGCATTTTTAAAATGACTGATGATGGCGGTGAAGATGCAAAAGTCATTGCGGTCCCGGTTGATAAATTAACCCCTATCTACTCAAAAATTGAAAAAGTGGAAGACATCCCACTTTTAAAAGAACAAGTAGAACACTTTTTTAGTCATTACAAAGCTCTTGAACCTGGTAAATGGGTTAAGGTAGATGGCTGGGGTGATATTGAAGAAGCACGCGCCGAAATCCTAAACGGTGCCAAAGCGTATCAAGCGAAAGCTTAAGACAACACCCTGCTTTACTCAGCCCTCTACTTAAGGGGGCTGCCTCAATATTATGGCACCGTCGCCATCCAAATTTATCAGACTTTTCTTCATCTTTCGGCAAGATAAAGACCCTCTTATAAAGACCTTAAGTTCTGGTATAATCCCAATCAAATTGTTTAACAAAACTGAGAGTTAATAATGGCTGCAGAAAAGCGCGATAAGCAACTAAGAGCACGAGTAAAATTACTTGGGAGCCTTCTTGGTGAAATCATTGAAACGCAAGTAGGAAAACCGGTACTTGATGCCGTTGAAAAATTGCGAAAAGGTTATATAAAACTTCACGATCAAGAAGACCCTAAACT